>Ga0306897_1000057_pt1 | contig 25509 bp, 29 predicted proteins | sample AntRauMFilla1563_FD_190425 | JGI IMG/M metagenome (GOLD analysis project Ga0306897, IMG submission 190425) | Saline lake microbial communities from Rauer Islands, Antarctica - Metagenome Filla 1 #563 (v2) (version 2) | ecosystem: Environmental > Aquatic > Non-marine Saline and Alkaline > Saline ...
CGGGTCATTTCAGCAAGCCCTCGTAGTTACGCTGCTGCATCTGAGCGTTGATCTGCTTGACGGTCTCCAAACCAACACCAACAATAATCAGGATCGAAGTTCCTCCGAATGGGAAGTTTTGGTTAGTTCCAATTGCCGTGAAGGCAATTAGCGGAATCAAGGCAATCAAACCCAGGTATATAGCGCCAGGGGCTGTGATTCTAGAGATTACGTACTGAAGGTACTCAGTGGTGGGCCTTCCGGCACGAATACCTGGGATAAAGCCACCGTACTTCTTCATGTTGTCGCTGATCTCTTCCGGGTTCAAAGTGATAGCTACGTAGAAGTAGGTGAATCCAACAATCATCAGGAAGTAAATCGCCATGTAGAGCGGGTTGTCGCCACTAACCAAGTAGGTGGAAATCCAAGTGACCCAAGGGGCAACCTGACCACTGGCATCTGGCTGCGAGAACTGAGCCAGAAGTGCTGGCAAGTAAAGCATTGAGGAGGCGAAAATAACCGGGATAACGCCCGCGGTGTTTACCTTCACTGGAATATAGGTGGACTGACCACCGTAGGCCTTGCGGCCAACCATCCGCTTGGCATACTGCACCGGAATCCGTCGCTGGGACTGCTCGACCAAAACAACCAAAGCAACCACTACGAATCCAACAGCCATAACAATGATGAAAATTTCGATTGAACGGGTCTGCAGGATCTGCAACAGCGAAGCTGGGAAGGTAGATGCGATTGAAGTAAAAATTAGAAGAGACATGCCGTTACCAACGCCACGTTCGGTGATTAGCTCACCAATCCACATGATCAAACCGGTTCCAGCAGTCATGGTCATTACCATCAAAGAAATTGCAAGCGGCCCGGTATCAACCAAAATCGGAAGAGTACAGTCCGCGCCAAATAATGCGCCCTGCCTGGCAACCGCAATCAAAGTGGTTGCCTGCAACAAGCCCAAAGCAATTGTTAGGTAGCGGGTGTACTGGGTCAGTTTTGCCTGGCCCTGAGGTCCTTCTTTGTGGAGAGTCTCAAAGCGAGGAATGACAACGCGCAGTAGCTGAGTAATGATCGATGCCGTGATATAGGGCATGATGCCCAATGCGAAGATCGAAAGCTGCAGTAGCGCTCCCCCGGAGAACAGGTTCACTAGTTCATATAGGCCAGAAGTTGATTCACTCTGAGCCAAACACTGCTGAACATTTGAGTAGTCAACGTTTGGGGTCGGAATAAACGAACCCAAACGGAAGACTGCAATCATGCCTAGCGTGAAAGCTAGCTTGTTGCGCAAATCCGGTGTCCGGAATGCGCGTGCAATTGCACTAAACAAAGTGAACCTACTCCCCTTGAATCAATTAGGCGTTGACGCTACCGCCGGCAGCCTCAACCTTGGTCTTAGCCGACGCGGAAACCTTGTCAACATTGATGTCAAGCTTAACTGAGATGTCGCCGTTACCTAGCACCTTTACAGGCTCGCCCTTGCGAACTGCACCCTTTGACACTAGGTCGGAAACTGTCACAGCGCCACCCGTGGGGTAAAGCTCGCTGAGCTTTTCAAGGTTTACCACCTGGTACTCCACTCGGAATGGGTTCTTGAACCCACGAAGCTTAGGAGTGCGCATAACTAGGTTCACGCCTCCACCTTCGAAGCCAAGACGAACAGTTGTGCGAGCACCGGTTCCCTTGGTACCACGACCGGCAGTCTTACCCTTTGAACCTTCACCAAGACCCTTACGAGTCTTCTCCTTTTTGGCGCCCTTTGCGGGGCGAAGGTGGTGCAACTTTAGGATCTGAGACCTATCGGCTTTTTCCTGGTCAGTCTTCTTAGGAGTTGACTTTTTGGCCTTTGGGGCTACGGCAGCTTTTTGAACCACCTTCACCGCTGGCTTTGCAGCAGCAGTCTTTGGCTCAGCCTTTTCGGCTGCTGGCTTTGCAGCAGCAGTTTTTGGCGCGGCAGCCTTTGGGGCAGCAGTCTTCGGGGCAGCAGTTTTAGCGGCTGTTGCCTTTGGAGCTGCGGCCTTTGCGGCTGGCTTTGCAGCAGCAGTCTTTGGTACCGCTTTAGCGGCTGGCTTTGCAGCAGCAGTCTTTGGTACCGCTTTAGCGGCTGGCTTCTTTTCTTCAGCCATTAGTCAATCTCCTCAACCTTGACGAGGTGGGCAACGGTGTTTACGAGTCCGCGGACACTCAAGGTGTCCTCTCGAACTACGATGTCACCGATGCGCTTGAGACCCAGGGTGCGAAGTGAATCGCGCTGGTTCTGCTTACCACCGTTTGAACTTTTTAATTGGGTAACTTTTAGACGAGCGGCCATTATTAGGCACCTGCCTTCTCGGTCTTAGGCAATAGGCGTGGTGGTGCTACCTCTGCAAGTGTCTTGCCGCGACGTGCTGCAACGGATGCTGGCTCTTCGAGCTGGCGCAATGCTGCGACGGTTGCGTGAACGATGTTTAGGACGTTCGTGGATCCCAATGACTTTGAAAGTACATCGTGGATTCCTGCACACTCTAGAACTGCTCGAACTGGACCTCCGGCGATAACACCGGTTCCCTCAGAAGCTGGACGCAATAGAACCACACCGGCAGCCTTCTCACCCTGAACCGGGTGAGGAATGGTCGATCCGGCACGTGGAACATTGAAGAAATTCTTCTTTGCCTCCTCGACGCCCTTGGCAATCGCAGCAGGAACTTCCTTGGCCTTGCCGTAACCGACGCCAACTACTCCCTCGCCATCGCCGACCACAACTAGTGCTGTGAACGAGAAACGACGACCACCCTTGACCACCTTGGAGACGCGGTTGATGTGAACAACTCGCTCCAAGAACTGGCTCTTGACCTCTTCACGCGCTCCACGGTCATTACGGGGGCCGCGATCACGCGAACCACGGCGAGCTTCACGCTCGTTGGGATCAACGGTTGTTGTGACCTCCGGGGTAACAACAGTGGTTTCCACGGCTGCTTCTTCGGTTGCGCCCACAGTAGCTTCTGCCACGGTTGTCTCTTCCTTTTTGTCTTGGCTCACAGTACGAGTCCTTCCTCGCGGGCTGCGTCAGCAATTGCTGCGACGCGGCCTGCATAGCGGTTACCTCCACGGTCGAAGACGACCTCGGTGACCCCGGCCTTTTTTGCACGCTCAGCAATCAGCTTGCCAACCAGTGCCGACTTATCGGTCTTGGTGCCATCCGCCTTACGCAGTTCAACTTCCATGGTCGAAGCGGAAGCTAAGGTGTGACCCTTCGAATCATCTACTACCTGAACGAATACGTGGCGGGCACTGCGCGTTACGACCAAACGGGGACGGCTTGCGCTGCCCTCAATCCGCTTACGGAGCCTTACGTGACGACGGCCGCGAGCTGCTGCCTTTGACTTGCCTCTAGTTCCTAGACCCATGATTACTTACCAGCCTTTCCAGCCTTGCGACGGACGCGTTCGCCTTCGTAGCGAACACCCTTGCCCTTATAAGGCTCGGGCTTGCGCAGCTTGCGAATATTTGCAGCCATCTCACCAACGGCCTGCTTATCTACACCGGAGACAACAATCTTGGTGTTTCCTTCGACGGTCAAAACGACGCCTTCGGGTGGAGTGACAACTACCGGGTGGCTAAAGCCAAGTGCCAACTCAACGGTTGCACCTTTAGCTGCTGCGCGGTAACCGGTACCGACAATCTCTAGAGTCTTTGTGAAGCCAATTGAAACCCCGTGGATGTTGTTTGCAATCAAAGTTCTAGAAAGACCGTGAAGAGACTTGGACTTGGCTTCATCGTCTGGACGAGAAACCAAAACCTCGTTTTCCTCGAGCACAACCTTGATTGGCTCGGAGATAACTAGGTGAAGTTCACCCTTGGGTCCCTTGACTGCAACCTTCTGGCCTTCGATTACGACGGTGACACCCGCTGGAAGCGAGATTGGCATTTTTCCAATACGTGACATATGCGCTTACCAGATGTAGGCGAGGACTTCCCCACCTACTCCCTTCTTGGAAGCCTGGCGGTCGGTTAAAAGACCGCTAGAGGTGGACAAAATTGCAACACCAAGACCACCGAGCACGCGAGGCATTTCAGTTGACTTCGCATAAACGCGAAGACCTGGCTTGGAGACGCGCTTGATCCCAGTGATGCTGGACTCGCGCTTTGGACCGAACTTTAGGTGGATGGTCAAGGTCTTACCAACCCTGGCGTCTTCAACCTTGAAATCAGCGATGTAACCCTCAGACTTCAGGATCTCAGTAATAGCACCCTTGAGTTTGGAGTATGGGAGACTCAGCGAATCGTGCGAGGCACTGTTCGCATTGCGCACCCGGGTCAGAAAATCTGCTACCGGATCTGTCATTGTCATTTATGTATCTTCTTTCTCGAGGTGGTTTCCGAGGCGCTTTACAAGCTCCTGGACCTTTCTCAATCGGGGTTTTAGGCCTTGAACGGGAAGCCGAGAGCTTTAAGAAGCGCTCTGCCTTCATCGTCGTTGGCCGCGGTGGTCACCACGGTGATGTCCATTCCGCGAACGTGGTCAATCTTGTCGATGTCGATCTCGTGGAACATTGACTGCTCCGAGAGACCGAAGGTGTAGTTGCCGTGACCATCAAACTGAGTAGCTGATAGACCGCGGAAGTCGCGAATACGAGGTAGTGAGAGTGACAGCAAGCGATCCAAGAATTCCCACATCCGGTCCCCGCGAAGGGTAACGTGTGCGCCAATCGGCTGACCTTCGCGAAGCTTGAACTGCGCGATTGACTTACGCGCCAAGTTAACCTGAGGCTTCTGACCTGTAATCGCAATTAGATCGCGGATTGCTCCCTCGATCAGCTTGCCTTCTTTAGCAGCCTGTCCAACACCCATGTTTACAACAATCTTGGTCAAACCAGGAACCTGCATTGGGTTTTTGAACTTGAATTCTTCGGTTAGGTGAGCCACGATCTCGCTGCGGTAGCGAGTCTTTAGACGTGGTGCAATTTTCGCTGACTCTGCAGCCTTTTGCGTTGCGGTAGCCATTAGATTGCCTTCCCAGTCTTGCGTGCGACACGGGTCTTTTTGATTTTGCCGGTAGTGGCGTCTTTTTCTAGCAAGTAGCCGACCTTGGTTGGCTTCTTGGTCGATGGGTCGATCAATGCAACGTTTGAAATGTGGATTGGAGCCTCGATAGTGATGATGCCGCCAGTCTTCGAACCACGATCGGTCTGCCCGATCTTCTGGTGCTTTTTGACTAGGTTTACACCCTCAACGATGACCTTATTGGTTTCCTTGATGACTGCCAAAACTGTGCCCTGCTTGCCGCGATAGCCACCGCGTGCTTCTGTGGCACCGGTCATGATCTGAACTAGGTCGCCCTTTTTAATGTTCGCCATAATTTAGAGCACCTCCGGGGCAAGTGAGATGATCTTCATGAACTTCTTGTCGCGAAGCTCTCGGCCGATTGGCCCGAAGATACGGGTTCCGCGTGGCTCTCCATCGTTTTTGATGATGACGGCTGCGTTCTCGTCGAATTTGATGTATGAGCCGTCTGGACGACGGGTCTCTTTTTTGGTACGCACGATTACTGCCTTAACGACCTCACCCTTTTTGACGTTGCCGCCCGGGATTGCGTCTTTAACGGTAGCAACGATGGTGTCGCCTAGACCCGCGTAGCGGCGCATTGAGCCACCCAATACGCGAATGGTCAATAGCTCCTTGGCGCCGGTGTTGTCGGCAACCTTCATCCTGGATTCTTGTTGTAGCACTTTATCTCCTTGTTATTGAATAACGATTACCGACCGCTATTCCTAGGGGTTTGTTACCTTGGGTGTGTTACTTGGCTCGCTCGAGAATCTCGACCAGGCGCCAGCTCTTGGTTGCGGATAGTGGGCGAGTCTCATCAATTTCAACGAGATCGCCAATACCTGCAGTGTTGTTCTCATCGTGAGCTTTGATCTTTTTGGAAATAGGAATCACCTTGCTGTAAAGCGGGTGCTTCTTACGATCTTCAACCAGAACAACAATCGTCTTGTCCATCTTGTCGCTAACCACATAGCCCCGACGGGTCTTGCGGTCATTGCGGACTTGATCAACAACTTCCTTAGCTATTTTTGCAACCTTTGGCTTTGCAGCCTTTGGAGCGGCAGCCTTAGCTGCTGGCTTCTTAGTCTCTTCGGCCATTTTTATGCCTCCTCAGCTGGCTTAGCATCTGGCTTAGCAGCTGCCTTTTTAGCGGTCTTTGGTGCTGCAACTACTGCAGGCGCAGGCACGGCACGAATGCCTAGCTCGCGCTCACGAATAACGGTGTGGATGCGCGAGATGTCACGCTTCACTGCCCTTACTCGGCCGTGGTTGTCAAGCTGTCCTGTTGCAGACTGAAAGCGAAGGTTGAACAACTCTTCCTTTGCCTTTCGCAACTCTTCGATTAGCAGCGAGTCCTCGATCTTGTCGAGATCCCGCGGAGCAAGGTTCTTGGAACCAATCATTATGCGTCACCCTCTTCACGCTTGATGATGCGAGCCTTAAGCGGTAGCTTGTGGATCGCACGAGTCAGTGCCTCTTTGGCAACAATGTCGGAAACCCCAGCAAGCTCAAAGAGCACTCGGCCAGGCTTTACGTTTACTACCCACCACTCAGGAGAGCCCTTACCGGAACCCATGCGAGTTTCGGCTGGCTTCTTGGTTAGTGGCCGGTCGGGAAACACGTTGATCCAGACCTTACCGCCACGCTTGATGTGGCGAGTCATTGCAATACGTGCAGACTCAATTTGACGGTTGGTTAAATACGCGGGAGTTAGAGCCTGAATACCCCACTCGCCAAATGACACCACGGTGCCACCAGTAGCGTGACCCGAACGCTTCGGGCTGTGCTGCTTGCGGTGCCTAACTTTTCTAGGAATCAACATTATTTGGCTTCACTTCCTGCTGCAGCGGGGGCAGCCTCGTTGCGTGGGCCACGACGGCCTCCGGCAGCAGCTGGGCGGGGACCACGCTGGTTTGCCTGCAAAATTGCAAGCTCCTTCTGGGTCATGTCACCCTTATATATCCAAACCTTTACACCAATGCGACCGAAAGTGGTCTTGGCCTCGTAGAAGCCGTAATCGATGTTTGAGCGAAGAGTGTGAAGTGGCACACGGCCCTCACGGTAGAACTCGCTACGTGACATTTCAGCGCCACCTAGACGACCCGAGCACTGGATACGAATACCCTTTGCACCGGAACGAAGTGCTCCTTGGATTCCCTTACGCATTGCGCGGCGGAAAGCCACACGAGCAGCAAGCTGCTCTGCAACACCCTGAGCAACAAGCTGGGCATCCTGCTCTGGGTTCTTGACCTCAAGAATGTTTAGCAAGACCTGCTTGCCGGTGAGCTTCTCCAAATCGGTGCGCAGACCCTCGGCCTCTGCACCACGACGGCCAATAACCAGTCCTGGACGAGCTGCGAAGATGTCGACACGAACTCGGTCGCGAGTTCTTTCTAGCTCAATACGAGAGATTCCCGCACGGTCTAGCTTCTCCTGCAAATAAGCGCGGATGTTGACATCCTCCACTACATAATCTGCATAGCGCTGACCCTTTTTGGTCGAGTCGGCGAACCAGCGTGAGCGGTGCTCAGTGGTGATGCCTAGGCGGAAGCCGTAGGGATTTACTTTCTGGCCCATTACTTACCTGCCTTTTTGATTAACTCGTCCGGGGTAGCAACAACCACTGTGATGTGACTGGTGCGCTTATTGATTCGAAATGCACGGCCCTGAGCACGCGGGCGAAAACGCTTTAGCGTCACACCATCGTCAACAAAAGCCTGCGAGATAATTAGGTCGTCCTGGTCCACAATGGCACCGACTTTTTCGCCCTTGACCTTTGCGTTTGCAACCGCAGCGGCAACGAGCTTATAAATTGGCTCGGATGCTGCTTGGGGGGCAAACTTCAAGATCCCTAGGGCCTCGGAGGCCTGCTTTCCGCGAATCAAGTTGACGACGCGGCGAGCCTTCATCGGGGTCACGCGGATGTTACGCACTTTGGCGGTAGCTTCCATCGTTTTATCCTTTACTCTCTAGACGCCCCGGCTTAGCCGCGGCGACCCTTCTTGTCGTCCTTCACGTGACCACGGAAGGTTCTGGTTGGTGCGAATTCTCCAAGCTTGTGACCGACCATGTTCTCGGTTACAAAAACTGGAATGTGCTTGCGTCCATCGTGAACCGCAATGGTGTGGCCCAGCATGGCTGGGACAATCATTGAGCGGCGTGACCAGGTCTTGATCACGTTTTTGGTGTTCACCTCGTTCTGAACTCGCACCTTTTTCATTAGGTGCTCGTCTACGAAAGGACCCTTTTTCAAACTTCTTGGCATCTGCGGATCTCCTACTTCTTGCCGGCGTAGCGACGACGAACGATTTGCTTATCCGATGGAAGGTTTGGCTTACGCGTGCGTCCTTCTTTCTGACCCCAAGGGGTTACCGGGTGACGACCACCAGAGGTCTTACCCTCTCCACCACCGTGAGGGTGGTCGACCGGGTTCATGGCTACACCACGAACGGTTGGGCGAACGCCCTTCCAGCGCATGCGGCCAGCCTTACCCCAGTTGATGTTGGACTGCTCGGCGTTACCGACCTCACCGATGGTTGCTCGGCAGTTGGCGTCTACGTTGCGGATTTCACCGGATGGCAAACGCAGCTGGGCGTTTGGTCCATCCTTGGCGACTAGTCGAACCGAAGCTCCTGCGGAGCGTGCCATCTTGGCACCGCCGCCTGGCTTTAGCTCAATAGCGTGGATAACGGTACCGACTGGGATGTTCTTCAGTGGCAAGTTGTTACCCGGCTTGATGTCAGCCTGAGGTCCCTGCTCGATAACATCGCCTTGTTTGAGCTTATTTGGGGCAATGATGTAGCGCTTTGCGCCATCGATGTAGTGAATCAGTGCAATTCTTGCGGTGCGGTTCGGGTCGTACTCAATGTGAGCGACCTTGGCCGGAATGCCATCCTTATCGTGACGACGGAAGTCAATCACCCGGTACTGACGCTTGTGACCGCCACCGATGTGACGAGTGGTGATGCGGCCAGTGGAGTTACGACCACCAGTTTTTGGCAGAGGCCTCAAAAGCGACTTCTCGGGAGTGGAGCGAGTGATCTCTGCAAAATCTGCAACAGATGACCCACGGCGCCCTGGAGTAGTTGGCTTGTACTTACGAATACCCATTAGTTAGTTATCCCCTTAGCCGATGTAGGTAAAGATGTCGATGGAGCCGGACTTGAGTGACACAATCGCACGCTTGGTGTCCTTGCGCTTACCCATGCCGAACTTGGTCTTGCGGGTCTTGCCCTGACGATTCAGCGTGTTAATGGTGTCCACCTTGACGGTGAAAATCTGCTCGATAGCCTGCTTGATCTCGGTCTTATTCGATCTAGGGTCCACCTCGAAGGTGTACTTACCCTGATCGATCAAGGAGTAACTCTTCTCCGAGATGATTGGCTTGATGATTACGTCGCGTGGGTCTTTTTGAATTGAACTCATGCGCTGGCCTCCTCATTTCTGGTGTTTGCCTCAACAAAAGAGCTAAGCGCTGCTGCGGTGAATACGATGTCATCCGAGTGCAATACGTCATACGCGTTGAGCTGGTCAACTGGCAAAACGTGCACCAATGGAAGGTTGCGCAGGCTCAAGTAGGAAATTTCATCCTGACGATCCAGAACCACAAGAATGTTTTTCGAAGTGGCGATCTGGGCCAAGAAGCTCTGAGCCGCTTTGGTTGAAGGAGAAGTTCCAATTGCGAACTGATCAATCACCGAGATGCGGCCGTTACGAGCGCGGTCACTGAGTGCACCGCGAAGCGCTGCAACAATCATTTTCTTAGGGGTGCGCTGTGAGTAGTCACGAGGCTTCGGGCCGTGGATCACTCCACCACCGCGGTGCTGTGGCATACGGATCGAACCCTGACGAGCGCGACCGGTTCCCTTTTGCTTAAAAGGCTTTCTGCCCGATCCTGAAACTTCACCACGGCGAAGCGTGGACTGGGTTCCTTGGCGAGCCGCTGCAAGCTGCGCAACAACTACCTGGTGAATTAGTGGGACGTTGGTCTGAACATCGAAGAGCACCTCTGGGAGCTCAACGGTTCCTGACTTTTTACCCTTTACGTCGATTAGGTCAACGGTAGCCATTAGTTGCTCTCCTTAACGGCGTTGCGAACAAACACCAACTGGCCCTTAGGACCTGGGACTGCGCCCTTGATTAGCAATAGGCCTCTTTCAAGGTCAACGCCGTGCAGGGTTAGATTCATTGTGGTGACTTGGTCCCCACCCATCCGGCCAGGCATCTTCTTACCCTTGATGACCTTGGATGGGGTGGTACCGGCACCGATGGAACCAGGCTTACGGTGGTTTTTATGAGCACCGTGGCTGGCATGGATACCGGAGAAGCCGTGGCGCTTCATAACACCGGCAAAACCCTTACCCTTTGAGGTTCCCACTACGTCTAGCTTCATGCCGACCTCGAAGATATCCACGCCGAGGGTCTGACCAACGGAGTAGCTGTCTGCGTCTGAGGTGCGAATCTCTGCCAGAAAGCGGCGGGGGGTTGAACCAGCTGTTGCAAAATGGCCAGAAGTTGGCTTATCTACCTTGCGTGGGTCAATGGCTCCGTAAGCAATCTGAATTGCAAGGTAGCCATCTTTTTCTGAATTCTTTATTTGAGTGATGACGTTCTCGCCAGCCTCAACAACGGTGATTGGAACAATCTTGTTGTTCTCATCCCAAGCCTGAGTCATGCCTAGCTTTTTGCCCAGCAGACCCTTCACGTTTCTAATCCCTATGCTCATTTTCGAATCCTTAGAGTTTGATCTCGATGTTGACATCGGCTGGGAGGTCCAAGCGCATCAGCGAATCGACTGCCTTAGGCGTTGGGTCGATAATGTCAATGAGGCGCTTGTGGGTACGCATCTCAAAGTGCTCACGGCTGTCCTTGTACTTATGCGGCGAACGAATCACCGTAATAATGTTTTTCTCGGTGGGTAGTGGCACTGGGCCTACTACCTTTGCACCGGCGCGGGTGACCGTGTCGACGATTTTGCTCGCCGAGGCGTCGATGATCTCGTGATCATACGACTTCAGTCGAATGCGGATTTTATTAGCCGCCATAGTGACTCGCTTCCGTATCTATCTAGGTGGTCTTTTACGCCACACAGGTTTTGGAGCCAATTCGATTTGCGATGAACGCAAATACCATTGACTGCCGTAATGCTGATGCACTGTTTTTATGTCAACGCCCTATTGCTAGAGCACGATCCAAGCTCATATTCCGAATGGCCAACGAATTTCACAACTCGCAAATCACCCAGGAATTTGATCTCAGATAAATTTTTATGGTTCTTAGCTGAAAGCCGGCCCAGTTTCCTGTGCAAAGACCATCAGTGGTCCACCCCAAATGGTGTGAATACTCACGAACTCGACAATACTGCCATAGTTCATAGGGCCGATGCAAGTTAATGGCGGGCATTCATCTGGAAATTTGAACTTTCTTTTCCCTTGTTGTGAACGATGAAGTTAGGCTGCAGCCCTGAGGAGAACCGACGACTCTAAGGACCTTCAACGATTCAGGTGGCCAACCACGACTTGGAAGAACGCCTCGGTACGTTTCAAGGTTGTTGCGGCTGCTTCTTGGCTAATAAAGACACTCGAATACTCAACTTCTGATTTCCCACGAAGAATTCGACTGTACCCACTTGAAAGTCCGGGACCAACCCCTGGGATGCCCCGTAGTTGCTTACCAGCCATGTCATGTGGCAGATTCCTATGGGATGAGCCGAATTCAGATAAACAAATTGCATCCTTGGAATGTATTGCGGCATTTATGCACAGCGTCGCTGCAACATTCGCAAACCCTTTTTCCAAAGCGTGCGTTGCGATTATCAGAAATTGCTGGCCGAGCTCCAAATGAGTTCTGGCTTCTGCATTACCCCAAGCCATTTAGTGCGCGCTGTTCAGGTGCGGATAGAGCCGAATTCCGCTTGACTCAACCTCTGAGACAAGTTGGTATTTCTCCTTTATCAGAGCCTGCCACTGCTTCTGAGAGTGCTCAACAATTTGAGCCTGGTTACCTGTCCACTTTGTAATGTTTATCTCAAGGTCTTGAAGCTGACGCGACCAGTCAGCATCCTCGGCTTTGAGCGAGTCGGGTCGGATTACAAGCAAATCCACATCGCTATGCATATTGCTCGAGTTCTTAGCCACGGAGCCGAAAACGTAAGCCAGGCTGGGCCTTGGATTCCAGAAGCCAAATTCATGCTGAAGCTTCATCATGAACTTGCCGCGCAGTCCTGTGAGTGCTTCAACTCCAGGGTAAGCCAAATGATCTTTGTTGATTGAAATGAATCTGGAACCTGCCACAGACTCAGAGATCACCAGTCCCGACTCTTCCAACTCTTTCACAACCTCATAAACTCGAGATCTACCCACCAGTGACTTGAGCCGCTGGGCAAGAACTGCTGAACTGGTTGGCCTATCTAGCAAAACCAGCTCTTGCAAGACTGGACCGTGGGCGCTGGGAATAGCGGCTGAGATGGAATTTGATAGGTTCATTCATCCATTATAGTGGATACCTATCCATTATAATGGACTCATTCCCTCCAGCGCGCCCAAGCACCCGCGAGTTCTGGGTTCTACGCATTTGCTGGGAAGCCGGGCGCACAGCGATTTGAAAAAACTCGCCGCACCCTGGAAGGCATTCAATTCTCGATTAAACAACTAAACCCCGCAGATTTCTTTGCGGGGTTTAGTTGAAGTGATCTAAAAGATTACTTGTTGATCTTTACTACGGTTCCGGCGCCTACTGTTCGGCCACCCTCACGGATAGCGAACCGAAGTCCCTCTTCCATGGCGATTGGCTGAATCAGGTCTACGGTCATCTCGGTGGTGTCACCGGGCATAACCATCTCAGTACCGGTCGGCAAGGTGATAACACCTGTGACGTCGGTGGTGCGGAAGTAGAACTGTGGGCGGTAGTTTGCGTAGAACGGGTTGTGACGGCCACCCTCATCCTTGGAAAGAATGTAGACGTTGCCCTCAAAATTGGTGTGAGGAGTGATCGAACCTGGCTTGCAAACAACCTGGCCGCGCTCTACATCCTCGCGCTTGGTGCCACGTAGCAATAGTCCAACGTTCTCGCCGGCCTCTGCGTAGTCCAATAGCTTGCGGAACATCTCGATACCGGTAACGGTGGTCTTCTGCTTGTCGCGAATACCAACGATTTCGACCTCGTCGCTTACCTTAACGGTTCCGCGCTCGATCTTTCCGGTGATAACAGTTCCACGACCGGTGATTGTGAAGACGTCCTCGACTGGCATTAGGAATGCCTTTTCTAGGTCGCGCACTGGCTGAGGAACAAACTCATCACAAGCATTCATGAGCTTCATAATCTGCTCGCTCCAGTGGGCATCGCCCTCCAGAGCTTTCAGACCCGAAACGCGCACTACTGGTGCGTCATCGCCTGGGAACTCGTACATGGAAAGAAGTTCGCGAACCTCAACCTCAACTAGCTCCAAAATTTCTTCGTCATCAACCATGTCGGACTTGTTTAGAGCCACAACGATGTAAGGAACACCAACCTGGCGAGCCAAAAGCACGTGCTCCTTGGTCTGAGGCATTGGGCCGTCAGTTGCAGCAACTACTAAAATTGCTCCATCCATCTGTGCCGCGCCGGTGATCATGTTCTTGATGTAGTCAGCGTGGCCCGGTGCGTCTACGTGAGCGTAGTGGCGCTTCTCGGTCTGGTACTCAACGTGTGAAATGTTGATGGTAATACCGCGCTGCTTCTCCTCTGGGGAGTTGTCAATCTGGTCGAACGCGAATGCTGCGTTCAGAGTTGGGAACTTGTCGTGAAGTACTTTTGTAATTGCCGCAGTCAGAGTGGTCTTACCGTGGTCTACGTGACCAATGGTTCCGATGTTGACGTGCGGCTTTGTGCGCTCGAATTTCGCCTTAGCCATTTGGGTCCTCCTGATGGATCCTGTGTAAATCATCGACCAGGTGGCCGACTCTGATTTGGTTTTTTACAGACTTACTATTGTAGTCAAATTTGAGAGGCTACGCCTTACTCGCCTTTGGACTTCTGCACGATCTCCTCGGCAACGTTCTTCGGAACCTCTGCGTAAGTGCTGAATGTCATTGAGTAGACAGCACGGCCCGAGGTCTTTGAACGTAGGTCACCGACGTAACCGAACATTTCCGATAGCGGTACCTGAGCGCGAACAACTTTCACGCCTGAGGCATCCTCCATCGATTGAATCTGCCCGCGACGCGAGTTTAGGTCACCGATTACATCACCCATGTATTCCTCAGGGGTGCGCACTTCGACGGCCATAATCGGCTCGAGCAGAACTGGGTTAGCAAGACGTGCGGCCTCTTTAAAGACCATCGATCCTGCAAGCTTAAAGGCCATTTCAGAGGAGTCAACATCGTGATAAGCGCCATCCAGCAAGGTGGCCTTCACGCCAACTACCGGGTAACCAGCTAGCACACCGGAGAGCATTGCATCCCTCATGCCGGCGTCTACCGAAGGGATGTATTCACGAGGAATGCGTCCACCTGATACGCCGTCAACAAACTCATAGATCTTGTCGCCTTCTACCGGAATTGGCTCAAGCTTGATCTGCACCTTCGCGAACTGACCTGAACCACCGGTCTGCTTCTTGTGCGTGTAATCGTGCTTGTCCACCGTGCGACGAATCGTCTCGCGGTAGGCAACCTGCGGCTTTCCGACGTTGGCCTCAACCTTGAACTCTCGACGCATCCGGTCTACCAGAATATCCAGGTGAAGCTCGCCCATGCCCGAAATAACGGTCTGGCCGGTCTCGTGGTTGTGCTCAACCCGGAAGGTTGGGTCTTCCTCGGCTAGCTTCTGAATCGCTAGACCCAATTTCTCCTGGTCAGCCTTGGTCTTTGGCTCAATAGCAACTGAGATAACTGGTTCTGGGAAGGTCATGTTCTCAAGAACAATCTGGTGGTCAATATCACAAAGAGTGTCACCGGTGGTGGTGTCCTTGAGCCCAATGGCCGCATAGATGTGACCGGTGGTAACAAAGTTAACCGGGTTCTCTTTATTGGCGTGCATCTGGAAAAGCTTTCCAATGCGCTCCTTGCGGCCCTTGGTTGAATTAATAACCTGAGCACCTGAATCAGCGTGACCGGAGTAAACCCGAATGTAAGTTAGGCGACCAAAGAATGGGTGAGTAACGACCTTAAAGGCCAAAGCCGCGAAAGGCTCCTTGACATCCGGCTTGCGGTGCAGGCGCTTCTCCTCATCGCGAGGATCGCCTCCCTCAACCGAGTCAACATCTAACGGGGATGGTAGGTAGTCAACAACCGCATCCAGCATTGGCTGAACACCCTTGTTCTTGAAGGCGGAGCCGCAAAGAATTGGATACATCAAAGAGTTGATGGTTAGGTGGCGAATGCCTGCCTTGATCTCTGCAACGGTCATTTCCTCACCGTTAAAGTACTTTTCCATGAGAGTTTCGGAGGTGTCGGCTACGGCTTCAAGAATCTTGGCGTGATACTCCTTGGCCATTTCCAACATGTTCGCGGGAATTTCCTCAATGTCGTATTTCGAACCCATCTCCACGTCTCCGCGATAGGTAAGAGCTCGCATCTGAACTAGGTCGACCATGCCCTCAAAGGAGCTTTCAGCGCCAATAGGCAGCTGAATAACCAAAGGCTTAGCGCCTAGTCGGTCAACAATGGTCTTGATGGTGAAATAAAAATCTGCACCCATCTTGTCCATTTTGTTAACAAAACAAATCCTTGGCACGTCGTACTTATCGGCCTGACGCCAAACAGTCTCGGACTGTGGCTCAACACCTTCTTTGGCGTCGAATACCGCAACCGCACCATCAAGCACGCGCAATGAACGCTCTACCTCAACGGTGAAGTCCACGTGACCCGGGGTATCAATAATGTTGATCTGGTTTGAGTCCCAGAAACAGGTGGTCGCAGCGGAGGTGATAGTAATACCGCGCTCTTGCTCCTGCTCCATCCAGTCCATTGTTGCGGCGCCGTCGTGCACCTCACCAATCTTGTGGGTGATGCCGGTGTAGAACAAAATTCGCTCAGTGGTAGTTGTCTTACCAGCATCGATGTGAGCCATGATGCCGATGTTACGAACCTTGTTCAGGTCGGTGAGCACTTCTTGTGCCACGTTTGCCTCCGAATATAAGTGATTTAGTTTGTCTTTAAGTGGTGCATCCGTCTCAAATCGCTAGCAGGCTAGCGAAATCGACGGATGCGGGAGCGTTTACCAGCGGTAGTGCGCGAATGCCTTGTTTGACTCTGCCATCTTGTGAGTGTCCTCGCGACGCTTCACCGCGGCACCTAAGCCGTTGGATGCATCAAGGATCTCGTTCATTAGACGCTCGGTCATGGTCTTTTCCCTACGCTGTTTCGCGTAAGAAACCAACCAACGCATAGCCAAAGTGTTGGCACGGTGGCTCTTGACTTCAATTGGAACCTGGTAGGTCGAACCACCAACACGACGAGAGCGAACCTCGACGGTTGGGCGCACGTTGTCCAAAGCCTTCTTCAGAAGAACTACTGGGTCGTCGCCGGTCTTGCGGTTGGTGCCCTCGAGAGCACCGTAAACAATCGATTCCGCAATGGACTTTTTGCCATCGAGAAGAATCTTGTTTACCAACTGAGAAACTACTGGGGAGCCGTAAACCGGGTCATTAACAACCGGGCGCTTTACTACTGGGCCTTTACGTGGCATCTAAATTACTTACCCTTCTTAGCGCCATAGTGGCTACGAGCCTGCTGGCGACCTTTTACCGCTTGGGTGTCTAGTGCACCGCGGACGATCTTGTAACGAACACCCGGTAGGTCTTTCACACGGCCGCCGCGCACCAGCACCATGGAGTGCTCCTGCAGGTTGTGGCCCTCACCTGGGATGTAGGCGGTTACTTCGACACCGTTTGAAAGCTTGACACGGGCTACCTTGCGAAGCGCCGAGTTCGGCTTCTTTGGGGTAGTGGTGTAAACGCGGGTACACACACCGCGCTGCTGTGGGTTCGCCTTTAGAGCGGGCGCCTTGGTCTTGATGACCTTTGGGCTACGACCCTTGCGAACCAACTGCTGAATTGTTGGCACTAGTACTCCTTGTTCTAGTTTCCTTCGGCACGCCAGAAAAGGCTTGTTCCGAAGATTTGATGCCCCGGGCTACTTATTAGAGTGCTTGGGCAAGGTTCATACACTCGCATGAACCTCGCCAAGCATACCTGTAAGCGCCTAGGCGATGCAAATAGTTTTTTGGCTTGGGGATTAGTTCTCGTCGATTGCGAATGGATCTGCAAGCGATAGTGAGAGCTCTTGGGATTCTAGATCGGTTGCATCAAATGCTGCATCTGACCAGATCCGGTTTGGATAACGCTCCGCTTTTGCCTCTTCGGTGCCATCGACCTCGAAGTTGCGGTAGGTGGAAAGACCGGTACCAGCTGGAATTAGCTTTCCAATGATCACGTTCTCTTTTAGACCTACTAGCCTGTCTTCACGCTTATCCAGCGCCGCTTGGGTTAGCACTCGAGTGGTCTCCTGGAAGGAGGCCGCCGATAGCCAAGACTGCGCTGCTAGTGAGGCACGGGTCATACCCATAACCTCCTGGCGAGCGGATGCCGGGCGCAAGCCCTGTGCAACTGCGGCACGGTTCTTGACTGCAAAGCGCTGACGGTCGATAACCTCACCAGGAAGCATCTCGGTGTCACCCGAATCGATAACGGTCACCTTGTTCAGCATCTGACGAACAATAACCTCGAGGTGCTTATCGTGCAGTGGCACACCTTGAGAGCCATAGATGGCCTGAACTCCGCGGATGATCTCAGCCGCCGCTTCACGGGCACCCTTGATCATCAAAACCTCGTGAGGAATTGGAGTTCCATCCACTAGGTAGTCACCGGCTTCAACGCTGTCACCCTTTTCAACCACTAGGTCGCCCAGTGAGCTAACCGTGGTGATTGGAAGGAAAGGAGAGAGCTTTTTGAAGGTCTTCGATGCGGTGCGGGAGAAGCTGTACTGCAAAGCCAACGACTCTGCTTCTTTCTCAGCTGCCTCACCCTGCGGCCGAACATAGACCTCGTAGCTCTTGGCTCCGGTTAGAGAGACCTTTTCTACGATGTCAACCTGACCATTCCAGAAGGCCATAACAGCAACCTTGCCAGCCTGACGCCAGCCAACGCGGGCCTCAAGAAGGTCGGTAACACCGTTTAGACCCTGGGTGATGTCATAAGAAATCAGACGCTCGACACGAACCTTCTGACCACCGATTGACTTCAAAATGGTCTGCTTCTTAGCCGATGACGCGGCACCACCGGTGTGGAAGGTACGCATTGTTAGCTGAGTACCCGGCTCACCGATTGACTGAGCAGCGATAATTCCGATGGCTTCACCAACGGTTACCTTCTGGTTAGTCGCAAGTGAAACACCGTAGCAAGCAACACAGATACCGGCTTCCGCCTCACAGGTCAAAACGCTGCGAACCGTAATGGTCTCGTGTCCAGCTTCCTTGATTCTGCGAACTGCAGCGTGGTCGATGTTCTCGCCAGCTTTGTGGATGATGTTCTTACCGTCTTTGATGTCAATCAAGTTTGTGCGGCCAACAATCGACAGCTCAACTTGGTCTTCATCTAATAGGTCCTTATCTAGACCTCGGTTTGTTCCACAGTCGTCGATCTGGATGATGACATCCTGCGCCACGTCAACCAACCTACGGGTTAGGTAACCTGCGGCGGCAGTCTTCATGGCGGTGTCAGCGTTACCCTTACGGGCACCGGTCGCATTAATGAAGTACTCGTGCGGGGTTAGACCCAGTAGGTAGTTTCCCTTTACCGGCATCGGTGCGAAGTCACCAGAAGATGTCGCAACCGGTCCACGCATTCCCATTATCGAACGAATCTGCAACCAGTTACCACGAGCACCAGAGGTCACCATCTTGTAGATGGTGTTGTCCTTAGGAATCGATTCGCGCAATAGCTGCTCGATCTCGCCGGTCTCCTTGAACCACAAGGCACCAAGCTCGTCACGACGCTCCAGGTCAGACTTTAGACCGTTGTCAAAAGCTTCCTGAATCTTGGTGTGAGCCTTTTCAGCCTTTGCGATCCTTGCGGCACGCTCCTTATCGAAGGTGCCCTTCGGGTCAAAGTTTGCATCCGAGATAGCCATCGAAACACCCGAACGGGTGGCCCAGTAGAAACCGGCATCCTTTAGCATGTCAAGCGATTGAGCTACCTGGGTGCGAGAGAACATCTCGACCATGTCGGAGACAATCTGGCCCAACTGCTTTTTGCCGACCTGCATCTCGACATACGGGTATGCCTCAGGAAGGGTCTCGTTGAATAGTGCGCGACCAAAGGTGGTTTCCTTCAGTTCTGATCCAATGCGAATCCGGACCTTGGCACCAAGGTTTAGACCACCAAGGTCATAAGCCATCTGAGCCTCGGCCATCGAAGTGAAGGCGCGGCCTTCACCCTCTGAACCCTCAAGATCGGCGGTTAGGTGGAATAGGCCAATGATCATGTCCTGGGTTGGAGTTGCAACCGGACGCCCATCGGATGGCTTCAGAATGTTGTTCGAAGCAAGCATCAAGATGCGAGCCTCGGCCTGAGCCTCAACCGATAGCGGCAAGTGAACTGCCATCTGGTCACCATCGAAGTCGGCGTTGAAAGCAGCACAAACTAGCGGGTGAAGCTGAATCGCTTTACCTTCGACTAGCTGTGGCTCAAATGCCTGAATTCCCAAACGGTGCAGGGTAGGAGCACGGTTCAATAGAACCGGACGCTCGCGGATTACTTCTTCAAGTACTCCCCAAACCTGTGGTCGAGAGCGCTCAACCATGCGCTTCGCACTCTTGATGTTCTGGGCTAGACCCAAATCAACCAAGCGCTTCATCACATAGGGCTTGAATAGCTCAAGAGCCATCAGCTTTGGAAGACCACACTGGTGAAGTTTTAGCTGAGGACCAACCACGATTACTGAACGGCCCGAGTAGTCAACTCGCTTACCCAATAGGTTCTGGCGGAAACGACCCTGCTTACCCTTTAGAAGATCAGACAGTGATTTGAGTGCTCGGTTACCGGTTCCGGTAACAGCGCGGCCACGACGACCGTTATCAAACAGGGCGTCAACAGCCTCTTGCAGCATGCGCTTCTCGTTGTTCAAAATGGTCTTTGGAACTGCACCAAGATCAACAAAGCGCTTTAGGCGGTTGTTGCGGTTGATTACCCTGCGGTACAAATCATTTAGGTCGGAGGTCGCGAAGCGGCCACCATCTAGCTGAACCATTGGGCGAATCTCGGGAGGCAATACTGGAAGTACTGACAGCACCATCGAAGTCGGTGGGGTACCGGATTGGTAGAAGCTATTCACAACCTTCAAGCGCTTAATGGCCTGAGTTTGCTTTGAGCCCTTGGTGGTCGCAATCTCGGCGCGAAGCTGAGCTGCAGCACCTTCAAGATCGAAAGCAGCCAATACCTGAAGCACTGCCTCGGCACCAATTGAGGTGATGACGTAGTCGGAGAAGTAGTAATCGAAGTGGTCAAAGACAACATCGTTTGGCATTAGCTGGCCAACCGAAGCGCTCAAGAACATTCTCCAAGCCAACTGCTCTTTGTGGAGGTTGGCTGGGCGCTCTAGGCGAGCATACTCACGAACAATCTTGTCGGTCTTCTTCTTGTAGTCAGCCAGAAGCTTCTTAATCCTCTTGGCCTCATCGGTGGTGCGAACCACAGCGTTTTCATTATCAGTGTCAACCTCGATAGCCAAAGCCTTTGGAGACCAGAATGCGTCAACATCCTTTTCCTCGGTAATAATCAGCTGCTCAACGGCTTTGGAGAACTGCTTCTCAATCCAGCGCGGTGCTTCCCAGAACTTATTGGAGATCTGCATCTCTAGCCCTAGTTCACGTAGCTCTGCCATCTCGACAGATGCTGCAGCTTCGAACTCTTCCTCGCGAGAATCAATCAGTGAGCGAATACGGGATACGTACTCTTCGCGCACTAGGTCGTATTCGCCAGTCTTGAGCTCTTGGTCGATCTCCATGACGCGGTAAGCGGCAAAGTAAATGATTTTTTCTAGGTCTTTTGGCGCCATGTTGAGTAAGTAACCCAAGCGGGATGGAACACCCTTGAAGTACCAAATGTGGGTAACTGGAGCTGCAAGCTCAATGTGACCCATGCGCTCACGACGAACCGAAGACTTTGTTACCTCAACGCCACAACGCTCACAAACGATGCCCTTGAAGCGAACGCGCTTGTACTTTCCACAAGAGCACTCCCAGTCCTTGGTTGGTCCGAAGATTTTCTCGCAGAATAGGCCATCTTTTTCGGGCTTGAGCGTGCGGTAGTTAATGGTCTCAGGCTTTTTTACCTCACCAGATGACCAAGAACGGATGTCCTCAGAGGTCGCAAGACCAACCCGAAGTGCACTGAAGTTTTCTACTTTAATAGCCATAATTCTTTATTTCCTTCTGAAAAATTCGATCGCTGATTACTGGTAGGTGTTGAAATCGGATTCAGCACTTAGGTTCTCATTGCGAGAAAGGTTGATGCCTAGCTCTTCAGCTGCACGGTCGGTCTCGAACTCTTCGTCCTTCAACACAACCACATTGCCCTTGGCATCCAGCACCTCGACATTTAGACCTAGAGACTGCATCTCCTTGGCTAAAACCCTGAATGACTCCGGAATACCGGGAGCCTGGATGTTCTCACCCTTAACGATGGCTTCGTAGGTGCGAACACGGCCCTGAATGTCATCAGACTTGATGGTCAGAAGCTCCTGGAGCGTGTATGCAGCTCCATAGGCCTGCAAGGCCCAAACTTCCATCTCACCAAATCGCTGACCACCAAACTGTGCTTTACCACCAAGTGGCTGCTGGGTAATCATCGAGTAAGGACCAGTAGATCGAGCGTGAATCTTGTCGTCAACCAAGTGGTGCAGTTTCAACATGTACTTCACGCCAACCGCGATCGGCTCAGGGTATGGCTCACCAGAGCGGCCATCGAACAGCCTCGCCTTGCCGGACTCATCAATCAAACGCCTTGGCTTTGAGCCATCTTTTTGAATCGAGAAGGTCGGGGTGGTGTGGTTTAGAAGGTTTGCAACCTGGTCTTTAGATGCCCCATCGAATACCGGGGTGGCAACCTTGGTGCCAGCAGCGCCCTGCATAAGCTCAGTTGCCATTCCATCAGCCCATTTGGCAACACCCTGAACATCCCAACCCTGGCGGCAAACCCAACCAAGGTGCGACTCAAGTACCTGACCAAAGTTCATGCGGCCCGGAATACCCAGTGGGTTTAGAACGATGTCAACCGGAGTTCCATCCTCCATAAACGGCATGTCCTCCACTGGAAGAATCTTGGCGATAACACCCTTATTACCGTGGCGACCAGCAAGCTTGTCACCCTCGGTAATCTTGCGCTTCTGGGCAATGTAAACCACAACGCGCTTATTAACACCAGCGCCGAGCTCGTCGCCTTCAGCGGAATCAAATACCTTGACCCCGATGATGGTTCCCTGCTCACCGTGTGGCACCTTCAAAGAGGTATCGCGAACCTCGCGGGACTTCTCGTTAAAGATCGCGCGCAACAGGCGCTCTTCTGCCGAGAGCTCGGTCTCACCCTTCGGGGTAACCTTTCCGACCAGAATGTCTCCTGGGCGAACCTCGGCACCAATCCGAATGATGCCAAACTCATCAAGCTGAGCAAGTGCTTCGCCTGAGATGTTTGGAAGGTCTGCGGTGATCTCTTCGGCACCCAGCTTGGTGTCGCGAGCATCGACCTCATATTCTTCAATGTGAATAGAAGATAAAGTGTCGTTCTTCACGATCTCTTGAGACAAGATGATCGCGTCCTCGAAGTTATAACCTTCCCATGGCATGAATGCCACCAAAAGGTTCTTACCCAAAGCCAACTCACCGTTTTCGGTGGATGGGCCATCGGCTAGAACTTCACCGGCTTCAACTCTTTGACCCACCTCAACAACAACGCGCTGATTGATTGCGGTTCCCTGGTTCGAGCGGTCAAACTTGCGAAGCGCGTATGTTGAGCGAGTGCCATCATCATTCATGATGGTCATGCCGTCAGCATCGATTTCCTCGATTACACCGGCCTTATCGCTCAGACTTACCGCACCGGAGTCGATCGCAGCTAGGCGCTCCATACCGGTTCCAACATATGGGCTCTCAGCGCGAAGCAATGGAACTGCCTGGCGCTGCATGTTTGCACCCATAAGTGCGCGCGATGAGTCATCGTGCTCCAAAAATGGAATCAGAGATGTGGAAACTGAAGCTAGCTGGCGTGGGGAGATGTCAATAAAGTCAACGTCCTCAGCCGAAACCTCAACCATGTCGCCACGGAAGCGAGTAAACGCACGTGGTCCAACCAAGGTGCCATCGGCATTCAAAGGAGTATCAGCTCCGGCAATAACCTTGCCATCCTCACTTGCTGCGTCTAGGTAGACAGTCTTATTGGTGACCTTGCCGTTTTTGATCTCGCGGTAAGGGGTCTCAATAAAGCCAAAGGTGTTGATGCGGCTGAATGCGGTTAGCGATCCAATCAGACCAATGTTCGGGCCTTCCGGGGTCTCAACCGGGCACATGCGGCCGTAGTGCGATGGGTGAACATCGCGAACTTCCATTTGCGCACGCTCACGAGCAATACCACCGGGTCCAAGCGCAGACAACCTGCGCTTGTGGGCAAGGCCTGCAAGCGGGTTGTTCTGGTCCATGAACTGAGATAGCTGGCTGGCTCCGAAGAACTCCTTGATTGCAGAAACTACTGGGCGAAGGTTGATCAGGGTTTGAGGAGTAATTGCCTCGATGTCCTGAGTCGACATGCGCTCACGAACCACGCGCTCCATGCGGGATAGACCGATGCGAACCTGGTTCTGAATTAGCTCGCCAACCGAACGAATACGACGGTTGGAGAAATCATCGATGTCATCTGGGCGCACAACCAACGGTGTCTTTTTGCCGTTCATCTTGACTGTGAAGTCAAGGTTAGAGGCCGCACCGTGGCCATTGGCCAAGGATAGATCAAATAACAATAGGTACTTCAAGGTGGCCACGATGTCGGCGTTGGTCAAGGTGGTTACCTCAGCGCCCTGGTCAACGTGCAACTTGCGGTTTAGCTTGTGGCGACCGACTCGGGCTAAGTTGTAACGCTTGCCCTCAAAGTAGGTGGAACGAAGCCATGCTTCGGCAACCTCGGCACCGGCAGTCTCGCCGCGAACCTTGCGGTAAACCTCACGAAGCGCATCTTCTTTAGAAAGAATTGCGGTTGCGAATACCTTAGATTCGTCATACTCCAAGGTGCGCTCGATAATGTCCTCATCAAAACGCATGCCCAAAGCACTTGCTTCAATAGCAGGCTTCAGGTCAGAGAACTCGGCGCGAATTTCTTCTTTAGACATGCCCAATGCTTTTAGGAAGATGGTTGCAGAGACCTTGGTCTTGCGGTCCACCTGGACCTGCAAGATTGGCTGGCCGAATCTAGCCGCAGGCTTGCGCTCGTCCTTGACCCACTCGGTCAAAAACTCCAAATAGGATCCGCGCGAAGGAATGATCTGCGCCTTGTTGTTGCGCACATCCAAGTTTCCAGTGGTGTTGGTTGATACCGAGAAGTAGACACCAGGAGAACGAACCAGCTGCGAAACAACCACGCGCTCAGTGCCGTTGATGATGAAGGTTCCCTTGCCGGTCATCACTGGGAAATCTCCCATGAACACGGTCTGGGACTTAATCTCACCGGTTAGGTAGTTGGTGAACTCAGCTTTAATGTAAAGCGGCTTGGTAAAGCTTTTGCCCTTTTCCTTGCACTCATCAGGAGTGTAGGGCGGGTCAAATAATTCTGGGTCTGAAAACGACAGCCCCATCTTGGCGTCCTGAGCAGCGTTTGAGCTGTCCTCAATCGGACTAATCTCCTCGAAGACCTCATCTAGGCCGGTTCGAGCTTCCTTACCGGCAAGCTCGCGCCATGCTGGCTCACCAACCAACCAGTCAAAGCTCTCAGTCTGCAATGAAAGCAGATCTGGAATTTCAATTGGGTCTGGGTTTTTTGCGAACGTTGGCCGCATAGTTGCGCGGCTGTTCTTTGCGGACTTTACGGACTTAGCGTTTTTCGCAGCTGCCAAAATGAATACCCCTAGGGAATCGATAGTTTTTTAGGTGGGAAATTCGCGAGAGCCTAGACCGTTGTGTCCGCTATTTGACAATAGCCAACCACCGATATATGAGGAAGGCAAGGATTCGGCACGCGACTCTCTATCATAGGGGTTGGGTATTATCCTCCGCAAGTTAAGTTTCGGCAGGATTTTTATAACTTTGTTACCTAGTCAATCGGTTGCTCTAAGAGCAGATCCCAATTGGCGGGCGGGTTCCCAGCCCCCAGCATCCTAGTAAACACCAGATACGCATCAACTCTTGAGCCATAGGCTCGTAAAGTGTCTGAGTTATTGACCCAGCCGAAAATTATAATCTTGGCCCCGGAGTCGAATCTAAAGAACACTCGATACTGCGAACCAAACTTGGCTCTGCGCCATGCTCGGTTGGCTTTGCCAA
>Ga0306897_1000063_pt1 | contig 24154 bp, 23 predicted proteins | sample AntRauMFilla1563_FD_190425 | JGI IMG/M metagenome (GOLD analysis project Ga0306897, IMG submission 190425) | Saline lake microbial communities from Rauer Islands, Antarctica - Metagenome Filla 1 #563 (v2) (version 2) | ecosystem: Environmental > Aquatic > Non-marine Saline and Alkaline > Saline ...
CTGCACCTATTCCCAAAATCAATCAGGCCGGTGGGGCTGCCCTCCAGACGGGCATGCCCGTCTTCCGTCCAGCCCCACCGGCCAAGGTGGTTGTCGGCACCGGCCAAGATGGTTGTCGCTCATCAGGCAAATGTCAGATGGACCGCGCATCGCGTCCTTTGCACCGCGGCGCGTGCAGCCCGCCCTTCTTTCCTCGTTCCGGGGTATCACCGCCAACACGAGATGGCCGTGGCCTTGCGCGAAATCGGCCGCATGGAGCGCACACTCTTCATCATCGATTAGCTGCTCGATGCTGACATGCAGCGCCGTGCCCAGATCGGCCTCAATAAAGGCGAGGCCCACCACGCCCTCAAGAAGGCCCTGCACATTGGCCAGCAAGGCGAAATCCGCGACCGGACATCCGAGGGACAACATTTCCGAATGGCCGGGCTGAACCTGCTCATCGCCATCATCATTTACTGGAACACCAAGCACCTCGGTCAGGCTGTCGCAAACCGCCGCCGTAATGGATTGGACTGCTCACCCGACCTTCTGGCGCATATCTCCCCATTCGGCTGGACCCATATCCATCTAACCGGCGAATGCAGGTGGCCCAATAAGTGATCAAACCGCCTTAGCGTAGGATTCTGCACTCTCCCGCATCAGACCCTTCTAAAGAGACAACGGGGGCGGGTTCTGGCACAGGGCTCGCCAGTATCAGCACAGGGGCTCACCCTGAGGCGGTTCGCTCTGCGTCCTGTCGGGCAAAGCCTCCGCAACATGGCAAACGGGCGGCACGTTCTTTACAATCGTCCAAGGCATCTTTGCTGTCTGCGCTTTTGGGCTCAGAAGTTTGTTCAATCTCAAAGGCTACCAGCGGACCCCATTTTTCATAGGCAAGGCGGGCGGCATCTTCAGGCGCACATTGCAGGATTGCCCGTGTCTTGGCGCTGCCCCTGCTGCCCTTGATCCTGAAAGATACCAGAATGCGGTTTTTGACCCCCACACCGCTAATAGTACCTCTATTACTGGTGTGGGGGTCAAAAAGACTTTTTACCAGATCATTCCTTTCGGAGTATCCGGCGGCAGCTTTTGCTGTTCTGAAAGTTTGCGGTGCATCCTCCGCCAAGCCCTTTGGCGATAGGCGCAATGCACCGCCTGCCTCTGCAAAAGCAATCTCTTCACGGGCTGGCATGTACTGCGCCCATGTCAGGGCATGGGTCGCGGGCAAGCCCGGAATAGGAACCTTTGAGCCGATCACGACCCGCTTGCGCAGGCGCGCGGATGCAAGGCGCAAACGCTCCACACTCTGGCGGGTGGCACGCTCACGGGCTTGCATCTGGATCGCTCTCACACGGGGGTCGGGATGCGCGCGCACCATCACGCTTTTGACGCTGCCATCTGCCATCGGGAAGGGCGTCTCAACTTCAGGCATGATATGATTGCCCTTGGCGTCAGGCTTTAACAGCGCGATCCCGTGGCCCCAGATTTTACGCGCTTCGTCCTCCAGCGCCTGAGGCGGCCATTCTTCCCGCCCGATCACAAGGCAGGTTGTGCAATCCCGCCAGCGGTTGGAGCCCAGCGTTGCCGATCCGAACCATGCCCATTGGACGCCGTGCAAAGGCGTCTCGATCATAAAAGCACTGGCCTGTGCATTATCCATCTTTGAAAAGTCGTAGCCCGCGTCCCTGAAAAAGGCTTTCACGACAGCCCGGGTAGCAATGACCAGGACGCCACCGCCCGCGTCATTCATCCGCTCCACAGCGATTGCGCCCCGCCACTCATCCCGCGCGCTTTTCGTCAGAAGCCTGCGCTTACTGAATGTCCGGTCTGTGATGTACGTTATGTCGGCGTTTGGCAGTACCTTTGTAGTGGCGATGCTGTATTTTGGGTAAAACGGCTCTGTCAGGATGCTGTCTGCATCTGCGTCCAGAATGATCGTGGGCACATCGAGCGGGGGCGATATGTGCCAGAAAACCCGTATGACATCACGCGGTTCACTTTTCTTACGCGGCTTGTATCCCGCCACAAAAACCACGTTTTGCAGATCTTCGATCCCCTCTGCTTTTGCCTTTGCCAGATTGATCCAAAACTGGGCCTTGGCCCCTGCGTCCAGTATCAGGGCCTCGCCTCCCTTCAATGCACGCTCAAACGCATCTTGTGATGCATCGGGAAAGATAGGCAGATCGTGGTCGGACCATCTTTCAGCCTTGGCAAACTCCAACAATTCTTGCGCGGTATAATCGGCGATGGCTTGCATGATCAGGGTGCCCCGGCGCAGGGCTGCCATCATCAGGTTCACGCAATGGAGCAGGTCATTTATGACCGCCGTACGCGCGTCCTTCTCAGGGCCAGATTTCACCTTGCCAATGCTGCGCCTGCTGCTCAGGCTGTCGATTGTAAGTGCGGCGTCTCTGCCCATCGCCCTCCATGACGTCTCATCGATCACCCGCAGTCCTGTCGGGCGGCCCTTTGCCGGGTCCGGCAATGTGAGGTAGTTGAGAGCGCCGAACCGGACCGTCTGCACATCGGGCAGGGTCACAAATTGCTTGAAGTAGGCACATGTCGTGAAAAAGGGGCAATTGCGCTCTTTTCCAAATTCATCTTTAGCCTGGCACATCGTTGCTTTGATGGGCAGGCCCAGCTTTCCAATGCGCGCTACCTCCGGGGCCCGATCGCACATTGGCGTGCCTGTGGCGGGGTTTGTCGCAAGCCTGCCCCGTGTCACTGCGTTCACGATGCCCAACTCTGTTGCATGGTCGGCGCCGGCATCCGAAAGGGCCAATGTCGGGGAGTAGAACTGTACATCACCTTTGATCCGGGCAAGGTTTTCGGGCCTTGCCAGCAGCGCGCGCATAAGAGTGCTTTTGCCAAAACCGGGATCACTGGCAATGACAAAGGCAGGCGCATCCCCTTCCCCGTCCCACGCGGCGGCACCATCAAGCGCCGCCTGAATATCGCCTGCCGTTTTCATGCGCGCCTCGTTAAGGGACAGGGGCGCACCTGCTTGTGGCGTTGTCCCTGCAAAGTTCCGCAATCCCTCGCCCGTAAACCGGCCATCCTGTGCCCGCTTGAACGGGGTGCGGATCCCATCGCGAAGACCGTTTTCAATCGCCTCTGCATAGCGGGCATGCCCTGATCTCGCCCCTGCCTCCATCAATCTGGAAAGCGCGTCCTGATAGGATATGTCGCCCGCCCCTACATGGCCCCCGATCGTATAGGCTTTGCGGTTGATCGCGCCGTTTCGGCCCCCCGGCGACAAGCTCGCAATGGCGTCACAGGCATGGCTGAGAAGCTGTGCGCCCCAGTCGCTGGTCACGTCTGAATAATATGCAGGCGTCTTTGGTGCGGCCTGCGGTGCTTTCCTTGGACCCCGTGCTGCAGGCGCTTTTCCAGGGAATGGAATATCCGAAAGGCATGCGCTGTCTTTGGGTCCGATCACCGCGCCAGAACGGGCAAGACCTGCCAGCGGGTCCGCTACCCCCTCAAAGAGAGGCGCAGCAGTGTAGTTCAGCTGTGAGATCGTCGCGACGGATGTATCTGCACCCGCCATCTCGAGCAAAGCCTTGCGGCGATCCTCGGTAATAGGCGCGTCCAGCAATGCCCAAATGTGGAACTTTGCCAGATGCTCCTTGCCCGCTGTGCCCGCGCTTGCCGATGCTTGCCAGTAATACGAGACGCCTTTGAACGCCGGTAGTCTGGCGCAGATCTTGGCCCAACAAAACGCGGCAATTTCTGCGGGGTTTTGCCAGCTTGTCTCTGGCGGGAGTTCCAGATCGTCCATGTCAAAATGCACCACACGGGACCCACAATCCACGAGAGAGGCACGATAGTCCGGCTTGTCCTTTTTTACCCTGCGGATCTTCGGGCTGTTTTGATAGTCGTCTGAAACCTGTCCCAGAATGATGCTGTCGAACGACCGGCTTTCCAGATCATGCAAAACCTGCGCAAGGGTTTCAAAGTCCGGCACATTCACTGCGCGCCAGTGGTACCAATAGCCTTTGCCATAGCTCTGCACCCCGTTGGGCGTGAAGCGTTTTGCTGAAATCTTGCCATCTGCGGCGCTTAGGATCGTTAGCGCCGCAGTGCTTGCGCTGGCGCCCTCATCCGGCGTGAGAGAATCTTTAAATTCACCCATTATCCGCCCCTCCGAGTAAGAGGTGAAGGAGTGTCGGCAATGTCCGGCGGTCCCTGCTCTGGCCGCTCTGCACGTACAGGAATTGCCTGATCACCGCCCGAGAGACGCTGCACGAGCCTTGTCAGGGGGCTTATCGTCTCGGCCTCAACCTTTCCGGCGAACATTCCGAGGTGCTTGGCGAGGCGTTCAAGGGCGGCCTCACGGCTGGTGACGCGGACCTTTTTGCCGTTCTGGGTGACCTCGACGCCATCGTAGAGCATGCGCGCGGCGGGGCTGAGCGTGCGCGTGTCGGCCATGCGGACGAACTCAATGCCAGTGCCTGCGCACTCCGGGCAGTCCGGGGCCGGATCATCTGTGATGCGATAGCCGTAGCCGCCCGCGTCTGTGGGGAGCCTGTCGTCCTGGATGCCACCGGCCATTGCGGTGTCACGCAGATCGAGGTCGGGGAACATGTCATAGCAGGCTGCTGTGAAAGCCTCACGGAACTCGCGTGGTGTTTTCCACTGATACGCATGGTCGATGCCGTGGCAATAGCGGCATGGCCCATGAAGGTTCTGTATAAGGTCGCTGGCGTCAGCTGTGGCAAGGGTGAGCCACATGCGCGCGATGTCTTTGGCGCTGACCATGACGCTGGTCTCGATCTCGGCGCGACCTTCCCGAAGAGCCGCCTGAATACTGACATTTTTCAACAACCGGGAGCCCTGGCTTCCGGCGTTCGCATATCCCGCCCGGTCCGCCGCCACGGTCGCATTGCACAGCTCGAGGTAGTTCAGGACGAACATGCGTTGCCTGGCGGTCAAGCTATGCTTGTCGAGCCACGCCATAGGTCTGCTGGGGGTATTCGTTTGGCCGTCCGTATCATGACGCCAGTGTCTCAGCGACATCATGGGAGCACCGACGCAACAGGAGAGGTGCCGATTGCCCGCCGTTGCCAGCGACTTGAGAGCGCAACCTGCCTGGAAAAACCACGCCCGGTCACCAGGCAATGCGGTGGCTCTTGCGAGGCAAAGGTGAAACGATCTGAAAAGGTCGATATGCGCACCAACCGGAGCACGTCAGTATCGTTTTGAAGTGAAAGTGTTTCCGCCATTGGGCTTGCCATCTACGGAAAGCCAAAGAGCAGCAAATGCCTACACCAAAGCTTCCCTCCTTAAAGGGTCAGATTCGGTGAAACATCTTGCTTCACTATGGTGTAATCTACATGTAGTGGGTCAGAGTGCAAGAGGAATCTAAATGTAGATGCTTTCTCGTAATTCATCTCTGGATCACAAGCAAGCAACGAAATCTCCTCACAGAGTGAGTCACACGTTACTTTATCCTTCAAAGGTTGCTTTTATAACTATCATTCTCTATGTTATAATAAAGCAACCAAAGCAGGCCAGTAGCATGAGCCCAGCCGCATTCGAGAACCACACCCCGACCGAGCCCTCTGCGGACTCGGTGCGGGACCGTTTCGTCAAGCAATCCGAGGACTGGATCAGGCGCGTGGCGGAGGAATTGCCGGAGGACGTGCTGGTTGCGGCGATGGCGAACCTCAAGGGACCCGGCGGGCTGACGCCTCCCATGGAAATCGCAGGCGATCTTGATGCGCTCCACGGCGCGCTCTTGATGCGGACGATGGGCGCGGTTGAACGGATTGTGCGCGATATGCCGGGCGATCTGCTGATCACCGCGCTGGCCGCGCCTTCGGACTTTGGTGCGCTGGCCCGCACGCTGGGGGATCCGCGTGTGGCCGATCCATCAAGCCGGATTGATCCGCTCGCCGGGGCAATCGGGCGCTCCATCAGTCACCGTCAACAGCTGGAGGAGAGGGCGGGTGAGATGCTCACCAGTGCGCAGGTGTCCGAGCTGCTGGGGATCAAGCGGCAGGCGATCGACAAGCGGCGCAATGGTGCCAAGATGCTGGGCATCCGGCGCGGCTCTGACTGGCTTTACCCCGCGTTCCAGTTCGGGAGCTATGATGTGCTGGACAGTATAGAGGCGGTTCTAAGCGCCCATCCGGGCGTGGACCCTTGGGTGATCGTGGATATTCTGCTGGCACCCGATGACGCCTTGGGCGGGCGCCGCCTGTTGGACGCGGTGCAGGCCGGTGATGATGAGGCCGTGCAGCGGCATGTGAGCCAGACGCAGGGTGACGGCTTCGCATGACACCCGCGCCGAGAGGCCCGACAGGGGCAGCCCCCGCGCCGCCTAAAGATCTGGCCGCGCGAACCCTGCCGATCGAGGTATTTCCGGCCGGAGCCCCGATCTACAGGGTTCACACCAGCACGCAGGGGGCGGTATTCTTTGGACCCGGCGCAGGGCGCCCCCCGACTTACCGCTTTGATCCCGCAAGCGGGCGGTTTGGCGTGCTCTATGCCGCGCCCGGCCCCGACGCCGCGCTGATCGAGACGGTCTTGCGCAACCCCGGCAGGCTGACCATTGACTGGCGCGAGATCGCCCCGCGCAACCTCACGACACTGATCGCAGGCCGCCCTTTGAGACTTGTTGCCGCCCTCGGCCCCAATCTGTCGCGTCTGGGCATAACGGCGGCGCTCTCCACCGGCCCTTATGGCCCTTGTGCAGAATGGTCGGACGCCCTGTTTGACCATCCGGATGCGCCCGACGGCATTCTGTTCGCCTCCCGCCACAATCCGGATGAGCCTTGCATGGCCCTGTTCGAGCGGGCTGACCTTGACCTGACTGTCATAAAAACCAAACCTCTGCCGTCGCTGCTGTCAGAGGTCGGGAAATTATTGGACCGGCATGGAAAGTCCCTGTTCGGCGCACCGTGATGCACGACGGTGAAGACCGTTGCGGACATTATTCGCGGAGAAAGTACCGCGCAGGATATAGGGCTGCGGCAGAGATCATTCCAACCTGCGGTACGTCTTTTATGTGCGTAACAGACAGAGGCTGAGTTTTAGGTTTTCTGCATCATGTGCCGGAGTGACACTTCAATCGCCAGTGACAGGCGCCGCCCTGCGGTGTGCCGCCACTGACAAGGCGTCACCAAGTGCTGCTGCCCCACTGGCATAGACGATCAAAGGTTCGTCCCGAACAAACCCGAGCCGGTCACAAATCAGCATCCACAAAATGGCGCTGCACGGAAATACGAGCAAGGCTGTCAGCATGAAGTATCGGCTCCCGTTTCATGAATATTCACTCAAAGGTCGCAGGATAATCTTAACAAACTGATAAGAACTTGCGGCCGGGAAAAACTATATGCGCAAAAATCAGCGTAATTCTGCTGTATATTTGCACGGCGCGATGTCCAAGAATTACTCCTTAAAGTTTAAAAAGTTATTCTTTTACAAATACTTTTTGCACTTCACTCTTTGTTAGACACCAAACCTTAAGACCGATCCGCTTTTCTCGACTGCGGTGTACCGGGGTTCTGTGAGGCGGGGTGCCTCTTTTCAGAGCTTCGGTTTGGGAAAGGGAAATATCTGATGAGATTCAAAGTAACCCGTTTGCGGGAACGGCTTTTTATGGCCTCGAAAACTGTGGCGCTGGCCTGTACGGCGGCCGGCATGTTTGCGGCAACAGCGCCCTCTGCCGAGGCGCAGGCCCGCGCGGCGATCATTATCCAAAGTGATCGTGGCGGTCTGATTGCGCAACGCAACGAACGGATCCGGGGCTACCGCGCCGCAGGGCAACGGATCGAGCTGCGCGGCACGTGCCTGTCAGCCTGCACGATGTATCTGAGCCTGCCGAACGCCTGTGTCGCGTCGAATGCGACCTTCGGGTTTCACGGGCCCACACGGAACGGGCGCTCACTGCCGCCACAAGAGTTTGACCATTTCTCAAGGTTGATGGCGGACAATTACCGCGAGCCGTTGCGATCGTGGTTCATGAGCACGGCGCGGCACCGGACGGCAGGTTACTACAGTCTGAGCGGGGCAGAATTGATCAATATGGGATATCGCAGCTGCTGAGTGCTGCTTTGTAAAATGCGCAAAGCCCCGCGTTAACGGGGCTTTGCGTCAAAAATCTCTGGTCTGTGACCGTTACTGGGTGTCGGGAGTGGAGCCGCCACCACCCGCAGCTGCCGCTGCGGCAACAATGCCTACGGCCGCTGCTGCGGCACCGGCACCGCCAAGGCCAAGACCTGCAGCCGCCAATGGCACAAAGCCTTCGGCGTCTTCACAGGTGACCTGAATACGATTCTCCGTCTCATTGACGTAGCGTGCAGAGGCCACAGTGCGGTCCTCGCAAATATTACGCTCGGTCGCATAGGCGATCAGCTGTTCTTCCGTCATACGCTGCTGGGCCTGCGCAACTGCAGGAAGTGCCAAAGCGGCGATAAAGGCGATGAGAGTTAATTTCTTCATGGTCATACTCCGGTAAAATTTAAGACATGTTAACATAAATACTGGCGTTCTGCCTAGCACATCGCGGATGATTAAGCATCAATCCAGACTGATTTCTATCGGTCGGGGGCGGGCATTGGCAAAACTGCTGCGAAAATACCCAATTTGAGGCGATACCCATTGACGCGTCTCAACGACAGCGCCCTCTGCATTCTGCCAGAAAATATTCGTAAAGACATCCCCGCGCGCAGTGCATTTTTCCTCCAGACGGGTCAGACGCTGACCGCCGATGCTCTCTGCACCGGCGTTGGTCATGCTGCACCCCGCCATCAGATAGGTCGATTGATGGTCCCCGGTGAGATAGCGCATCTGGCGGCGGTAGACCGGGGGCCCCTGCCCCGCCATTGCGGTCAGCGTGCCGGTGGCATCGGCGGCCATCAGATCAAAGCCCAGACCGCGGCTGCCCACCAGCACACCTTCCCGGAACGCCAGCGAGATATTGTCGACGGCCAGCCATGTCTCGACACCGTTGGTGGTTGCTACCCGCGATAGCTCCGCGTCGGCGTTGCGGGACGGGATCTGCACACGCATCACCGGCGCGCCCGGCTCTGCGCGTGACAGGTTGGCCTGCTGGGGCGCTTGGGTGCCCGCGATCCGCTGAAGTGCTGGCTGGCAGGCGGAGAGTGCGCCAAACGCTGCTGCAAGAATGAGCCATTTCATCGCCAGAACCGCCCCCAAGTCGCGTCAATATCGGTGGATTGCACGCCGCGCACCCTTTCATAGAGCCTGTCCGAGACATTGAGCCGCGCACCGCCATCGCGCAGAACGGGGCGCACCACTGTGGTGAGCCTGGTCTTGTTCGGGCGTCCGGTGATCCAGTCGAGCGGGATCGTCACCTCGATCCCCTTGTCGAATGACCCCTCCCCGAAATCCTCGGCAGAGACATCGGTGATCGTGGCAAAGGCGCCCACCCGCCAGCCATTGTCAAATTCACGCCCCAGCGACAGCGTCGCACCCACATCGCCCGCCAGATATTGCCCCACATCGAGCTGGCCGTGATAGCCGCCGCCAAGATCATAATAGGCGGACATATGGCCCGTGAAGGTCTCATAGTCGCGGAAGCCGAACAGCTGATCGAAATCACGCTGTTTGACGAAGTTCAGCTCTGTGCCCAGAGCAAGACGGCTGTTTTGCGGCTTCCACAGCACCTCTGCCGAGACCCCGCCGAACATGCTTTCCAGATATCCCGCCGTTACGCGCCCGTAGATGTCATCCGCAGGCCGGAAGAAATAGGCCGCCGTCAACTCGGGGATCGTCGTGTCACCGCCCTGATAATAGAGGTAGGCTTCGCTGCGCACCCGCTCGAGCACCGAGGTGGATTCCCGCGTGCCGCCGTCGAGATTTCCGACGACCTTTTGATGTACCCGGCCCGAGAGGACCAGACCCGCCACCGGCTCATAGCGCGCAGTGAATGCGAGGCCGATGTCAGCCAGCAAAGGCTCGTCAGGGTCAAACAGGCTGGTGGTGAGGTATGGCGCAATCCCATAGGTGAAGGCTGGATAGCGGCCATCAATCGGCGGCAGGCTGCCGGTGACGTCCGTGATCTGAGTGTTCACCCGCAGCAGATCGGGGGCGACGGGATGGAACTCCAGCCGTTCCAGATCACTGCGGCGCAAGACAACAGAGGTAGCGGGCGTGCCTTCGGCGGTCAGGCGAATGTCGAAGACCTCCACCTCCGAAGGGGCAAGGCGGGTCAGAACCCGCGCAGTCCGCCCTACGGCCTGCGAGGCGATGGCGTAGCGGTCATTGCGGATCTGGACCCGCAGCGTCTTGCCCTCGGCGGAGAGGCCATCAAGGGCGATTCCCTCATCCCCCAGGGCACGGCGGACGGCCGTCGCAAAACTGCGGCTTGCCGGATCAAGCGGGGCGCGGGCGGCATCGCGCGCCAGAATGGGCGGCGGCGCCGTGTCGAGGCCCGAGCCAAAGCGCGGGTTTTTCGGGTTTACCGCATAGGTGAACTGGATCCCGACTTCCGAGCCGTAAAGATAGCGCAGATCGAGCGACAGGCGGTCACTGTATCGATAGGAGGCACCAAAGTTGAACGGGGATTTGACGTCGAACGTAGCGCCATCCTCGCGGGCATAGTCATCGGAGGAATACTCAGCCGTCAGCCGCCAGCGGTCATTGATCTGCCATTCGACACCGCCGAAGAACGCCGCATCGCCCCGGAACCAGATGTCAGGCTCGAAACTGCCGCCCAGCCCATCGGTCGAACCCGGGCGGGTATCAAACCGGTCCCCGAAGACAGCACCCAGCGGATTTGAAAACCCGTTTTTGGACCCCAACCGTCCCCAGCCAAGCCCGGCTGTGGCCCGAAGCTTTGGTGAGAATGTCTTGGATGCGACGAGGTATTCGCCGCCGTAAAGTCCTGTCCCGACAATATCGTTGATCCCGAAAGCCAACGCAGGTCGATAGCGGCCCTCATCCGCAAAGCGGTACTGCAGCGAAAAGCTGCGATCAAAACGAAAATCCGCAATGGGGTCGCCAGGACTAGGGCGAATATCATAGAGCAGCGCGTAACGAAACGAAGCCGACAGCCGCGGAGACACCTGAAACGTCAGGGTGTTGCGCGTCTGGTTCTTGAAATGACTGGTGGTGAACGACAGCTCGCCATCGCTGCGCCCGAAGGCCGACGGCATGTCGATCAGGCCAGGTGTGCCGAAACTGTTGTAGCCCCATGCAACGCTGCGGTCCTGTGCGGCCAGAGGGGTGGCACATCCAAGAGCGAGGGCAACCGTGGCGCACCCGGATTTGTGAAGCAGTCCCGACATTCTCGTCATCACCATTGCGCAGCGGCCTTCAGTTTGTCCGTGCCGTGACTGTGACCACCGCTTGTGCATAAATCAACCAAAGGCCCTATATTTCGCCCCATCCTGTGCCACTTCACCCTCACGTCCGGTCGCTTTTGTAGCTGTAGCGGTAATTGTAATAGTGGTATTGCCCGCCGTATTTGCTGCCCTCAGAGACCTTGTAGCCATTGAGAATAGCGCCGGTGACTTTCACGCCGGACGTCTCGAACATGCGGCGCACGGCCTCGATCTCGCCGATGACCGTCTCGAGGTGGCGCGCAATCACGATGGTCGCACCGGTATAGCGCCCGATCACCACAGGATCGGTCACGGCAAGTGCCGGGGGGCTGTCCACGATGACCAGATCAAAACGACCATTCAGTGTGGTGAGCAGCGCCTCGAACTCGGCGCGCATCAACAGCTCGGACGGGTTGGGTGGATAGCGACCGGAGGTGATGAAGGACAGCCCCTCGACCGGCCCGTCGAGCAGCACCTCATCCAGGGTTTTCTCCTTGGCCAGAAACTCCGCCAGACCCGGCGTGCCTTTCTCGCGGCCAATGAACCTACGCAGATACCCCTTGCGCAGATCCGCATCGACCACACAGACCTTCTGCCCCGCCTGTGCTGCCACCACCGCCAGGTTCACGGCGGTAAAGCTTTTGCCCGCACCGGGTGCGGCGGAAGTCATCAGGATTGTGTTGGTTTTGGCGTCCAGCATTCCGAAATGCAGCGAGGTCCGCAGGGAGCGCAGCGCCTCGATCACCAGATCATCGGGCGAGGACAGCGCGAGAATCGGCAGCGTGCCCTTTTGCTTGCGCAGATTGGCCGCCTCGGGCGAGAAGTTCACCGTGGCAAAGACCGGCAGACCGATTTTCTCGATCTCCTGTGCGCCACGGATGCCGCGCCGCAGGAACCACCGCGCCAGCACAAACCCCACACCAAGGAGCAGACCGATCGCCAGATGCATCACCATGATCCGGCTCACCTGCGGTGCGATACGGCCGCCACTGGCATAGGCGGTGTCGATGATCCGGACGGACCCCACGGTGGAGGCGCGGACAACGCGCAATTCCTGTCCTCTGTTGAGAAGCTGGATGTAGACTTCTTGCGCTACGTCCAGATTGCGGGTGAGATTGAAGATCTCTTTTTGAGTTTCAGGCAAATCGAATGTGGACGCCCTGACCACTTCGAGCTGCGCCTCGAGAGAGGCCCGGTTCTGCAGGAGCGCCTGATATGACGGATGGTTAATCGTATAGCGTTGCCTGATATCGTCTTCCTGAACCACCAACTCATTCAGCTGCGCTTCAATCCGGGTTGCCTGCTCCAAAAGCGTGCGCGTCTCGAAATCAAGATCAACTGACTGCTGTTGCTGTCGATAGGCGTTCAAGAGGTTTTGCGCCTCCGTTACAGCTGCTTCGGCGATGGGCAGTTGTTCTTCAATAAACTCCAGGCTGTTTTGTGCTTCTGCCGCGCTGCGCGCAATGTTCTGATCTACATAAACCTGCGCAATCACATCCAGCACGCGCTCGGCATGTCTTGGGTCCGGGTCCGTAAAAGTCGTTCGCAGAATGGGCGAGAATGGCGGTTCGGCAATGACGGAAAACCCACCCTGAAGTCTGCTGACGGCAGAATTCAGGTTCATACGACCCAATAAAAACTCTCTGCCGACCGGGCCGGTCAGCTCATCAACCACAATCGAAAACCCCATTTCAGGCAGGGCCAGCCGGACCCGCGGGCTCCCGGTCAATTCGCTGTCGTCCGGCAGAATGATTTTATAGGCTTCGGGTCCTGTAATCGCGAGGACCATGGTTTTATCTGTCCAATCCTGGGGAACAGTAAGCTCGCCTACGTCAATCGTCTCGTTTCCCCACTGATAGGAACGCAGGAAATCAAGCTCGGGATCTGGCAAACCAAGATGTTTGGGGATCAGACCCAGATAGGGCAATGGCCTTGGGTAGGCGTATGTTTGCAGATCCAGCTCCCGCGCGGCCTGCGCCATGATCATCCGGGACCTCATGATTTCCATTTGGGTCTCCCCAAGAGAATCGAAGCGGAAGCCGCCACTGAAATCCTGCATCCCCATAGGCAAAGCCATGGAGCCCGCGCGATCTTCCAGCTGCATCAGGCCCTCGGCGCGATAGACCGGCGTGCTCTGCAAAACCGAAACTGCACCTACCGTGAGGGCGACCACCGCCGCCGCAGCGATCCAGAATTTACCGGCCCAGATCACGGCCAGCAAGTCGAGGAGGTTCAGCTCCGTTTCAGGCGGCGTTTGAGTGTCGGACGTGGTCGGGATCATAGGGTGGTCCTGTCGGTTCTTATTGCTCTTGTTCGAGTCCCGGTACGGGCAGAGTGAGACGGCTTGAATAGCATGAATGCAAAATGGCGTTAATGTTTAGTCACAATAAGGTTAAACTGTTCCTTTCCCCAGCTTTTGCGCCCATCCGTCGGCGGCAACAGCGATCAGGTCACGTGCGGCTCGGTGCGCCTCTATGGGCTTGCGGTAGGGGTCGGCAATGTCCTTGCCACCCGTCCAGTGGTCAAACAGCATCGTGCGGCCCGACAACTGCGGAAAGCGGCGGCTGATCTCGGCACGGTGGCCCTGCTCCATCACAAGGATCAGGTCATGGGTGCCGCCTATCTCATCGGTCAGCTGGCGCGCGACGTGACCGTCCAGATCCACGCCAATCTCGGCGGCGGCCTGTGCGCCTACCGCGTCCGCACCTGCCCCCACCACCGCTGCGATGCCGGCAGAAGTGACGCTGACACCCGGCAAAGCGCGTTGCAGCACCCGCTCCCCCAGAGGCGAGCGGCAGATGTTACCGACGCAGACGACCAGAACCGAAGTGATCATCGCCCTCAGTTCCCCGAAAGGGTGTTGACCGCCCCCACACCGGTGAACGAGGGCAGCAAGCTGGAAATCAGACGGTTCCAGCGATAGAGCGGTGCTGTGGTCACATAGATCACATCCTGGGGCAGGATCACAAAGCGCGTTCCGATCAGGAAGGCTGTGGGGTTCGACGCATCAAGCTGATAAACTGTGATGCCCATCGGCGTGTCGCGGAACACGAATACTCCGCGCGCATCCGCCTGATCCTCGTCCAGACCGCCGACGCGGGTCAGCGCCTGTGTCAGGGTCACGTTTTCATTCGTCAGATCAATGGTCGAGGGGCGCACGATCTGGCCCAGAAGATAGGCCTCCTGCACCTCCGCCTTTGCCACGCTCACCACATCGCCATTTTGTAGAACCGGGTTGTTGGCGCTGACGCCCTGCTCCAGAAACGCCTGCATGTCGACGATATAGCTGCGACCGCCACGGCGCAGGACGACCTGACGCGCGTCGGCATCATCGGTCAGACCCCCGGCGGCATCGATCGCGTCAAGCAACGTCAGTGGCGTATCGGTCAGAGAGTGACGGCTGGGGGAGCCTACCTCGCCGGTGACAGAGACGGCTTGCGAGCGATATCCGACGACGCGCACTTCGACCTGCGGATTGGGAATGAACTCGGCCAGACGGGTGCTGAGGTCTGCGCGCACCGCTTCAGGTGTGCGGCCATCTGCGTTGACCTGACCGACATAGGGATAGAAGAACGTCCCGTTCGACTGGACCCGCAGGCCGGATTCCTGAGCGCTGCGCCCCTCCCCTGCGGGAAGCGTCAGCTCGGGATGGTCCCAGACTACGACTTCGAGGATGTCGCCAACGCCGATCCGGTAATTCCAGCCACCGGAGGGGACAGTGGTACGCGACCCGGCCAGATTACGCGGTTCATTGAAGGCGTCGATGTTGTTTGCGGTCAGCTGTACGATGGCGACATTGGTCGACATCTCCTCCACTTCGGCACGCACGGCTTCGGTGCGCACGGGAAAATCAGTTTTTGTGACATCACAGGCTGCAAGGACGAGGCCGGTGAGCAACAGGAATAATATGCGCATGCAATCCTCTCAATGCAGATCAGTCTGCAAGACAACCCTGACCGGGCGCATTTAAATACCGCACCATGCCTGAAACAAAGGTATTTTCCCCAAACGCCCTACAGTGGGTTTTGAATATTGCACTTCCGCCTGAATGCCAACCGAAAGGACAGCATCACCACCGCATATTACTGCCTCGCGTGTCGTTTATACAAGATCTGGGGGCAAGCGGTCATGGCGCAAAAAGTACCTCAAGGTATAAATGTATACTATACCCTACTCTATATTACTCTACCCTAGCCTAGAGTTGACAAGGCATGCTCAAGGTACTTAAGAGTAGAGCATCGAATTTAGAGGGCTCCCTATGCCGGTTATTTCCTTCGCAAGCTCCAAGGGTGGGGCGGGCAAAACCACATCAGCCATTATTCTCGCAACCGAACTTGCAGAAGGGACCAGCGTCATCATGATTGACGCAGACCCTGCCCATAGGCTCGTCCGCTGGTCTGGCCTCTCGGATCTGCCCGCAGGTCTTACCGTGCTTCAGAGCGGGGGAGAGCGGACAATCCAGTCTGAGATCGACGAAGCCAAACAGCAGGCAGCCTTTGTCATCATCGACCTTGAGGGATCCGCCAGCCGCCTCACTTCCTTCGCCATCGCGGAGTCCGATCTGGTGATCATCCCCTCCGGAGAGGAGCAGCAGGACGCCGACGCAGCTATCGACACGCTGGCTGAAATCGCGATGGAGAGCCGTGCGCGGCGCAAGGATATTCCAGCGGCCATTCTTTTTGCCCGCACGGCGGCGGCGGTCAAAAGCAAGCTCGAAAAACACATTCAGGCAGAGTTGGGTAGGGCAGGGCGGGTGTTCCGGACTCAGCTGCACCGGCGCACGGCGTTTTCCTCGTTGCACAATGCGGGCGGCGGTCTGCGCCAGCTTGATCCGGCCGATGTGAACGGGATCGACAAGGCCATCGTGAATGCAGGTGATTTCGCCGCCGAAGTCATCGACCTTCTGGAGGAGACTGCACATGGCTAAGCCGCTTGACCTCAACCGTCTCAAACGTTTTGAGCCCGAGGTGAAACCCTCACCGGCAAAGCCTGCGGCACCTGGGCCATCAAAATCCGCGCTCCAGGCACCCGAGGAAGAGCGCTGGCCAAGCCGCGAGCCGGTCGCGGACGGTCAGATCAGCATCAAAGGTTCCCTTGCCACGATCCGCCGTTTCAAGGCCTTGTGTAAATCCGACAGGCGGACCTATGTGGATATGCTCGAAATCCTGATGGACAGCTTCGACAAAAAGCCCTGACCTTTGCCTTTTCGCGTCTCCGTCAGCAGCAGGAACTGTTTTATCCCAAGCAACTTTACTGCCTGACTTGGACGTTGATTTTGCCTGCTTCTCAGACTTATCTACAGGCTTGCTGTGTTAAATGGTGTTAAATAAGGTGTTAAGGCAAAAAAAAGCCTCACAAGCTTTTGTAATAACTTGCTTATTTCAGACCCCCTGTGTGTGATAGTACGATAGACTGTGTGTGATAGTACGAAAGAACGTGTGTAAAAGTACGATAGATTTGCTCTGTGTGTGATAGTACGAAACCTGTGTGCAATAGTACGAAACTTGGCTACTGTGGGTGATAGTACGAATCCTGCTGCAACCGGCGCGATTGTGTGTGAAAGTACGAAAGGCCCGCAATGTCAGATGAGAATTCCCCCATCCGCTCTCCGCTTTTGCCGGACCGCCATCCGCAGGGTGATTTCTTTGTCTGTGACATTTTCGATGCCGTGCCCAAGGCTGATATCGGAGCGATGGAGCACCCGATTTTCTCGCTCTCGACCAAGCCTGACACCCGCATCCGCGCCTATGAACACAACGGTATCAAGATCGAGATCAAGCCGTCGGTGGATGGGTTGGCCACGGTACATGACCGCGATGTGCTGATCTACTGCATCAGCCAGCTGATCGGCGCGCTGAACGACGGCAAGGAGGTCTCCCAGACGGTCCGGTTTCGTGCCCATGACATGCTGGTCGCGACAAACCGCAACACGGCGGGCACCGGCTATGGCCAGCTCAAGGCGGCGCTCGAGCGTCTGGCAGGCACGCGGATCAGCACCAACATCGTGACCGGCGGCCATGAGGTGTTCCGCACCTTCGGCCTGATCGAGAGCGCGGAAGTGGTGCGCCAGACCCGTGACGGGCGCATGCAGGAGGTCGAGATCAAGCTCTCTGATTGGGTCTTCAACGCGATCCGCTCCAAGGAGGTGCTGACCCTGCACCGTGATTATTTTCGCCTGCGCAAACCGCTGGAGCGGCGGATCTACGAGATTGCACGCAAGCATTGCGGCACGCAGAAGGACTGGCGGATCAGCCTTGCCTTGCTGCAAAAGAAATGCGGTTCAAACTCGACCCAACGTGAATTCCGCCGCCTTGTTCTCAACATCGTGCGCGAGGATGAGGCCCATGCCCATCTGCCCGATTACAGCATCACCTACGCGGACGAGGATGACATGGTCATTTTCACCAACCGCCAGAGTGTGAAACTGGTCCTGCCGCAAGCAACTGCGCCCCAGCTGGATCCCGATGTCTACGAGACCGCGCGCATGCTGGCTCCCGGTTTCGATGTGCATCATCTGGAGCGCGAATGGCGCAACTGGCTGCCCGAGACGCCGCGCAACGCGGAGGCGGCGTTCCTGGGGTTTTGCCGCAAGTGGGTCCAGAACAATCGGCACAATAGCTGACGCGGCAGGCCTGTTTTTTGCGAGGCAAGCCGCCTCCGCATTTTAGCCGCAGGCCTATCATGCCGGTCCGGTCTGCCAATCAGGTTGAAATGCATCTAGGTTAACCAAAGGTTGACTTCGCACTGGCTTTTTTTTTCACAAATGCTAATCATAATTTCAGCATATTTTTGATATATTTCGATTTTCTGATGGAGATTAACCGCAATGGAGTTCGCGACCGCTTTTGTTCTTGCGTTGATTTCCAGCCTTTTTGTGGCGGTTCTGACGGTCCTGACCCAACGGTTCCACGGCCATCTCTCCCACGATAACCACGCAGGTGTGCAAAAACTGCACAGCGCGCCCACCCCCCGCGTCGGCGGGCTGGCGCTTTGCGCAGGGTTTCTCGTCGGCGGGCTGAGCCTGTCCGGCGCGGACCAGATGCTGTGGTGGATGCTGTGCATCGCCGCAGTGCCCGCCTTTCTCGCCGGTCTGATTGAGGATTTCACCAAGCGGGTGAGCGTCAGGACCCGCCTGTTGGCAGCCATCTTTTCGGGGGTCATTTTCTGCCTGCTGACCGGCTACCAGATTACGCAGGTCGATCTTCCCGGTGCCGACTGGCTGTTGTCCCTGAGCCTGTTTTCGCTGGTGTTCACTGCTTTCGCTGTCAGCGGCATCGTCAACGCGGTCAATATCATCGACGGGGTGAACGGCCTCGCCTCCGGCACCTCGATCATCATTCTCAGCGGGTTTGCCGCAGTTGCCTGGCAGGTGGACGATGTGCAGATCCTTGGTGCCTGCCTCGTGGCGATTGGTGCGCTGATCGGGTTTTTCCTGCTCAACTTCCCGAATGGGCGGCTCTTTCTGGGCGATGCGGGGGCTTATACCATCGGTTTTATCCTCGCCGCTGTTGCCGTGGCCTTACCTGCGCGCAATCCGGAAATGTCGCCGCTGATCGGGCTTCTGGCGCTCGCCTATCCGGTGATGGAGACGGCCGTGTCGATCATTCGCCGGATCCGGCGCAAAGGCAGCCACCCTGGGCAGCCCGACCGTCTGCATCTTCACAGCCTCATCTACCGCAGCCGCGCGCTGAAGATGGCGCAGGCGATCGGCTCGCCGCATTTGCGCAATGCGATGGCCGGCCTGATCATGATGGGCATGCCGCTGCTGTCCTCTGCCCTGATGCTCATGGCGTATAAAAGCACGGCGCTGGTCTGGTGCAGTGTGGCGGTGGTTGCCCTCACCTATATCGTGATTTACCGCAAGGTGGCGCTGCTGGCGCCGCTCGTCTCGTTCCTGAAAACAGCGCGCGCAATCGACGGCGAGATCCCCAAAGTCAACAAAAGCGCCTGATAGCCCTCCTAGGCGGGCCGCTCGACCGCGCCCTGCGGGACGTTGACGGTGGTCTTGCGCCCCAGCATATCGAGCAGGAGGTAAACCCGGCGGCTCTCGTCAATTTTCTCCACTGTCCCGACAAACCCCGCAAAAGGACCGCAGGTCAGGCGCAGCACTTCGCCATGCTGAAAATCCTCCTCGGGCATCAGACAGCCGTCGGCATCGCAGCGCATCATGAGGCCCGTCACCACAGAGGAGGGGACGCAGCCAATAGTCTGCGGCGATGTTTTCACCAGCGATCCGATGCCCGGCATCCGCGATACCTCATGCCAGCGGGGCAGGGCAGGGTCCGTCGAGAAAAACACATAGCCGCCAAAGACTGGGCGCAGCCCGTCAATCATCCGCCCGCGCCAGCGCCGCGCGGCACGGTGGCGCGGCATGAACACCCCAAATCCGGCCTTTTCCAGATGACGAAACGCGATGTGGTTCTGGTTGGGGCGACACAGGGCCAGATGCCATGGATTGTCGATGAATCCCTCGGGGGAGATAGCTTTCATGGGGTCAAATTCTGCAGGTTGAATACCGTTCATTCTTGAACATAAAGTGGCCGGTTTTGCAATGCGCAGCATGCAAAAAGGTTAACAAAAATACGCAGTTAACCATACTAAACGCAAATGTAGCTCCCCTTTGCATCGCCCGTAGAACTCCTGTAGACTTATCGGAACACCGATGCCCTCTACTAAAAATCCATTAATTATCAGATGCTTGCCGTGTTCGCCCCCAGCGAATGGCGGTGCGGCGCTCTGTCTGGCTGTTACTTCTTGCGATTGCGCCGCCGTTAACCATGACTGACATGCCCGAGAATGCGGGATTTCGCGTGATGCGGCTGGTTGGAAAACGTCCCCGTATCAGCCAGCGCGAGATTGCACAGGAGCTGGGCATGGCATTGGGGCGGGTCAATTACATCCTGCGCGCGCTGTCCGACAAAGGTCTGATCAAGATTGGCAATTTCAAAAATTCGGGTAATAAGCTGGGCTATGCCTACGCCCTGACGCCCAAGGGCATCGCCACGCGGAGCGCTCTGACGGCGGATTTCCTGCTGCTCAAACTGCGCGAATACGACGCCCTGCAGGCCGAGATCGAAGAGCTGCGCGCCGATCTCGATGACCAGTCCACTGGCGCGCACGGATGAGGGGCGAATTCGTCATCTCGCTGGATTTCGAGCTGATGTGGGGCGTGCGCGACCACGCCACCCGCGACACATACGGCGCCAATGTGCTGGGCGGCCGCGAAGCAATCCCACGCATCCTCGAGTTGTTCGAGCGCTACGGCATCCGCGCCACCTGGGCCACCGTCGGCCTCCTGATGGCCGAGAGCCGAGACGAGATGATGGCAAGCCTGCCCCCCGAGGAGCTGCGCCCCCGCTACGACAACCCGCGCCTGTCGAGCTACAGCTACCTCGACGAGGTCGGCGAAGACGAGCGCCGCGATCCGCATTACTACGGCATGTCCCTGGTCCGCCGCATCATGGACTGCCCGGGACAGGAGATCGGGACGCATACGCATACCAGCTATTACCCGCTGGAATCCGGTCCAACGATTAAAAACTTCGAGGCCGATCTGGTCGCCGCAATCGCCCTCGCGCAGCAGCGCAACCTGACCCTCAGATCCATCGTCTTTCCGCGCAACCAATATGATGCGACACATCTGGCCGTCTGCGCGCAGCAGGGTATTTCGGCCTATCGCGGCAACGAGACATTCTGGCCCTATCGTGCGGCGCCCGTGGCACAGCATACATTGCCGCGCCGTGCGCTGCGTCTGGCCGATGCCTATACGGGACTACTTGGTGCCAAAACATCGCCCCTCAATCCTGCAGAAGGGCAGGGGTCTGACATCAGGGCCAGCCAGTTCCTGCGCCCCAAAACAGGTATGTTGCGGCTCGTTCATCCGCTGCACATCCGCATGATCAAACGCGCCCTCACACAAGCGGCGCGGACGGCGCAGCGCTATCACCTCTGGTGGCACCCGCATAACTTTGGCTTGAAAACGGCGGACAATCTGGCTGCCCTCACGGACATCCTCGTCCATTTTCAAAGACTGGCGGCTGACTATGGCATGGTGTCGCGCGCCATGTCCCCCCCATGCGCCGCAGCAGCATAATCAGAAAGCAGACCTCATGAAACGCATCTTCATCACCGGAACGGCTGGCTTCATCGGCTTCCACCTTGCCAAGCTGCTGCTGGCCGAGGGGTTCACGGTGTATGGCTATGACGGGATGTCTGACTATTACGATGTGGCGCTGAAACAGCGCCGCCACCAGATGCTGCTGCAATCTCCCGGCTTTGCCATGACCGAGGGGCAGCTTGAGGATCAGGAGCTGCTGGACCGCATGGTTGATGCATTCGAGCCGGATGTCATCGTGCATCTCGCGGCACAGGCGGGTGTGCGCTACAGCCTCGAGAACCCGCGCGCCTATATCGATTCAAACGTGATCGGCACGTTTAACGTGATGGAGGCCGCGCGGCGCAACAAGGTTGATCACCTGCTGATGGCTGCGACCTCCTCCGTTTATGGCGCCAATACTGTGATGCCGTTTATCGAGACGGAAAAGGCGGACACCCAGCTCACGATCTATGCCGCGACGAAAAAGGCGAACGAGAGCATGGGCCATGCTTATGCCCACCTCTATGATCTGCCCACTACGATGTTCCGGTTTTTCACTGTTTATGGCCCTTGGGGGCGTCCTGATCTGGCGCTCTATAAATTCGTCGATGCCATCCTCGATGATCGCCCTATCGACATCTACAACCACGGCGATATGTACCGCGATTTCACCTACGTCGATGATCTGGTGCGCGCGATCCGCCTGTTGATCGACGCGGTCCCGGTGCGCCCTTTGGATGGCGTGGTGCCCGAGGGGGATAGCCTGTCGCCCGTGGCCCCTTACCGCGTGGTGAACATCGGCAACAGCGACAAGGTGAAGCTGCTGGACTTCGTCGATGCGATCGAGGACTGCCTCGGGATGAAAGCCAAGCGCAATTACATGGACATGCAGCCGGGCGACGTGCCCGCCACATGGGCCAATGCGGATCTGCTGAAAACCCTCACCGGCTACCGCCCCCAGACTGATTTCCGCGACGGTATTGCGAAGTTTGTTGAATGGTACCGGGATTATGCAGGTAAGTAAGGCCGTGCTCTGTGTGGTGGCTGCCGTGCTGCTGGCGGTCACGCTGTATTATGGCGTGATCTTTCAGGGCCAGCTTCCGGATCACCCGATTTTGCGCGGCCAGAACGATCTCTTCCTACACTTTGTTGCCTTCTTGGCGCTGGCTGTCCCGGTCTGTTTGCTTTTGCCGCGCTGGCCGTCGGTGACTGCTCTCACCATTGGGGCGGCACTGATCGAAGCGGTCCAGATGTTTCAGCCCGACCGCAACGCAGACCTAAAAGATTTCGCAGCCAGTGTTTTGGGCGTTCTGGCGGGTGCAGCCTGCGCAGCCCTTTTCCAGCGTGGATTTCAGAGGATTTCAAAAACCTAATATGAGTGATATTTCTGACATTACCCACCCCATCGCCATCATCGGCCTCGGCTATGTCGGCCTCCCCCTTGCGGTGGAGTTTGCCAAGCACCGCCCCGTGATCGGGTTCGACACCAACACTTCCCGCATCGCCGCGCTGCACGAGGGACAGGACGCAACGCGCGAAGTGACGGCGGAGGAGCTCCAATCCGCATCCCACCTGACGCTGACATCGAATGCCGATGATCTGAAGCAGGCGACGATCTTCATCGTCACCGTGCCGACGCCCATCGACGCCCATAAACGCCCCGACCTCACGCCGCTGCTGCGTGCGTCGGAGACGGTGGGCACGGTTCTGAAAAAGGGTGATATCGTGATTTACGAGAGCACGGTTTACCCCGGCGCCACCGAGGAAGATTGCGTGCCTGTGCTGGAGCGCGTCTCGGGCCTGACTTTCAACACCGACTTCACCTGCGGCTATTCCCCCGAACGGATCAATCCGGGCGACAAGGAACACCGCCTGACGAGCATCCTGAAGGTGACCGCAGGCTCCACGCCGGAAACTGCTGATGTGGTTGACGCGCTCTATGCCTCGATCATCACGGCGGGCACTTACAAAGCCGAAAACATCCGTGTGGCCGAAGCTGCGAAGGTGATCGAGAACACCCAGCGCGATCTCAACATCGCCTTGGTCAACGAGCTGGCGATCATTTTCAACCGCATGGGCATCGATACCGAAGCGGTGCTGAAAGCCGCCGGTACCAAGTGGAATTTCCTCCCCTTCCGCCCCGGTCTGGTCGGCGGTCACTGCATCGGCGTGGATCCCTATTACCTGACCCACAAGGCCGAGGCGCTAGGATATCACCCGCAAGTGATCCTCGCCGGACGGCGGATCAACGACGGCATGGGCGCCTATGTGGCAGGCCAGATGATCAAGGCGATGCTGAAGCGGCGCATCCAGGTAAACGGTGCGCGGATCTTGGTGCTGGGACTTACGTTCAAGGAAAACTGCCCCGATCTGCGTAATACGCGGGTGGTGGATGTGGTGGCTGAGCTGCGCGAGTATGGGGCAGTCGTCGATGTGCATGACCCGTGGGTCGGCGCGGCGGAGGCAAAGCAAGAGTATGGGCTGGATACGGTAGAGACACCGGAGGTTGGGGTTTATGATGGTGTGATCCTCGCTGTGGCGCATGATGCCTATCGGGACATGGGGGTTGCAGAGCTGCGCCGCTTGGGCGCCGCTGAGCATCTCTTCTTTGACCTCAAAAATGTGTTCAGCAGCGATGAAAGCGATCTGAGATTATCCTGAATCAGTGACTTCGCAGTCGAGATTATTTGATTTACCTATTGAGATAAAGCACTTAACCTTCATCTGAGATTAACCCTGCAGGTGAGCTCGGATGACCGACTTTATTGTCAAGAAACTGCCC
>Ga0306897_1000068_pt1 | contig 23796 bp, 31 predicted proteins | sample AntRauMFilla1563_FD_190425 | JGI IMG/M metagenome (GOLD analysis project Ga0306897, IMG submission 190425) | Saline lake microbial communities from Rauer Islands, Antarctica - Metagenome Filla 1 #563 (v2) (version 2) | ecosystem: Environmental > Aquatic > Non-marine Saline and Alkaline > Saline ...
CTTCCAAAGTCTCTACGTTCCCTCGGAGGTTCGTTGAAGTGTCTTCCAAGCTCAAAAGATATTCCGAAAGATTGGCTGCGTTTACTGGGGTAAATAGAATGTCCAAGTTACCCAACTCGAATTCGATAGATGCTACATTACCTTCCAAAGTCTCTACATTACCTTCCAAAGTCTCTACGTTCCCTTCCAAAGTCTCTACGTTCCCTCGGAGGTTCGTTGAAGTGTCTTCCAAGTTCAAAAGATACTGTGAAAGGTTATCCACGCTTGCCGGGGCAAACACACTGTCCAAGTTACCCAGCTCGAGTTCGATAGATGCTATATTACCTTCCAAAGTCTCTACATTAGCTTCCAAAGTCTCTACGTTGGTTTCCAAAGTCTCTACGTTAGCTTCCAAGTTACCCAACTTGAATTCGATAGATGTTACATTAGCTTCCAAAGTCTCTACGTCAGCTTCCAAGTTACCCAGTTCGAGTTCGATAGACGCTACATTGGCTTCCAAAGTCTCTACGTTCCCTCGGAGGTTCGTTGAACTGTCCAAGTTCAAAAGATATTGTGAAAGGTTATCCACGCTTGCCGGGGCAAACACACTGTCCAAGTTACCCAGTTCGAGTTCGATAGACGCTACATTGGCTTCCAAAGTCTCTACGTTCCCTCGGAGGTTCGTTGAAGTGTCTTCCAAGCTCAAAAGATACTGTGAAAGGTTATCCACGCTTACCGGGGCAAACACACTGTCCAAGTTACCCAGCTCGAGTTCGATAGACGCTACATTGGTTTCCAAAGTCTCTACGTTCCCTCGGAGGTTCGTTGAAGTGTCTTCCAAGCTCAAAAGATATTCCGAAAGATTGGCTGCGTTTACTGGGGTAAATAGAATGTCCAAGTTACCCAACTCGAATTCGATAGACACAACATTGGCTTCCAAAGTCTCCACATTACCTTCCAAAGTCTCTACGTTCCCTCGGAGGTTCGTTGAAGTGTCTTCCAAGTTCAAAAGATACTGTGAAAGGTTATCCACGCTTGCCGGGGCAAACACACTGTCCAAGTTACCCAGCTCGAGTTCGATAGACGCTACATTGGCTTCCAAAGTCTCTACGTTCCCTCGGAGGTTCGTTGAAGTGTCTTCCAAGCTCAAAAGATACTCTGAAAGGTTATCCACACTTGCCGGGACGAATACACTGTCCAAGTTACCCAACTCGAATTCGATAGACACAACATTGGCTTCCAAAGTCTCCACATTACCTTCCAAAGTCTCTACGTTCCCTCGGAGGTTCGTTGAAGTGTCCAAGTTCAAAAGATACTGTGAAAGGTTATCCACGCTTGCCGGGGCAAACACACTGTCCAAGTTACCCAGCTCGAGTTCGATAGACGCTACATTGGCTTCCAAAGTCTCTACGTTCCCTCGGAGGTTCGTTGAAGTATCCAAGCTCAAAAGATACTCTGAAAGGTTATCCACACTTGCCGGGACGAATACACTGTCCAAGTTACCCAACTCGAATTCGATAGACACAACACTGGCTTCCAAAGTCTCTACGTTGGTTTCCAAAGTCTCTACACTGGTTTCCAAGTTACCCAACTTGAATTCGATAGATGTTACATTAGCTTCCAAAGTCTCTACGTTCCCTCGGAGGTTCGTTGACGTGTCTTCCAAGCTCAAAAGATATTCCGAAAGATTGGCTGCGTTTACTGGGGTAAATAGAATGTCCAAGTTACCCAACTCGAATTCGATAGACGCGACGTTGGTTTCCAAAGTCTCTACGTTCCCTCGGAGGTTCGTTGAAGTGTCTTCCAAGTTCAAAAGATACTGTGAAAGGTTATCCACGCTTGCCGGGGCAAACACACTGTCCAAGTTACCCAACTCGAATTCCAAAGTCTCTACTTTCCCTCGGAGGTTCTTGGAAGTGTCTTCCAAGTTCAAAAGATAATCTGAAAGATTGTCCACGTTTGCCGGGACAAACACACTGTCCAAGTTACCCAACTCGATTTCGATAGTGTCTTCCAAGTTTGAAAGATATTCCGAAAGGTTGGCCGCGTTTGCCTGAGAAAATAGAATGTCCAAGTTACCCAATTCGAATTCGATAGATAGTACACTGGTTTCCAAAGTCGCCACGTTCCCTCGGAGGTTCGTGGAAGTGTCTTCCAAGTTTGAAAGATATTCCGCAAGGTTGGCCGCGTTTGCATGGGTCAATAGAATGTCCAAGTTACCCAATTCGAATTCGATAGATAGTACACTGGTTTCCAAAGTCGCCACGTTCCCTCGGAGGTTCGTGGTGGAAAGATACTCCGCAAGGTTGGCCGCATTTGCTTGGGTCAATAGAATGTCCAAGTTACCCAATTCGAATTCGATAGACGTGTACTGGGTTTGTAAGTCATCGACACTGTCCTCTAATTCTACCAGTGCATACTGAATCATAATCACATCACCTGATATGAATCTCACATTACTTTCCAACGCATTTACATTACCTGTTAACCGAACATCGAGGATGTTCACATTGTTGCTTATAATGTTACTAAAAGTATTGAGTGTATCGTTCACCAACACTTCCACCGCATCACTATAGTCCAATTCAATAGTAGATGAAACGAGTGCCGACGTGATCCGACCGGTTTCTCGGTCAATAAGGTCAATGTTGTTGATATTTATATTATTTTCAACACGAAGATCGGAAAAACACGCATCGGTCGGAATTATCATTTAACATTATTGCCATGTTTTTTTTTCTTTTTTATCACCCAAAAGTCGTAAAAAAGAAAAAACAATTAAAAAAAGGCATGGGAGAGGGGGGGGGAGGGGGGGGGGCTATTATTAACCCAATAGGGGAAGGTTCAACAAAACAAGAAAACAAAAATTAAAAAAGGTAAAAAATTTACTGAATGGGCTTGCGCGTGGGGTCGGGATCGATGGTGCTGTTCATCCAAGGTCCAACGGAGGTTTTGGGAATGTGAGGGTCCTCGCGGAAAGAATGGTTCGCATTACGAAGGCTGGAATGAATCGAATCGATACCGATCTTTTGTTCGGCGGTTAGAAAGTTGATTCCCTGCAAAGGCGCGAACTCAAACCCTGCGGCGGGACCCCCATTTCCAGTGGTGTCAGTAGGCTTTTTAGGAAGTAGATTCGTAGAGACCCCATTACCAGATCCGCAACTTCCGGTGGGCCGCTGTTGCTGTTGCTGCTGGCGGTAGTCGTTTCCGGTTTCTTCGACCGGAGAAGGTTGGCTATCCACGAACATATGTTCCTTCTGCGCAGAGCACTTGTACACCATATACGCGGCGTAAAGAGCCACAACAACAATGAGCATGTCGATAATAGACATTTTTGTTACCTTTTCAAGAAACTTCATTTAATATAATTTATTACAACTTATTTTTTTTTCAGACTCAAACCCCAGGTGGTGGGGTCACGGTGTCTATATCCTCGACGATTGAAGTACTAGACTCATCGTCCTCGTCGGGGAACAAATACCCGGAATAGACCGTCTTGGGTTTTTCTTTCGGGTACGTTTTTAACTGTACGACATTCCAAGAGAGTCCCCATCGCGTGGCTGTAAACCACAAACCGGACAAATGCAAGATACACCGAACGGACGTCCCCGCGTCTATGTGCGTGAGTTCGGTTAGTTGGTTCTTGGCACTATCGAATACGTCCACTTTTGGGGGAACGCGTAGTCGAAGAACGTTTTTCATAAGCACACTAGACATCTGTCCGACCTCCACGAATGTGTCGTCGATGTTTTTATCGGGAAACCATGTTTCTCTATTCGCCTTGATTAGGGACACCATTGCATGATCTACTTGCTTAATCGACTCAATAAACTCTGTGTTGGAACACGTCATGTCTGCGAATGTCATAGGTTCCAGACTTAAATCGGCGTTCAACTTCAATTTAGGCGTCTGAATCATGATGCGCTGTTTCTCCTCTCCGGTGAACAAACTGATTGCATAGTGATCCTTTGTCTTTTTAGGAGTTCCGAACGCAAGCGACTCAATTTTCAAATCTTCGAGTGGGGTAATCATTTTACTCATATAACATGGTTTGTCCTTAAATGATTTTTTTTATGCTATTATATAATATAAAATGTTATCGCTATTTAAGTCAAATACGCAAAAAAACAAAAATGTAGGCCTCGGTGGCGCGTTGGTGACGGCTAATAACGCACGCAAGATGCGCGAACAGAACGCTCGTAACAAGTTGAACTTTTCGGCGAACGTTGGTGGTGGTGGCGCGTTGGTGACGGCTAACAACGCACGCAAGATGCGCGAACAGAACGCTCGTAACAAGTTGAACTTTTCGGCGAACGTTGGTGGTGGTGGTTATAACAACAACAACAACAACGCGCTCAAACGTTTCGCGGGCGCGAAAGGGATTGTCAACTTACGCGCGTACAATAAGATGACTACCCAACGTAACAATCTTATGAATAAGAATCGCTTACTGTTTTTCAACCAGAACAACAAGAAACCTTTGCTCGCGTTCGTCCCCCAAAAGCTTCGTGATTCCAATATTTCCGCGCTTGGGAAAATTCTCGGGCGTGATTATGCGTTTCAGGCCAATGGGCCTATGGGTCCCGGTCATTACAACAAACAGTTCGTGTCTCAGCTCATGATACCCAACAATCCTCTTATTCCTGGACCGATTGTTCCTGGTATTGGTCCTGGCCCTGGTCCTGGCCCTATTGTCCCGTTCGGAGGAGGTGCTTCAAATAACAACAACAACATTCGGAGGAGATGTGCCGAACTACTGCGCGAAAAGGCGATGATCGAGAAACAGCTTCGCGAACTTGGATGCGATTCAAAAAACGGTCGGTAGGAGATTCACAACAATGTATTTTTTTAAAAATACGTAAATCACAGGTTATATCTGAAATAAATAGATATAAGTGTGGATCTCTGAAAAGTCTTACTCCTGTGGTGCCTTACAACAAGCCATTTAGCCCTGTTGTAGCACCGTTAAAACCATTAAAACCTTTCAACAACAAACCATTAAAACCTTTCAACAAAAAACCGTTAAAACCATTTAACAACATCAACCCATTAAAACCATTTAACAACATCAACCCGCTAAAACCATACAACAAAAAACCGTTAAAACCATTAAAACCTTTCAACAACATCCCATTAAAACCATTTAACAACATCAACCCATTAAAACCATTTAACAACATCAACCCGCTAAAACCATACAACAAAAAACCGTTAAAACCATTAAAACCTTTCAACAACATCCCATTAAAACCATTTAACAACATCAACCCATTAAAACCATTTAACAACATCAACCCGCTAAAACCATACAACAATCCGATTAAACCATTTAGCCCCGTATCGCCTTCTACTTACAACAATCCGGTTAAACCATTTAGCCCCATATCGCCTTCTACTTACAACAATGACCCGTTAAAACCAAATAACAATAATGACCCAATTGTGGTAAATAAGCCCCAAAAGCCGGTCAAGAAGAAGCCCCAAAAACCGGTCAAGAAGAAGCGCAAAAAACCGGTCAAAAAGAAAGCTCCTCTTCTTCCTAAAATATATATCCGTATTATTCGTGAAAAAACAGTTGAAAAAAAAACAAGTAAATAGAATAGAAAATGAACGAAGTTTCACAAGCGGTTCTGTATCTGAAAAAGAGTCATGTTGATAAAAAACGCGACGACAAACAAATTTACAAAACAATCATCATAGACGTATTGGCTCATATACGCAAGAAGGACGACGTGGGACGCAACAACATGACGTACCGTGTGCCTTTTATCGTGTACGGGAACCCTCGGTACGATATTAACAAAGCGATGTATTATATTATGAAAGAGCTCGCGCGCTGTGGTCTTGTGGTGTTTCCGTACGAAAATAACCACGTGTACGTCGACTGGTCAATGTTAAACAACAAGGAAAAACACGAAAAGAACGAAAAAAACAACAACAGAGGGAAAATGGTACGGTTTGAGAAAACGTAATAAAAAAAACGCGTCCATAACCTTATTAAAAAATCCTTCTTATTTTTGTAAAATGAAGAACATATCTACGCGGGATATGAATCTGGGTATTGTGGTGGAAGCGAAGCAGCAGTATACCAAACAATTGATAAATGTGATGAGACCAATCATCTACGAACGTTTGTTTGATATATACTCTGAATCCATCGAGAAGTGTGAGCGAAAAGATGATCTGTTGATATGTTTTCAAAACGAATTACAACAAGTCCCCAAATGGAACTCGGACGTGATTAAAGAAGCGACCGCTAAGATTGTGGACTCGTGTTCGTACATCAACGACCTGATCACCGCAGTGTTCTTGAGTAACGTACGTATTCTGACGTCCGTGAAGATGAATTCCAAAAAGCGCCAAGTGAAGTTGGTGGTACCCACGAACGAAACGTTCGTTCACAAAGTGTACGTGAACGTGTCCAAAAGTATTTACAACGATCCGTTTACGTTCAGTAATAAGCGATATGGCGGAAACGTTCTCCGGAACATGCACGATGTGTTTCCTTTGATTGAGCTTAGTATAGAAGACACCGTCCGCGACATGCTTCCTATTAAAAATATATTAGAGTCTTACCTGGGCGATACAATGAGTGATTCCGAATCGGAACCCGACGAATCAGAACCGGAAGAACCAGAAGAACCGGTAGAACCGGAAGAACCGGTAGAACCAGAACCGATAGAACCGGTAGAACATTTGGACCACGACGCGGAATCGGAATCGAACGACGAATCAGAAAAACCACCGGAGAATGGTGGTGGTGGTGGAAGTAGTTTCTTCGAAAAACCACCGGAGATCAAAGAGATTCCGGTGAGTAATCCTAAGAATAATTTTGTCGGACCAGAAAAAACTACGTCGTCAGACCCTAAAGTGACAAGGAAGGCGTTTTTCGATGACATCGACGACTGATAGAACTAATTTAAGAAGAATAAAAAATGCGTTCAAATGTCGTAGAACAGATGGTCTTGGGTTATTGGACGTTCGGTACGAAACTCGGTAGTGTATTGTTCTATCGTCGAGCATAATAAACGTATACGCGTAGCAAACTCTTGTACTTTAGATTTCTTGATTGTGCAGACGCTACTTGCTTTGTTATACCCGAAACACGAAGTTACTTTTGTACCGTCTGTGTTTATGTAGTCGTCCGGGTTAAATCGCACAAACACAACCGGTGTGTGTCCGAAATCCTGGTACAACTCACACAAACGCTTGTTGTCACACGTGGTGTCGTACGCTCGGTGTTGGTTTTCGTCGATTTCAACAATCAGTATATGTGTTCCGAAATTACAGTACATATCCGGACGCCGCCGCCGCCGCCGCCGGTAAAAGTGTTTACGTATCGGTGAACAACAAGTGAGACTTTTTATTTTTTTTAAAGACCTTTTTTTTATAGTACATCTTCAACGGGAATAACGGGAACATCAACTGGTACATCTTCAACGGGAACAACGGAAGCGGGGACAACATCTTCAACAACGACCTTGGGTTTGTCCTGTTTGGGGTAGTGACACTTGAGGTACGTCTGCATTTTGAAATAGTGAACGGTTGTTCCCGGTTCCAATTTGAATAGTTTACCGAGATCATCGTCCACGCGGAAATTTTGACGAGATTCTGGAATTTGCAAGTCGTGGGTTTTTACGTACTCGTTAATCTTACGATTGACGATATTCCGAGGGACGAGTTCGTCTTCGCCCGTACCGATGAGTGTACTGAGCTCTTTGGACAGACGCACGGGCTTTACGAAACCGCTCTTGATATTCGGCGACTTGGTTTTCTTCGTAAAATGTTTTTGTGACATTTTAAGCGACGAAACCATATGTCCAATTGATTTTTTCATATTCTCTAGCTCCGAAATCATGTTGTTGAACATGGTATTCTCGTTAGTATCGCCAGCGGGTACTGTTGCTGTTACTGTTTTCGTTTTATTCATCATATTATATCTCGTAGTAGTATATTAATAAAGTATTTCTTTAAGTCATTTTTTCTATGAAGGAATTGAATGCACTAGTAGTGCTACTTGCGATTTTCGTGTATACTGTATTTCGGAAAAAGAAAGAGGGCCTCAAAACGGACATCCAGGACACCACCCGGAGTGTGGTGGACGACCTTGGTGTGATGAAGAACTTGCCGACGTACTTGCCGTACGTACTGGCGCTCGTACCAATCTATATCGGATACAATCACGAGCAATTTCCGAAACTCTTTGAGCACGGCATTGTGTTGTACGTATTGTTCTTGTTCGTTCGCGCCATGCAAATGCTTAACAATAAAGAGACGCGGTGCACCCCGGAGTACACGCTACCCGCGACGACACTTCTGATGTTGTTGTACATGTATCACGGGATTGTTCCACGTTCTCAGCACGCGTACTTGTATATGGGTGTGCACGCGTTGGTGGTGTTACTCATGTACCGAAAGAAGACCACGATGTCGAGTCTAGCGGACGACGTCGCTCTCGCGCATCTTATTTTTTATGTGTTTAAATAATTTAAAAAGAAGATGCAAGCCTCCAAACAAACTGCTGTGATGCTCGTACTCACCGACACGTTTCGTAAGAAACAGCTAAACACGCACTCTGGGATTGATTTTTCGGTGGACGTGTACAAGATTATACATCGCATCAACAAGGAACAAAAGTTGCACCTCAAAGATATGGACGCGATCGACATGGCTATTCATTTCTTGACGGAGATCGCCAAAGGAAAAGACGGTGTGATTGGAACCGCGGACGATCTACTGGAACCCAAAGTCATCGACGAGATGACCGAAATGCTCCGTTCGAATTTTATGAACGACATGTTTAAAGTGGTCACGGGTGCGATCAAGTTGGAACTCTCATGGCCCCGGACTCGGTTTTTCATGACCAAATATTTTTGTATGGCCGCGTTTAAAGAATAAACGTGGAACTCGGGGGGGGGGGGTTCATGGACTAAATATTTTTGTATTCCGCGTTTAAAGGAATAAACGTGGAACTCGGGGGTTTCCGTTTTAAGGAATGAACGTGAACAGCTGGATAAAAAAAGCTTCCAAATGGTACACGGGGCGTTCGCACGAACGCAAGCGTTGTTCGTACGTTGCCGCCATGGCGATAATGCGGTGCTTCGTGTCGGGTTTCTTTTCACGCGCACACAGTAGGTCTGTGATTTTTGTAAATATTAGAGTCCCACTAATGTTGTTCACCAACAACGTGTAGATAATGTCGCGTATGGCTTTAATTTTATTCGCTTTTTTTGTCGACTTTATAATGTGATATATTTCGTCGAACGCTTGATCGAATGTACTTTTCACACCAAACACGTCCATTTGTGTAGCGTCGACGGCGTTTTCCAGATGGGACTGCTTCTCGACGACAATGTCAAACACGGGTCGTTTGGAAATTCGGTTCTCTCGACCCAAGATCGTTTCGATATGGGTCGTCAACTGTACCGGGTCGGGGCGCGGTACACGCAATAGGGTGCACTGACTGAGTAACGATCGATTTACGAGACTGGTATGGTTGGTGGTTAATAGATAACGCGTACAGTGCGCGTGTTTTTCGGCGAAAATGGCGAGGATATTTTGAGACTCTTTTGAGAACCATTCGATGTTATGAATCACAATAAGTTTTACCCCGATCGTAACTTGGTTGGATATCACGAAACTCTCGGACATTTGTTTGATCCAGTTTCGCAACAAACCTCGTTCGTTCGAGCCGTAGTCTTTCATGACGACTTCGGTGCAGCGATTGTTAGACCGCGTCATGACACTGAGGTTGGTCTTGCCCGTTTCGTTAATCTCTTCGTGGGTCCACTCTGTGTTGGACGACATGATCCCGGTAGTGTCCAAAGCGGACTGAACGAACGAAAATATACCGCTACCGTCACAACCGTGTACGAGCACGTGAACGCATTGGACAAGTTCGCCAATCTTCTTCTCCATCACGGGGTCGCGGTAAGTGTACTTGTGAGACCACATTTTTTGTTAGTTTTGTTAGTGTTAGTTTTAGTAGGTTAATTGTTTAACACATTTTTTACAAACGAAGTGATAACCCAAGTGACCCCACACACTTGGTCGTTATGCCATGCGTGAGTGGGTGATATTCGCACGCAAACGGAGTCCTCTTTTTGCAAGTGGTATCGGTTAACACGCCTACCGTGATTGTCCATCAACTGTATAATAAAATGACCGTAGCGCGTGGTGAATTTACAGCGTAGCTTGCCTTCGGGCGTAATACCGTTTACCAAAGGGTATTGATGTGCACATAAGTCTTGGACAACCTTTGTTTCGATTTCCAACACGTAGGCTTTTTCTTCTTCTTCAATTTGTAGGTCGATATAACAATTTTCGTAAACGCCGTCCGATTGTACGGTGCCCAATTGGACAAACAGTTCGCGGGCTTGGTGAATACGAAAAAGGTTTTGGGTGTAGCGTTCCTTCTTAAACATTTGTTATTAAGAAAGGGCACGGTTTTAAATGAAACAAAAAATGATTCGGACTCGTATTTTCAAACAGTTGATGGAAATCCCCGGTCTTCCAGAAACCACGGGGAAAAACATTGAGATTAGCGTGTACAATCACGCGATCGGGTACGCAAACACACACAACATCGAAGCGGTGTGGACAAACTTTATATTCAAGCACTTGTACGTGTCTAAAGCACAAGAGATCTTGGCGAGTTTGCGTGACTCACCCGAGTTTATCCAACAAGTGGTACGTGAAAAGTTATCCACCGAAATCGCAACGTATCATAAAAAACAAATAAAAAAGAACAAGCTTGACCACGACTCTTCTTCTTCTTCCGGCACCGAGGCGGTTTCGGACGGTATATTCAAGTGTCGCAAGTGCGGGTCGCGTCAAACGACCTATTATTCCGTACAGATTCGTTGTCAGGACGAACCAGCCACCAACTTTATTACATGTCTGAACTGCGAGAACCGATGGAAGAATTAAAATGGAACGGTAAATATTAAATAAAATGGACACAATCGTATCCCAAGCGCTTCAACGATGTATGAACGAGGTCGAAACCAATCCATGTATTCAGCGGGGAAAAGACCGCGCGGTGACGGTAATAACGGTTTCGATCGGTTCGCTCGCCATGGTTGTAGTCATGTTAGCCTTGATATTACGAAAGCTACACACATTGTCTCGGCAGATCAAGTGTAATCCTCTGTAACACACACTTGGTGTGTATTTTTTTTTGTTCTTGTTTCAGAAAATAAATATGTTTGCTCTAAATTTATTTTTGGTAATGGAGTGTGTTTTTTTAGTTTTCGGAGGAGTTTGTTTATTTAACAAGTAAATTTTGAATTTAAACGCACCGACTTTCTTTCCGTACTTTTCTATAAAGAAGTGACGTACGTCACGGTACTTTTTGGGAACCATTTATATTTTAGAGAATTTTTTAATTTTCTTCGACATTTTAATCACGCCGATTAACGAAAGAAACAACCACACGTAGCGAAGAGACCGTTTTTTAACAGACGTCGGTGGACTAGGACTAGAAGTACTACTACAGTCAGTCTTTCGATTCACATGTCTAATATAGTTCGACTTGACGTCGGTGGTATACTCACATTTACTGCAAACAAACATTTTATTATTAGTAAAACAGATTTTATATGGTAAGTGTTAAAGCCATTGCGATTGACACCGCCCCGTCGTACGTGTACGCCCGTTGGATAAAGAACGGGTGTTCACTCACGTACTCCCTCGCTTCCGAAGACTCGAGCACGTCCATTACGGAAAACAAGACGTCGTGGTAATATTCTTCGTCGTCTTCTTCTTCGTTTTCTGCGTAGTAGTCTTTGTGAAAAACGGTCGCACGACAACACGGACACGAGTTTTTGTGTTGCGTATAAATCCATTCGGTGATACAATGTTCGTGAAAACGATGTCCGCACGTTTCGAGAACCACAGACGTATTGGTCCGAATAGTAGACATACAAATAGGACAAGTTTCTTCTGCTTGTGTTTCTTGTTCCATCGTGGTGTTGCGTATGAACTTGTACTCAAACTGGTTATTTTGCATCAACACAAAATCATACAATTGCACTTTGCGTTGTTCTTTACTTAAATGAACATGACATTGGTACGTGTCGTTCAAATCGACAAAGTCGGACATTTTCGTACACCGGGACCCTTTTTTGGTCGTCGAGTGGCATTGTCCTTGGTCGCACGGGAACACACACGCGTGGTGTATCGAAGGGACGTTTGGGAAATGACAAAGCGGGGTCATTTTCTGGTTTTATTACTCTTTTTAGTTAAAACGTTCTTTAAGTTAAATATAGTACACCGTAACACGTTCCGAAAATGTTACTGTTTTTTTGCTTTTCTTCTTAGACTGTTCAAAAAACAAAACACACAATACGATGAGCAAAACAATTAACCAACGTCTCATTTAATTTTAATATTGGTTGTTGTTTTTTTTAACGAATTATTTTTACTTAGGGAATAACCATAGTGGTTTTCATGGTTCCGTTGAGTGCGGCGGAATTGTCGTTCCCGATCGTCACAATGTACACGGTTTGTAAACCGTCAACGATGTTTACCGGGGTAGTATTACCGATATTTTCGTACTTTTGTAATAGATCGCAAGTGTAATAATCGTTGTTCAAAACATCGTTAGTCATCTCGACCACGGAATATTTCCCGGCGGGTTGTGCGCGGTTAGTGTACACCAACGATTGGATCTCCTCGTGGGTTTCTGACCCCCCCGCTTCGAAGCATACCGCGTACGCCTTGATGTTGGTAGCGTCGTCAATAGTTGTACTAACCTTAATGTATTTCATTTAAAGGACGCTTAATACATTAAGCGTCCTACTTTTTTTTTGAACGAACTTCAGGGTTTTTCGAAAAAGTTTTTCTTTTTTTTGCTTTTAAGAAAATAGAAACTTGTTAAATTAATAATGCGTTTTCCAGCCCAGATTCTCCAGGACCGATACACCGCGCAACTCATGCAAATGGACCTAAGCAACGTACAACTACCACCATTAGACGACGGCCTGTATCAGCAAAAAGCCTCCGTCGAGGATTTGGGTCGTACGCTTAAAAAGATGTTTGCGGACAAGACTCTCACACGTATGTGGATTAACAAAGACACTCAGGAAGTGCTCTGCGAGTGAATAGAGCATATCGTCTTGAAGTACGAAAACTGTTTGGTGGGACGATGGTGATGGGTGTAATTGAACCGAACCGTCGGAAGGATGTCGTTCATTGTCAGTCGTTTTTCATTGAGAAAAAACGAAAAATGCCTCGAGCCCGGTGGTTTAACTTTTAGGTAATAGCTATCGTCAAACACAATCCATGCCCAGTGTTCGTAGATACCCATGAGATACTCAAACATGAGGTTTGTCAGAATTTTATTGTTGAACTTGAATTGATCAATCATGAAACTCAATTTGTTCAATTCAAGCACAACACGCGACTTGTACTTGTCGCTCTTGATGTACGTGTTGTATCGCGTGTCTATCATCGGAGAGAATTGCGTAAACATCACTTTGTTTGTAATACACAAATGTAAAATGTCTCGGTTTTCCAAATAAACCCCAACGATGTGTAGCGCTTTGAGGAGGTCCATTGTTTTTTTTCTTGAAACCCGCGTGTAATGGTAATATACTTTACTTTAGTTTATTACTTCTTTAAGTCAATAAACGTTTCAATAAAACAGTGTTCAAGTCTCTCACATCTTTTACAACAATTTCCAATGCCATGATGGTGTTGGTTTTTTCAGTGAGGTCTATCTTCAATAAACGTAACTCGTTTCGTTCCACCCAAGTCACGTGTTGTTTCGTTTTTTGATGCTGTTTTAATGAAAAATGCGACGGATACCCGCGTTCGTTACACTCGCAACGGTAAACCACGGTACACTCCATGGTTCCCTTATACGTTTAGTTACACGTTACATCTTTAGGTGATTTTTTTAAATTAGTTTCGTATCGGGGTGTTTTTTTGTGGGTCTCCTTCTGTTGGAAGAAGGAAAAAACGAGTTTCGTATTGTGTTTTTTGTTTCGGGGCGTTTTGGGGTTTTCTGGGTTTCGTGTTTTGATGAAACAGTTTGTTGGAAGACATCATAGGGAGCGGTTTGAGAATACATTTGTTGTTGGTGTTGTTCGAATTCCGCGCGTTCGTTCCTGTCGTCGTCGTAAAACGCGCCACCGAACGTTTCACCATTTTGGCCGCGACTTTTGTGTTTCTTTTAATCTTCTCTTTTGCCATTTTTTTGAGGAGTGTGTCCGTAAACTTGATACGCGCGTTATTAGATTTACCCGGACGTTGAGGGAGTATCGATGTCGTGCTATAGTACATTTATTAATAATTACACAATATTAAAGTTTTACCGATTTTGGACGTACGAAAGCACGCAACGCGGCTGTGTGTGCGCGGACACTTTGTTTGGTGGGACACGTTTTTTCAAAAAGTAGATTTTTAGTAGTTCGCTTGAAACAACATTAGGTCGTGCGTACTTCAGGGACACGCGCCTGTCGTTTCAATCAGGTCGGGCGTTTTAAAAAAACATGAAGTAGACGTGAGAAGATTAGTAGAGCGCGTAGAGACCGCCACTCGAAACAACACGGGTCGTCTCTTGCGTTACGGGTAATTTTCGGGACATTTTGAATTTTGCCCACATTCTAAATAAAATTTTGCAAATGCATCCCGACAATTTTGAGCACATTCTCTTCGGTGATTCTCATTTGAAATTATATTCAAAAAATTTTCAAAAATAAAAAATTACTTTTTTATAAACCGTTCTATAATTCCATTTGCATACTTATTAACGTCGGACGGTTTGAAGAAACCATGTGTGCGTGACCGATTATACACTCTTTTCATCAGTATTTTTAACGCCCTGCGAGACGTTGGAGGAAAACGCCTTTTCAGTATCGTTTTCATGTCTTCGTGTTTTATGTAAATGCCTGGAGTATTCATACTTAACAATTTCGGGTCTTGGAATGCCAGCCCCAAACCGATAATAACGAAATCCTCCTTTTTGTATTGACCCACAGAATAATAATACGAATAATAATTCATAAATTTTCCCGAATAATCGTTAAAAAAGTCTCTGAAGTAATATAGGATCTTCAAAAACGGTAAACTACTTCCGAACTCACGAAGTTCGGTAGCGATAAATTTATTGCGTTTCTTTTTCCTTAAAAATCCGTTCATAAAATCGACAATGTCTGCTTTAACAAACCGTTTTTGTTTATTTCCGGTAACACCAAGTGTATTAGCAAGACCTTTCGACAACGACTCGAGTTGTGCAACCGATCTTGACGTCCGATTTGTCTTGTTCAAATGCATCCCAACTATTTTGAGCACATTCTCTTCGGTGATTCTCGCTGAGTTTTGAGCACCTTTTGAGTTTTGAGTTTTGAGTTTTGAGTTTTGAGCACATTCTGAGTTTTGAGCACATTTTGAGTTTTGAGTTTTGAGCACATTCTGAGTTTTGAGCACATTCTGAGTTTTGAGCACATTCTGAGTTTTGAGTTTTGAGTTTTGAGTTTTGGGTTTTGAGCACATTCTGAATTTTGCCCACATTATATCTTATCATTTGAAATTAAAATTTTCGAAAATAAAAAATCGTTCAGTTTACTACTGTTTCTATTTCGTCTCTGTTGTTTCAGTCACTTTGACGCCTTTCGTGTGCCGAAGATGTAACAAAGGGTCGCCGTGATAGCAAAATTGACCGTAGTGGTTCAGTTTTACCGTAAGGTCCGCGAATATTTGTCCGCCTGATTGTTGATACAGTCGACAGAACCCGTAATCCTCGCTCAGGTAGCGTCCGTCGAACACCCGACTCGGGAAAAGGTCGAAGAACCGATCTTCCGGTGTGACTTGGTAGGCGCGAACGTCGTTACGATACTCCGCTTCCGGGTACGTTTGCATCAGGTCGCGAAAAACCTGCTTGCGTATCATCATAAACCCGGTCGGGGCGTCGAGCACTTCGACCACCCCGCGTTCCACGCGATGGGTGCTTTGCGGTTTGAAATTGAACGCGTAATTCACCGACGATTGGATCAACTCGACGTTGTCTGTGAGCGTCGTAATATTCTTCTTTAAACTGTCAAAGTCAAGCGCCTTTTTCGGATAACACCCACATATGACGTCTTTGGTTTCACGCAACATTTTGACCACACTCAAGGGATGAAACTGAATGTCGGCGTCGATAAAGAGGAGATGGGTCGAGTCTTTGCTTCCCATGAATCGGGTCACCGAGGCATTGCGGGCACGCGGGATTAAAGAATCGAACGGTATCGTGTAAAACTCAAACCCGATACCGTTCGTCAGTAGGGTGTGTTGGAGCCCCATGACACACTCCATAAACTTTACATGAACCTGCCCGGCATAGCAAGGGGTGGCGACAAACACTTTGAGTTTGGTATAGTCCTCCGTTTGGGTTTGATAAGGAATGTTATTGTTTTCTGTTTTGTCATTCATTAGTATCGTCTCGTTTTAATTTCTTAAACCATTATGCGTGGTGTCACCCCGACCGACATGAGTTCCTGGAAAAGCAGCTTTGTGGCGAACGGGATGTGTATTTGCACGACATCGGGAACTTTGCACGCATCACAATAGTACCGATTGATTTTCATGTTCCCGGTAGCCATAAGTCCGCATTTTTTGCAAACGAATACTCGGTACGCGTCCGACTGGAAAAACAGTCGCTCTCGGAGGAAAGACGCGGACCCGTGCGCTTGGATCGCGGTGGATTCCATTTCGCCTACACGCAAACCACCGTCTCGAGATCGTCCCTCCACGGGCTGGCGCGTGAGAACCTGTACGGGTCCTCTGCCGCGCGAGTGAATTTTGTCGTCCACCATGTGCTTGAGCCTCTGGTAGTACGTCGGCCCCATGAAAATCGCGTGGTCCATCACCCGCCCCGTCATCCCATTGATCAGTGTTTCGTTTCCGTGGCGTTGATACCCCTTCTTGTGTAGAGCGTCGTAAATTCCTTGTTGGTCGTGTGTGGTGTTGAACGCGGTAGCGTCTTTGAGTTCCCCGTCGAAACATCCAACCTTCCCGGAGATGCACTCCAACAGCTGACCGATGGTCATGCGCGAAGGGATCGCGTGCGGGTTGATGATAATGTCCGGCGACATGCCCGTCTGCATGGAGAAGGGCATGTTCTCTTGTGTGTACGTCATTCCGATTGTACCTTTTTGTCCGTGACGAGCGCTGTTCCCGCACCACACGGAGCGCATGTGCCGACGCACGTGTACGATACCTGTGCGTACCGTCACACAATGAACGGTTCCCGAAAAGACAGGCCTCGATACGTCGTGGTCGGAAACCAACGGGGTCATGGTGTCGGTAACCAACGGAACCAAGAACGGACGATACCCGCCGTGGTGGTTTTTTTGGTTTTTCATTTTCTTCATGTCCACGTTCGTACCGGCGTGCAGCGCGAGTTGTTGAACGTCATTTGCAAAAATGCGCGTCCATGCGTTGTTGTCGGTCATAATGCCTTTTAAAAGAGCCCCGCTGTGATGCGCCGATAGTCGGAAACACCATTCCGGAAGACGAGTACGGGGTGTTTCTTTTAGAAATTCGGCCAAACACGCGTCCTCGACCCATACAAACAAGCCGTTGTCCGTGATCTGCGGATAGAGTCCACAACGAACGAGTACCAGCGGATTGATTTGTAGTTGAATTATATTTTTCGAAACACAACCGGTGGACGTTGCCCAGACGCCGTAAAAGAACAAGAAGTCGACGAAATTCCGTTTATTGGGTACCGGCATCGGAGGTAACGTGTATTTGTCGAGATCGAGAAACCCTTTGTCGCAGTTCTTAAGGTACCGGACGTCGCCCCCCGTGATCTCTTCGGCTTTCACCAGCTCGTAATAACCGTTCCTCTTATTGTTCTGGTTCTTCACGTACATTCGGTGATTCATCGTGGTGCGGAGACTGACACTCGGGGTATTCACTTCGTACATCGTTTCTTGGACGACCGGGTACGCGTGCACTTCGAGAACCGGCTCGTACGCCATTGAGTTCGTTTCGGGATCGAGCGTCAAGACCGGTTCCCCAAGACGGACGCAATCGACCGGTACCCACCCGCGAAGAAGCGTCAGGAATTCGTGGTCCGGTGTGTAACAAAACTTGTCTCCGATGGTCGGGATCTTTGTCTTGCGTACGCGCACTTTCACCATACTCGAACCGCTCTCGGTGGTGGTGATCATGGTCTTGTCGATGATACCGTCCTCGTTGTGGCGTGCGATAGTGCTCACATCACGCTTATCGTCGGTGTGTAGAACTGTTTTCCCGATGAGAACGTCGTTCCCGTCGATCGCGACACCCGGAGACACTAGTCCGTCGTCTTCCAGCTTGTCGTATTGCGCGAGACGCATTCCGCTACATTCGGTCTGGTCGGACGGACCCCAGTGTTCCTTTTGAGACGATTTGAGCTCGTCCTTATACGTTCGATAAAACACACTTCGGAAGAGTCCACGATCGATAGAACTCTGGTTCATAATGATAGAGTCCTCCTGATTGAACCCGCCGTAACACGCGATGGCCACGATTGCGTTTTGTCCGGACGGTAAATCGTTTACGTTTAAAAAGTCGCTCGCGGCAGTTTGGACGAGCGGTTTCTGTGGATACGTGAGCACGTGCGACAGTGTGTCGAACCTCTCCTGGTAGTTTAGCGCGTACATCCCGATGGCCTGTTTCCCCATGGCTGACTGGTACGTGTTCCGGGGACTCTGATTGTGGTCGGGGAACGGAATCGTAGACGCACACACTCCGAGAATCATAGCCGGATTGATTTCGCAATGGGTGTACTTTAAGGTACCCTTCCCAAGGTCATGAACGAACATCGCTATAAGCAGGTTCTCTTCTTCGTCCGAATCGACAATCTCGACAATACCGTTCACCAGTAACCACATAAAAGAACCGTTCTTAGAAAACTTTTCGTCGTAGACCAGTTTCTGCGAAACGGACTCGACCACAAACAACGGTCGACAGATACGCCCCGCGTCTGTGTGAACGCGGATTTCGCATTTGGACGTGTCCATCGCAATGCTCGTGTCGAAGGCGACTGTTCCGGACCGCTTCAACTCGCGTAGCTGCTCGTACGTCTTGTTAGGGATGTCGGTGGATCCCACGAGGTCGCCGTTTACAAACAGTTTGACCGATTGTGTCAAGTTACTGGTACGCAGAAAATCCTTCAAGTAGGTCGAATTGGTTTGTCTCGAGATACACGCCATCATGGACAAGTTTTTCACAAGACCACACGCTTGCCCCTCGGGAGTCTCCGCCGGACACAATTTACCCCATTGCGAGTTATGCAGTTGGCGAGGACCCGTCAGTTTTCCGTCCTTTCCGATTGGAGAATTTACGCGCCGGAGATGAGACAACGCGCTCGCGTACGTGAGTCGGTTGAGTACTTGCGAAACACCCGTACGAACGTTTTGTGACCCGACTCCCCAATTCCCGGTACTCAGCGAATACTTGATTCCATTCGTTATGATTTTCGTCTTCAAAATGTGATTGACGTTGAAGATCTTGCCAGCTTTTAGCGACTTGGCACACCCACTGAGAAACTCCTTGTACATGCGTCGAAACAGTTGCCTAAACAGATTGGCTAGCAGCTGACCGGACATGTCCACTCGTTTGTTCTTGAAATGATCTCGATCATCCTCGGGAATCCGATCGTTCCCACAGTCGATGAGCTTCTCAATCATATACACCAGCAATTGTATTTTCCCAGCCTTATTATCGACGTGCGGGAACATTTCTTTAATGAATAGATCGTGCGAGAACGACGCAAAAACCAGTTTCGTCGAAATGAACTCGATCGCGCTTTCCTGGTCATGCACGACGGTCTCTTCGAGGCTCGGTAACAGGTCGTTCTTATCGATCGTCTTGAATTGCGACAGAATGTACTCGCGATCGCATCCTAATAAGTAGAAAAACACAAAGATCGGTACGTCGCTTTTCGTAAAGGGAGACTGCATACGAATGACACGCTCGTTTACCGAGTTGGGTTGTGTAAGATTTGCCACGAACGTGCTGGTCGACTTGATATCCTGCTCGCGTATACATCGAATTTCCGCCACGTGCGAAAACTTACTCGGTGATTTTTTCTTGAACACGTAGATTTGGTTATTGTTCATTTTTTCCTGTGCAATGAGCACTTTTTCACACCCGTTGACGATAAAGTACCCTCCCATGTCGTGTTCGCATTCGTGGTTGTGTTGAACGGTTGTTGATAAGGTCGTTTTCAAATTACACAGTGTTGATAGAAGCATGACTGGCATTTTGCACAGTAAACAACGATCGAATCTCGTTGTTTCTTCGTCGTTCTCTATAGATATGTCCGCGAGAATGGACGTTTGGTACGTCAGGTTTCGTAGTCTTGCTTCGTTCGGGAAAACGGCCCTCGAGACGCCATCCGTCTCGGTATGGGACGGTTTGGTGTATTGGATATTCGCAATACACACTCGGTATTCTTTATTATCACCGATTATCGCAGTTTCGTATTCATTGACGATATTCGGTAACAACACTTCTATAAAATCATTGTACGAGTTGATGTGTTGATGTACGAGTGATACTTCTCTAAAGAAAGCGTCTACGACTTCCTTCATTGCCTTTTTTTATAATTTATCGTTTCATTTTCTTAAGGTGGTTTTCTTTTTTTAACGGAAAAGCACGGGAGCTACTTGGGTCTTGTTGATAGAGGGCTTGAGGAACTTCTTGGTCAGCACAAACACAATGGCGGAAATAATGGTCACCACCATAGCGTACACAAGGTGCATCTGCGCCACGTTGGCGTTACTCTTGATGAACTTCTGGATGACCACTTTCACGCTGTCGTTCCAGGCGAGCGCGGCGGCCAGCGCGAAACCGGTGTTAATGCTCTGGACGGAGGAGTTGTAGGTCTCGTCCACCATGGAACGGGCAAGGGCGACGGGGTCGATAGAGTTAACACGAGCAGGCATCATGACGGGGGCAGGAGGAGAAGCAGAAGGGTTGGGAATCTCTCCGTTTGACATCATGGGCATTGTTGTTTATATATTCTATATATTTACAAAATAATTTCTTTAAAACCCGCGATACCCTCGCTGGTTTTGTGATCGATGGTGTATGGTATGCCTCTAATGTTTTTGCCGGCCGTCACTTTCTTAAATGCGGCATCCCCAGCCGGTTTGTTCACATCGATATACTCGTACGACACGTCACGTGACTTCAAATAGTCAAGCATTTTTACCGTGTACCCGCATCGCATAGACCCGTATACTGTAAAACGAGACCCTCTAGAAGTACCTCCTCCACCCGCCGCTGCGAGACTACTGAAACAGTAATTGTACGCAACGACAACGAATAATGCAGCAATGAGCAATGTGATACACTTATTCTTAAACATTTGTTATACAATTGTTAAAACAAATTAAAAAATTTCGCGTACTAATTTCGAAAAAAAAGTATTCCAATCACATTATAAAAGATGAGTGCATCCGGAGATTCGGAACACCTTTCTCACGTCGAGTCTGATATTATGGAAGACCCCGACTTTGAAGGGGAGAACCTTCACGACATATTAGAGACGTTCTTTTTAGAGTCCAAGAAAAACCGTAACGTGGTTGATATTCTTCTAGAAATCAAACGAAGCTTAGAGATGCATAACAAAATTATGGTAAAGATGTTGACCCATCTTCAAGCTTCTACTAAATTAAGCTCTTCGTAAATAAATTCGTCCGGCTTCAACACAGCGGTGTTGGCTTTCTTTTTGAACGTCTTTTTTGAACCTTGTTCTATACAAATAAACGAATAGTTACATTGGTATTCATCGTCCGCGTCCTCCAAATCGATATCGGAATCGTAATCTGGTAATTTTGCATACGATATATAATTTGCGCATTTTCGGTTCATATTTAATTTACACCACAAATTACAAAAAGATGAAAAAAGTGATATTTGTTATAGTGTCTATCATCGTTTTGTATTATGTGTACGAACGCGCGACCCGTGACGGCTACTTTTTGAATGACGAGTCCGCCTTGACGTATCACGAACGGCAAGTGTACGAAGCGAGTCGTATGCACCTTTCGGAAACAGCGACGACAACAACAACAACGACCCAACAAGAACAAGAACAAGAACAAGCACAACAACCCGTGAACAAAACGAACACCACGAACACCAGCGGCGAGTGTTGTGTTGTGGGTCACGATGAGATATTAGCGGACATACGCGACGTTTTTGGGTTATGGGAGCTACCCGATACGGAACGAGTCGGACTCTACGAACCTCCCAAAGGTGTGTTGCTATACGGTCCTCCAGGTACCGGGAAGACGACACTCGTCAAACAATTGTGTAAGGAACAGCGCGTGTCCACGACCTGTCTCCGTATCACACCCGATATGATTGAAAACAAATATCAAGGCGAGAGTTTCAAGCTGCTCCGTGCAGTGTTCACCGTGGCGAAGAAAATGCAGCCTTGTCTAATCTTCTTCGACGAAATCGATGGAATCATGGCAGGTCGTAACGACCTCGACCAGTCGCACACAAACACCATGAAAACGATGTTCTTAAACGGAATGGACGAAATTGGTGTGTCTAAAGTCCTTGTCGTCGGTGCCACGAACCGTCCTGAAAGCTTGGACGTCGCGCTAATGAGGCGCATGGAACTCAAATTCGAAATGGGATTTCCTTCGAAAGACGTGAAAGAGTGTTTCATGGACACGTTCGATGTCGAGACCGAGACCAAAACGTTCGTGTGTGAGCGCTTCCAGTCTCTACACGACATGAAAGTCTTTCTCAAATATATAACACGGAGTAAAAACAAGGACCTGGAGGCTGCTTATACCAAATTTAAATTGAATTTCAATTTGTAAATGAAGATAACGCTTGTGTTGAACACAGAACCGACCATCGAACACACACTCGTGCTTGATTACAGTACCGAGCACGATTGTATCGTAGATCCGTTCGGTGAAGTGCTTACATCGAATAGTACACAAGCGTGCATTCGGTTTACACAGGCTGTTTCGGAGGCTACGATTTCCGGCGAGGAAACTTTCGTCCTTCGTAACGCCGTCTTATTCCAAGGAATTTTAAGGAGCGAACAAACGGTGTCCATGACACAACAAAATAACGTGATGATCGGGTACGGTTCGGGGGGAGAGACCGTAGGACACCACAACTGTTTTGTAGGGAACGACACGAACGTGTTGCAAGGACAAAGAAACATTGTAATCGGTCATGAAAATCGTTTACTTTCCGGAACAAACAATATCATTATAGGTCATGACGTAGTGGTGTCGCATTCCGTCAAGAACGACACACTCGTCATCGGTTCTCTTATCGAAGGGGATTTTGTCAATTCAAGTTTACGCCTAAACGCGTCGGTGGAAGTAACGCACGAGTTGACCGCAAAAACCATCCGTGTGGGGGAGTCTTTCCAAGCACCAACATTTACCGACGGTTTTTTGAACATTACACATGGCAACATCGAAACGGGTAACGTGACCATCAACAGCGAGTTGGTCCAAGCACCGGCATTCACCGACGGGTTTTTGAACATTACACATGGCAACATTGAAACGGGTAACGTGACCATCAGTAGTGAGTTGGTCCAAGCACCGGCATTCACCGACGGGTTTTTGAACATTACACATGGCAACATCGAAACGGGCAACGTGACCATCAACAGTGAGTTGGTCCAAGCACCGGCATTCACCGACGGGTTTTTGAACATTGCACGCGGCAACATCGAAACGGGCAACGTGACCATCAACAGTGAGTTGGTCCAAGCACCGGCATTCACCGACGGGTTTTTGAACATTGCACGCGGCAACATCGAAACGGGCAACGTGACCATCAACAGTGAGT
>Ga0306897_1000069_pt1 | contig 23676 bp, 36 predicted proteins | sample AntRauMFilla1563_FD_190425 | JGI IMG/M metagenome (GOLD analysis project Ga0306897, IMG submission 190425) | Saline lake microbial communities from Rauer Islands, Antarctica - Metagenome Filla 1 #563 (v2) (version 2) | ecosystem: Environmental > Aquatic > Non-marine Saline and Alkaline > Saline ...
TTTGCAATCGGTAAGTTTCAAGATAAAGAAGCCTACAAAACCGCCTTAGAGTTTGTCGCAGTGAGTTATGGCAATACAGAAGAGGGTAAAAAAGCGAAAGCAATTATAGCCCAATTAAACAAATAGTAAGGGCATAAAAACAAGAAGTCCTAAAAAGAGTAAAACAAATTTGCCCGAAAACCCCATTAATAAAGAGAACCTTATATTTTTGCCGAAAAACCAAATGTCCTATTTAGTTTAATTAGCTTAAATTTTGCCTATTTCTTTTAAAGGTTCTTTAAATACCTTTTAAACCTATCTTAAATACTTTGCCCTATTGGTGGTAAATATAATATTTATAAGGGTTTAAAAGTATTTAAAGCCTTTAAAATTTAACCCTAATTTTGCCGAAATTTAAGTGTTGGGTATAGGGCTGGGTATAGTTTTTTGGTATAGTTTATACCCTAATTAGTTTCAAAAAAGTTGCATAAATTAGTTCCATTTTGGTCTAAAAGTGCCTTTTGAGGGTATGGGTATGTGTGGCTAAGATATACTTAACATCTAAATATTATGAAGTTGGTATATGGGTAGGTGCTAAAAAATGATGCTTTTTAAGGGAATCTTACAATAGTTTTAACGTGGGCTAAACCTCTTATTTTTGAGATATGAATTTCTTTATCTTGATGATGCTGGTTTGCTGATACTAGCAAAATATGTTGTGCATCTTTGCCCTTTTTTATGTACTTGGTAGTTAAAAGATCATCTGTGGATAAAGTAAGGTCTAAAATGTAGATTTGACCCCAAAATATATCATTTTCTATATCATTTATTGTTTTGTAGCAAAGAATATCGCCACTTTTTATGATGCTGTACATACTATCACCTCTTGCATAAATTGCACCGTCACTTTTTGGGGCATTGGGTATATGTAAAAAATCTAGGGGTTTTAGCTTATTTAGGTCTGTAAAGATTGGGGTAATACCAGCAATTGCCTGTACATCATATAAGGGTATTGTCTGTAAATCTACTTTTCTATCTGTCTTTAAATTATAATTTTCTGCTGGTTCCCTAACACTTTGTATTCTTGGGCTTTCTTCTTCACCTGTAACCAACCATCTTACAGAAATATCTTCAAACTTGTTTGAAATATCGTGTACAATTTCAAATGACGGCTTCTTTGTTGGGTCTTTTAGCCTGTTTATCTTTTCACTAGACTTATAACCTAAACCATTTAAAGCGAAATCATTGATACTTCTAAAACCTTTTGTTTCAGCTATCTTTGTAATTCGTTCAAATATATTTGTATTTATCATTGTATTTATTGCATATATGTTTGCAAGATACAAATAAGTTTGTATATTTGTACTTTAAAGTATAAAACTGTTTTCAAATATATGAATAAAAAAACCAAACGTCCTAAAAAAACTTATGCTCTTGAAGCTAAAATAGTCGCTGAAATTACAGGGGTTTGTGAAAGCACAGTAAAAAAGGTTAGAACTGCTGAAACATCAGGTGCGTCTTTAAATACGGATAATGCTAAAGTGATACAGCTTATAGATGTTTATGCAGAACAGAATAAATCTAAATTCATTCAGGAATTGAAAAGACTTGTAATACATTAATATGAGGTATATCGAAAAATATTTATGTTTAGAATATGATGAGTTTGTGCCTAAAGTGATGGGTACAGGTACTTTTAAGTCTAATAAGGCTAGGGGTAGAATCACAACTTATGGGAGTAGAACACAGACAACCACTATATACATTGAATATGAAAGTTTACCAGCCAAGTACCAAGCCAAAGTACTTGATATATATGGTTGTCCGTACAAATACGCTGTAAAACAGCCCATCCTAAACACCTTAAAACACGACCAAACCGCACAAGATTTCTACAATAACTACATTTTACCGAATGGTTTAAAGCTTCCAGCTAGTAATACAGATCTAAATGGTAAGCCACAAATAAATTATGTGAGCAGATACACAACTGCTGCTAATTGGCTGAATATGCTACAGGAACTAACAGAAGATAAGGCTACGCTTAAAAAAGAGTTCAATATTTCTATCATGGATTTTTGGAAAGCCGTTTTTCAGTTAATTAAATCAAATCAGGTAAATTTACCTAAAACCCGAAAACACTTACTGCCAAAACTAAAGGAATATACCAAAAAAGGGTATGAAACTTTAATAGATACACACAAGTTTGGTAACACCTTTAGCGCAAAAGTAAATGATGATTTAGCACAAGCCTACTTATTTAAGCTTTTAAGCCTTCGTAATAAGATAGATTTTACAGAAGTAGCCATAGAATATAACAAATTTGCTGTAGAAAATGATTACGAAACCATTACACCCGAAGCTGTGGGCTATCGTGCTAAAATGTGGCATTTACGCTTAAAATTAGAACGTGATGGCTTAGGTAAAACTGTTACCACGTACAGCAAGCAAATACAAAGAAAACGACCATCTGCCCCACTTTTATTGATTAATGGCGATGATAACGTCCTCGATATTTTCTATAAAGCACCTCACAAAGACTATTACAGACCATCATTATACGTGGTTATAGACACTTTTAACGATTATATTTTGGGATATGCCTTTGGCGACACCATTACTGTAGAACTGGTAAAAGAAGCTTACAGAAACGCTAACAGGCATATCATGGAGTTAACAGGTGGTAGTTATAAATGGCAACAGCTACAAACAGATAGATGGGCTATAAGTGGTAAAAACACGACACCTTTAGAGCAGTTTTACAATGATACTACCAATCATTTTACACCAGCACAGCTTAAAAATTCGCAATCTAAATACATAGAGCGTTCTTTTGGTACAGTTTGGCATCAAACTTTAAAAAAGATGTTTCCGCACAATTATAGTGGGCATAACTTAACTGCAAAGCAAAAATTAAACCCTGATACCCTAAAAGCAAAGAACTTTCCTGTACTAGACAATGCATCAGAACAAATACACCTCTTTATAGAAGCCATGCGTAGAACTAGCAGAAAAGATTGCGAATTAAACAGGCAACAGGAATGGTTAGAAGCCTTTAAAGGTTCTGAAAAGAGCCAAAAGTATCTACTATCTGAAGAACAAAGACTGCAAATATTCGGGAAACAAAACGTAAAACGTGATGGTTTAGCCTTACAAACCAACAAAATTACAAGTAAAGGTATTGAAGTAAGCATTTTAGGCAACAAACATGTGTACGAGTTAAGCCAAATGCAAATTGCCAAACACATTGGTACATCTGTAAATGTGGTGTATGATGAAGCTAATTTAAACCACGTATTAATTACAGATGGTGAGCAATTACGCTTTGTGGCTTACAAATACAAAAAATCGCCAGCTGCTCTTGCAGATTATGAAGAAGGTGATGCAGAACTGTTAAGACTTCGATTAAACGAAAAGAAAATTTTAGCCCCATACATACAAGGCTTTATACAAGAAAGGGATGCAGTTTTAGGTAGGGCAGAAATAGATGCAGAAAGCAGACTACAAGCTGGGGTTTTGGTAAAAGAAGTTACCCATAAAGACCAGCAATTAATTACAGCTACCCAAAACGGTAAAGTGATTTCGATGGCTATTGATGAAGAAGACGAAGAAGAAATTAACCCATTTAAACAAATTTTAAATAGATCATAAAAAAAAGGCACAGAAGCTTCTACCAAAGCAACTATGCCAAAACTGTAACTAAATACAAATACAAAAATGGAAATTTTAGACGAACAAAAAAAACAAATTGCCACAGAATTACGCAACTATGTACAGAACATAGCGGGTGGCAGTCAAAACAAAGCTAGTAAAATGCTTAAAGGGGTATCTAACGCCTACATAAGCCATGTGCTTAAAGAAAATTGGAATGTAATATCTGATGATGCTTGGCGCAACCTACAAAAGCAAGTATGCAAAGCCAACGATTGGCAAATGGTAGAAACAAGACCTTACCAATTTATTAGCCAGCTAATTGCAGATGCAAGGCTAAACGCAAACACCTACGGCATTGTTGGCAATGCGGGTACAGGCAAAACATCTACCGCAGATTATATAGATCAAGAAAATATTTTTGTGCTAAAGGCGCATGAGTATTTCAATCAAAAAAACTTCTTAAAAGAACTGCTTAAAATAATGGGAGAAGAAGTTACCAGCAGTCAAGTAGCGGGTTTAATGCAAACCGTTATTAAACGCTTGCTAAAGCTAGATAAGCCTTTAATAATCATAGATGAAGCCGACAAACTGCAAGATAAAGTACTCTATTTCTTTATCAGTATTTACAACAGTTTAGAAGGTAAATGTGGCTTAATTATACAAGCAACCCCTTATTTAAAGCGCAGAATTACGGACGGGGTAGAAAAGAATAAAAAAGGCTATCAAGAAATTTACAGCAGAATTGGCGGGCAGTTTATGGTAGTGCCAAGACCCAACAGAACCGATGTTGTTAAAATATGTATGGCTAACGGTATTACCGATGATTTACAAGCTACAGAAATCTTTAACGCATCCGATGGCGATCTTAGAGTAGTAAAAAGATTAGTTCACGCACACTTAAAAACCGCCTAGACTATGAAAACACTAACACATGTACAGAGAATTAAGGCAGAAAACCAACAAATTAAAACCCAAATAGAACAGCTTTTGGGTTGGGATAACGCCACCTTTTGCCACTTTCAGTTTAACGCTGGTTTACGTTATTTACAAGATGAAATAGACCTAGATGCTTTGGCTATTCAAGAAATGGCAGAAATGCAAACCTTTTGGGCTTGGTGGCGCAATCAATGGGTAAAAAGAGATATCCAGTTTTTAAAAACAGTTATGCAATTGAGCAACCAACGCCACAAAACCATTTACCGAAATGAGCGTATAGAAGATACCTATATTCAAAACCATAACGTAAATACTATTCTTTTTGCACCGCACAAAGTAACCATGAGAGAAAGCTATTCTCGATTAATTGGCAAGATAAATAAGGAAGTTTTAGATGGATAATATCATTTTAAAAATAGTGGCAGAAGCCTACGGAATTACAGTATCTCACATTTTATCTAAAAATAAAAAAGGTAAAATACCCGAAGCCCGCAGAATGGTGGTGCTATTTTTAAATATCCCCAATTGTAGCCCTACAAAGGTGGCGAATTCAGTAAACAGAGAACGGTGCTTTTACTACTTCGCATTAAAAAAAATAGCCTTTGAACTACAGATGTACAAAGAAGTTACCTTAAAATTTAAACCAATAAAAATGAGCCTATTAAACTATTTAAAAACCACCAAGCAAGAGCAAGAAGCTTGGCTAATAAACAATCCTTGCCAAGACCAGCCAAAACGGGGCGAAATAGAAGCACGATTGGCAGATATTAACGAAACTTACGAGTATATAATTAATCTTTAAAATCAATAAAAATGAGTGCAGAAACAGTAGAAAAACGTTTAGAAATGGTGTACAAACAACAAAGAAGCAAAAGCCAATTTTGGCAAGATGAAGCGGGTATTAGCATCCCTTACAACCGTGTAAATAAAGTAGAGCGTTTGCATGAGCGTTTGGCGGCTAAAATAGCCAAAGAAGCTATTGCTACCAACAAAAAGTTAGCTGCTTTAAACGAGTTGTTAAAAGAGTATTCCCAACAAGCGTATGATGCTTACTTAAATTCTGAAGGCATAGACCCAGCGAACAGAAAAGGTAATTTTATTTGGCACAACTTCGATGGGTCTATTAAAATAGAAGTAAACGTAAATGAGCCTATTGTTTTTGATAGCTTAATAATTACTGCTGCAAAACACAAGTTAGATGAATTTTTAGATGTTCAGTTAGCGTCTAAAAATGAGTTTGTAAAAGCAATGGTTATTGAGGCCTTTGAAACTTCGAGAGGTAAAATGGATACAAAAAAAGTATTGGGCTTAACAAAGCACGAAGAACGTGTTAATGCACCTTTATTCAGTGAAGCTGTAGCCTTAATCAATAAAGCTATTAGAAGACCTAAAAGCAAGACCTACCGACGGGTTTGGTTAAAAGATAGCGAAGGACAGTATCAGGCTGTAGAGTTAAATTTATCTAGCTTATAATTATGGCAAATAAAGTAGAAACAATAGACGAAAGAGAGTTTAGAGTAAACGGCAAGCCTGTGTACTTAAATCTGAATGATAAGTGGATCAACACCAACTTAACACCCGCAGAAATGCAAACCGCTTTTGAACATATAAGAACCCTATAAAACCAATAAATGAAAGTACTAGGCATTAAGCAATTTCACCAAAAAACCTTTAAGCTACTAAACCTAAAGAGCAGTAAATTTAAAGGATTGTTGGGCAAAGTACCTAAATGTTTTATCGCTGTGATTTACGGTTTTAGTGGCAATGGTAAAACAGAATTCTGCATACAATTTGCCAAGCAATTTACCCAATTTGGTAAAGTAGCATGGTTAAGTTATGAGCAAGGGCATGGGTTCGATTTACAGCAAGCCACCACAAGAAACGCTATGCAAGAAGAATCGGGTAATTTTATGGTGATAGACCCCATTGCCAATAAACCCGAAGGGCATAGCCTTTTAGAAGATTTAGACAACTACCTATCTAAAAGAAATAGCCCTGATTTTATTTTTTTTGATAGCCTAGATTATACAGGCTTTACATGGGATGATTACAGGATTTTAAAGAATAAGTACGGCAGTAAAAAAGGACTATTCTTTATAGCCCACAGTACCAAAAACGGAATTTTAAAGAAAAGAATATCAGATCAAATTTTGTTTGACGGTGGTATGGGGTTGTTGGTAAAAGACTTTATCTGCTATCCTGAAAAAAACCGATTTGGTGGCGTAGAAGAATATGTAATCTATGAAGCTATGGCAAGAAAGCGCAATCCCGCCTTTTTTGCCAAAAGGCTAGAAGCACAAACTGCACCCGAAACCACCCCAAAAAAGACAAAAAAGAAGCCTAAACAATAGGGGTTATCTGCAAAATTTAGCGTGAAAGTATGGGGGTACATGCACCTAAAAACGCTATAACCCCTATTAAATAAGGAAAGTAGTAAAAACACACAAAAGCACTTTTAATTATGACACCAAATCAATTAATATTCGTAAACAGATTATTAGAATGCGAAGGACTTTCTTTTGTTGCTGATGACTATGCAATGGCATTTTCTAACAACAGAACCAATGTTTTAGAAGATTTAAGCCATACAGAAACCCAAGCTTTAATAAAAAGTTTTGTAAGACCATCGCCAAAAAGCAGAATGAAAGCTAAAATACTTTCTATGGCGCATGAAATGCGCTGGGAAAAAGAAAATGGTAAAGTAGATATACAAAGATTAGACGCTTGGTGCAACAAGCATACACCTAGCCATACCAATTTTAACAGTATCCCTTTAAAAGAATTACCAAAAGTAGTAAGTGTGTATGAAAAAATGTACCAAGCATTCTTAAAACAGCTTTAAATGGCTTTAACAAAAAACGATTGCCCACACACAGAAACCTTTATAGTAATTTTAGAAGCTTGGGATATGCACGAAATGATTGGCTTTAAATGTGATGCTTGTGGCGAAATAGTAAAAACTCAAAACAATTAACATGAAAAAACACCCAATATTAAACCTTTTCTGCAACGAAGATGGTACGCATATAACCTTAGACGGCAAAAAGGTAAACATTTTTGAAACCCGTAAAAAAACAGGAGAACTACAAAGACGTAGCGTAAACTTTAGAAACAGAAGCCATGTAGTAGCTAAAGTAGTGTGCGAATGTTATCATGGCATGAGAGATAGTAAAGAACTTGTGCCAGTTCGTAAAGATGGGGATATAAATAACGATCACTATACCAACCTATTTTGGGCCGAAAGAACAGCTTTTGGAAAAAAAATAAAACTTTCTGATGCTCAAAAAGAAGAAGTTATTGCCATGAGAAAAGATAAAATGAAGCTACAAAAAATAGCAGATACGTTTCAGGTATCTATCAATACCATAAAAAGAACCCTAAAAAAACACCGAGAAAACACCACTGAATCATGAAAATAGCCCTAAAAACAAACTTTAACCAGCTTACCGAAATTATAAAAATACTACAAGAAAACATTGTAGAAGCCACACCCGAAACACTGGCGCAAAAAGCTAATAAATACTTGTTTGAAAACATCTTTAAAAAGCTATTAAAAAAGCAAATAGACAAGCACGAAGCCCGCAAAGAATTTAAAATAACCATGCCTTATGCAGAAGCCTTTGTGCTTTGGCAACATTTACAAACCGCTACTATTAATGATGATTACAGGAAAGCCGTTTGGTTTAGAGTAACAGGAGAAATTCACCAAAAATTACAATCCTCATGAAAAAATATTTAATTACCCATAAAAAAACCAAAGCCACCCTTTTATTTGTTTTTGACGAAAACGGGGTTTTAAAAGAGTTTAAAAGCGAAATTAAAAGTAGCCCTAAAACTGCCGACTTTTACAAAGCGGTATTTCCTTTTGAGAGTAAAGACCTCAAATACTTTACAAAAAACAAAGAATTCTCTGTAGATGAAATTTTACAAGATTTAAGCTTCGTTAATTTTTGGAACACGTTTGCAAACAAAGTAGGCAACAAACCAAAAGCAAAAAAGTTGTTTGAAAGCCTAAATGATGTAGACAAAGCCAAAGCCATTAACTACATAAAAAGGTACGATAATATTTTAGCACAAAGCACCATCCAAAAGCTGTACCCTGAAACCTATTTAAACCAAAGAAGATTTGATAATGAGTAAAGAAGAAAAAATTGCAAATAAATGGATTTTAGAAATGCAAGAATTTGGATTTACACCCCAGCAAATGTTAGATACCATTGCTTTAGCTAGAAAAAAAATATAAAAAACTCAAAACCCATGAAAAACAAAGAATTTAAAACCCAAGTATTGGTTTTCTTAAACCAACCTGATACAGCCTATTTATATGATAAAGCAGTAGCCACCAAAGACCCAGCCATATTGCTAATTTATCTTAAAAAAGCAAAACGCATTTGGGCAACCAATATTAGTGATGCAGACCAATTAATTAACGAAAGTAAAACCCTAGAAAATGCACAATAACAACCCAACACAACACGCAGTAGGTTTTGTAACACAAGAAAAATTAGATGTTACAGAACGCATTAAAAAAGAAAAAACAATCCCCTTTATCGTCTTAGAGGATGCCAATACATTTGCAAAACAAAAACGCTCTTACGTTTACGAATTATTTTGCTATGATTATTACGGTAAAGTTTCATTCTATGGCTATGCCGTACCAAAATAAAAGCGATGCAAACAAAAAAACAAAGTTTTATAGAAACCATCAGTAGCACTGCTATAGGTTTTATCGTATCCTTAGCAGCTACTTTTGTAATATTTCCGCTGGTAAACGTAGCGACCACACCCACTAAAAATATAGGAATCACTATCTTTTTTACCGTAATTAGTATTTTAAGAGGGTATCTTATTAGACGATTATTTAACAAGCAGAAAACCATTCAACTACCCGAAACAGAACTGCAAGCCATACAACACCAAAAATTAGAAGGTTTCCCATTGGTAGAAATGGCAAAACTACCATGTTTTGATTGCGAAACAGAAACACCCGTTAAATATAATAAAGGCAAGTATTATTGCGCTAATTGCGGGTTAAAGCATTAGTTTAATTTTTAATAACGTTTAATCTATGAATAGTAGCGATTAGATAAGCACAAATTAAGAATTAAAAACAAAACAATATAAACCAGCACGAACCTTGAATTAAGCGATAAACTCGCTATTATTCATAGATAGTGTTATAAACTTTTTATTATGGAAAACACAAACGACCAATTAGTAACACCTAAAGTTTTTGAATTAGCAAAGGAAAAAGGATATGTACATAGTAAATTATCACTTTACATTATGCCTTCTCAAAGTTATTTACAAAGATGGTTAAGAGAAGCTAAAAATATTGATGTACAAATAACATCTTATAGAAAGCACGGTAATAAAGTATATTCACAAGAAGTTTACTATGGTGAATTTATAAATATTAGTAATGGATTTTCTAGAAAAACAGTAAGAGAAAATACTGTTTATATAACATTTAAAAAGTACGAACAAGCATTGGAAGAGGGATTAGAGCAAGGATTAACAGCATGTCCTAATTGTTTATAACGTATATGGTATGGTGTCGTTGCGACCTTACAGCACGAACTTAATTAATAATACAAAACTTTGAATTATGAGTAAAGATAATAAACAAGCGGAAACTAAGCAATGCACTATACCAAGTGTTGTTGTGCGTTATTCTGACGGTAAGGACTATTCTCAATTAAAAGTAAATAGCGAGAAACATCCCGAACATAGCGAATGCGTAATGTGTGGAAGTACAGAAGTTACCATAACAGACAATGCCGATATTTGCCACGAGCCTGATTGTAGATATGTATATACTTAATGCATTACAACACCAAAATAAAAAACGTTTTAATGTTTTTTATTTTGGTGTTATTAAAAGTTTCTCAAAAATCTAAAAACAAAAAACCAAATGTCTTATTAATTAAACCTTATCTTTAACCTAAAATTAAAACCATGAAAAAAGCAATCTTTATTATTACCCTAATCTTAATGGCAAGCTGTTCTGAAAATTGTAGCGTAGACAGCGCAAAACTATCTGAATTAAGCCAAGAAGCAGAAGCAATAAGGCTACAGTTAAATGAAGCCACCACACCAGCTTTGCAAAACGTGTATCAATTGCAACTAGACCAAAAAACAAAAGAAATGGATGCCGTAGCACAAGAATGTTTTTAGTTATGGAAAATAAAATAACAAAAATGTATCTACAAGATGGCGTTTTAATCTTTGAAGGTGTAATAGGTGAAGATGATTACATTTTCCCAATAACAGCTACAAGATTAAAATACCTATTTGAACATTTAGATTTAAACGAACAATAATCTTTTAAACCCATTTAAAAGCCACCTTTAAAAGGTGGTTTTTTTGTTGCATAACTTTTTTACAAACGTGTTTGTAAAACCTATATTTTTGTTGTAGCACTATGTTAAGAGGTAAGCAAAAAATATACAACAATCTAGTACCTGAAAACACACCCACAGCTGGTGTAAAAAATCAGCGAAATACTTTTATAGATAACAGACGTATTAAACTTGCTCACAGATACTATTTTTATGTTATTATTTGCCGTAAACGTTATGATGATTGTATTAACGAACTTTCTTACGAGTTCGATTTAGGGGGCAATACCATTATAAAAGACGTAGAAGAAAAATACGACCTCGTTAAACAACTTACCCAAAACCAAACCACTACAGCAGACCTTAAAAAAATTTATCCTTTTTACAATTGGGTTGCTAGAATTGCTTAAACTTCTTCAGTAACCAAATCTTCTCTAAAGCTAGTTCTATAATTTATAGGCATAACCTTGTAGCCATCAGGTCTTTCATCCTCTAAAGCACTTGTACGTTTTAAGCTATTAAAATGGTCGTTTTCAAAACCCTGTAATTTAGCGTGAACCTTATTTATCAAGTTAAAATATGCCAAACTTTTTGCAATTTGTGCATCATTTAAAAGGTGGTTGGTTCTGCCTGTAAAATCGAAACAAACACGTACCGTAATAGATCCATTACAATCTTGTAAAGTTTTCGTAATATTTTCTGTACGAGGTAAATTAATATTGATTAAAACTGCTGGGAAAGCCACAGCGGGTTTTTCGTAATTCATTTGCCCTTTGTTTAAATCTATCCATTTAAGTTCAGGAATGGTCTTTAATTGCGCTCTTAATGCTAAAAATATTTCTTTCATTTTTATTGATTGTTAAATAAAGCGGTAAGCCTATCTATTAATATTTTGTTTAAATGTGGACTATGCCCCATAAATTGTCTTTGTGGCATTTTATAATTTACAGCCCTTTTGTGGCTCTTAATTAATTGGCTTTTACCTTTGCCCATAAAATTGGGTTTGGTATGCTGTTTTACTTGAAAAGTACCTGTAACACGTAAACCTTCATTATGAATTTGTGCATAAGGCACTTTAGCAGAACCAGCAGAAATACGCACCCGTCTTTGTGTTACCAAGCTGGGTTTAATACTTGCTTGTAAATTAGAACTTGCATATAATATGCGCCCTTTACCACGGGTTTTTCTAGCCGCATATCTCGGGTTTAAAGGTTTCCATTTTACGCCATCCCAATCTTGGTTACTTGGGTTAAAACGTTCTTTAAAAAAAGTGGTTGCAGTTTCGGCAATTACTTCAGGAACACCAGCCCTAAACTTATACTGAAAGTTTGCAAACCAAGCATTTATTTGATTTTCGTGTTTCATTGTAAAGCGAGTAAACCTTTTCTAAATTGTTTAATTAAATCTTTGTTGGCATCAATATCTGCCCAATCTGCAATCGTTAATTCTAAATCTTCCAAAATAGCACGAACTGCAATGGTTTTATCTTTAAAATAATGCAAGTACACAAAGCTTTTTACAGCATCATTATTCTGCACCCATACTTCATGCGGATTTTTTACAGTTGCTAACATAGAAGTTACCAATTGCGCTTTTTCTGAAGTACCCACAATAAGGTACTTTTTTAAAGTGATAATTCTGCTATTGTAATCTTTAAGTTCTTCTACAATTAAATCTTCATCAATAGTTACAGGTGCATTTGCAGTCGCTATTTTTTTGGCATTACTGTATTGAGGTAAACCCCACTTTACTGCCGATAATTCATTTAAAATACTACTAGAGTTATCTTGAAACGTATTTATATATTGCTGATTTGCTGTAAAAATCTCCCCAATTTCTCCACGATTTACACCCCAACCTTGTGCCTGTTCTTTGGCAAAGGCTGGGCTTTTTAAATAGGCATCTGCTTTTACACGTTCTTTGTCAAAATTACCTGTAAACTGATCTTTCATTAAAGGTTTTACATAGCATCTACAATTCCAACCATTTGGGGGGAATAACTTTTGCCATCGTTCATCTTCAGCTGGTAAAACCAAATTGTGTAAAGGTTGGTGGCTGTGCCTTACGTGTTCATCATTAGCCGTTACATATTGCCAATATGGGAATATATCGGTCTGCGCTTTTAATCTTTGATATAAAGATGCACTTTCACCTGTAAGCAAAGCAGTATTGTATTCTGTTTCTAAATAATTTTGATTAAAAACTTTGGTTACTGCACTTGCTTTTGCGTAAAAATCTTTAAAACTTGTGCTATCTCTAAAAATGGCATTCAGTTTTTGTACGAGTGCTAAATCTTTTGCACCAGCAAAACGGAATAAATTCAACTCAAAAGCAGTAAGCATTGCTGGGTCGTTAAAATTATACTCAAAACCTACACCACCATCTAGTTTTACAAATTCTTTATCCCAACCTTTTTTAAACCCTTTTAAAAGCGTTTTTAAAGTGTGGTTAAAAAATGTAGAATCAAACTCTAGTTTTCCTTTAGCATCATAAATACGTTGCAGAAAAGCATCATTATTTAAAGTATCTTCAAACGATAAATTAATCGTGTGGACTTTTCCAATTGTCGCCCCAACTTGCGCTGGGGCTTTTAGAAAAAAATCCTTCAGGAAACTATCGTTTTTTACCCAACTTTGAAATTTAGAGAACAGTTTTACTTCTGCTTCTTCTTCGTTTTCGTCCTTTTTGGACTTGGGTTTGTCGGGTTTTTTGTCCGTTTTTTTAGTTGGGTTTTTACCAGGACTTTTATCAGGTTCTAAAGGATCTGTTTCTACTTCTTTTTGCGCCTTTTTTTGTGCATCATAATCATCAGGTTTTGGGATGCCTGTAGCTTCGTAGATATCATCATCATTCATTGGTAAATTAAACTTTTCTTTTGCAGTTACTAGAATAGCTACTTTTTGTGCTTTGGTTTCTGCATCTTCTTTCTGTACAATAAATTTACCGCCTTCCGTATCAAACCCAGCACTTTCTAAAAGTTTGATAAAACGACTGTTTAAAGTTTTACGTACAAAAGTAACATCGCCTGTAAACTTTTTATCATCAGCATTACTATGCGTTTCAGATTGTGCAAAACCACTACTTTTGCTACTTTCTGTAGTTTCTGTAGAACCTAGCAAGGCTTTAGAAATTTCAGTATTCATAGCGTTTTTAAAATCTTCGTGTACAGAAGCTTGTGTGCCTTTACTTTCTATAATGGTTAGTTCTGTACCGTCGGGTCTTATAATTGTACCACCCGCACCAATTTTAAGGGCAGCAGATAGTTTTTGCCGTTGTTGTTCGTCTACACCATCCCAAGTGGCATCTAAAATAGGATTTCCAAACGTTTGTACATACATAGCGTAATCGCCAATACCACCTCTTTTAAGTACGTAATATTGTGCAGCAGATGCAAACAAGCCTAAATCTGTAGTTTCGCCAGCTTCTAGTATGGTTTTTGCGTAAATGCCCTCTCTTACGTTAATACCATCATCAGAAATACCATCATAAGAAACTACACCCTTTTCAGGGAAGTAATGCCTACGAGGTATTAAATTGGCATCCATTTCCCAATTTTCGTTATGGGCTTTGTAAAACTTTGGCTCTAGCATGGTGTAGCCCCAAAATTTGGAGTTTAAGATTTCTTTTACTAAGTTTTCAAACCCTATGCTATCTATAATGTCATTAATAAAATCTACAGCTTCACCATCTTTGTTTACAAATTTCCAATCTGCACCTGTAACGGCATCTTGCCTTTTGCCTGTAACAGCAATTACGTGTGCATCTAAAACTACATCGTGATACAGTTCTGTAAGCAATTTACGCCTTGGTGTGTGTGCTTCGGCATTTTGTATGGCTTTTCGCCATTTTGGGATGTCTTGGGTAGTTCTTTGTATAGGTCTTGTTTCTATACTATAATTTACAATGGATACAGGCGCATTATCAGGATTTTTAACCTTTTTGCTTTTGTCTGTATTTCTTCTTAAATTTTTGTTTACTGCCATTTTAAAAGGTTTTTAAAGCGTTTTAAAGGTTAAAAATTAGTAATTCTTCTTGCTGGGCTATCTACTATATAAGGTTCGTTGGCACTTTCTACAGATGATAAAACCCAGCCTTTAGGTGTTACTTTACCAGCTTGTATTTTCATTAACCAAGTAATTGCTGCTTTGTATCTTGCTTCTCTAAAATCTAAATCGGTATCAGGGTTTGAAACTGCCAAAAGATTCCAAATAGTCATATCTTTTAATCTTGCTAAAAGCGTTTTATCTCTATCATTATTTTCTTGGCTAAATAAATCATCAGTATCAAATCTTGATAAATAACCAATAGCTTCGCCTTCTGCAACTTCTATAGCTTCTGTAACTAAATCTTCTTCATCTCTTGTAATGGTTTCCATTATTTCAGGATATAGATGTGTTTTTAAATCTTCTATTAATAACATATTTAAAAATATTTTGGGTTGTCTTGTCTGCTAAATGCTGTAGACGTTATTTTACTGTAATCGTTATTGGTCTTACTATCAAAAATCCATTTTGCACCTTCTACAGCATCAGGCGCATCATCATTGGCTCTACTTTTTGGTGATAAAGCCAAAAACTGTCCTTCGGTATTTTCCATATCTTCAGAACCTTGTAAATCTTCGTTAAAAATTAATTTACCAGCTCTATTTAATGGCTCTAGGTTTGCTTCTATTCTGTAGAACTTGTCAGGCTTTTTGCGTTCGTCTGCTTTGGGTACTAAAGTTGTTTTATGGCGAAGGTTTGCAGCTTTAATTTCAATCTTTAAAGCATCGTCTATCCAAGGATATTCTATGTAGTAAAACACAGGCACTTTATCGCCTACATAGGCTTTTATTTGATAATTCCAATCTAACATTTTGGCTACAGTAGTGTTGGCACAAAACATTTGTAAAACGTGGTATTCGTCTTTGTATTTGCCCAGTAATGCAGTGGCTTTGGTATCGCCATTCTTTTTATAAGATGGGTCTGTATAGGCTACTAAAAACTTGTATTTGTTTAGGGGTTGCATTTTACCGTAATGTATTTTTTTAAATACTTTACCTAATGTAATTGGGGTGTTAAAATATTCTTTTTGAGCCGATGCCCAAGAGATTAAAGATAGTACCCGATCTATCATTTCTTTTGTATTCTTTGCCCACGTAGATTTCCCTTTTTTATCCCGAATATTTATGATTTGTGCAGATGCCCCTTTTTTAAGTTTCTTGGCTATTTTAAAGGCTTTTTTTATACAGCAATTTTCCGCAATAATATTACCACAAAAAATAATTAGTAAGGGTTTAGAAATAGAACGTGTGGCAAATAAGGCTTGTTCTAGCCAATCCCAATTTTGTTGCACTCTGTCTGGATTTCTACAAATTTCGTCTGTATCAAAATCATCAACCAAAATAACGTCTGGTCTTACTTCTTCGTTCCGCAAACCCCTAGGACTTTGCCCTGCACCTAATGCCACAAAGGTTGCCCCTATTTTTGTGTTAAATGCGCTATCCGTCCAATCTCCAAAAGTTTGTTGTGTGCCATAATCGTTTATAATTCTTTGGTTGCTTTCAAAATTTATCTTGTAAGGTTTTAAAAGCTTTACAGCACTACTTTCAGAAGCAGAAGTTATAATTACAAAACGTTTCTTTTTGGTTAAAACCAGCTTTGTAACTTCCATCATAGTTCTTGCAGACTTTGCGAGTTCTCTACTCCACGCTCTTACCTCGTAATATTCAGGATTTGCCATAACTCGCTTTGTAGAGCGTTTATGAAAAGGTGCTGGTTCTGAACTGTAATAATTTGGGAAATAGTATTTAAACCACGCTTCATCATTGGCTTCCAAACGCTCTATACGTTTTAGCTTGTCTTCTTGGGTTTCGCTACTATCTACAACCGTAGCACGAATTAAGTCTTTTAAATACTTATCCCAATCTTTTACGGCTTGGTTCTTTTGTGCTTTATTCATTTACAATTTGCTTTTTACAAAACCATCTACATACTTGCTTAACTCTTGTGCGGCTTTTAAATCTACTTTTCTTGTAAACTCTAACAAACCTTGGCAACTGTGTATAATTTCGGGCAAAGAAGCTTCTTCTTCAAACTGCTCAATGTTCTTCATCAGCTTGCTACGTGCATCGCCTTCTTTGCTATCTGCAAAACGGAAACCTTCATCTTTGGTTTGTATGTAGGCGTTAAACTGCTCTAGTTCTTTATAGAGGTTTGCCAACTGTTCTGATCTTGTGAGCAAAATGTTTTTTTCTAGTTGATCCCATTTGCCTTCATTGTACCACTTATTCATAGTGGTAGCAGAAACGCCTACAGTTTCAGCCGCAGAAAGTTGGGTATGTCCTTCTTTGGTAATTAAGCTTTTAGCCCAGCCTTTTAGCTTTTCTAATTCTTTTTTAGTACGTCTTTTGGTTCTCATTTTACAGCTATATACAAGCAAATTTGCACCAACTATATAGTAATTAAAAATTGAGTTTTTGTAAGCATACACCCTACTGTATGCTTAACGTACACCCTACTGATAGCTTACAGATTACCAATTTTTTTACCCTAAAAAACTGCTTTTTATTTGTAGTGTTCAATAGCGAATACTTATGAAAAAAAGCAGTAAAAAATTTGTGATTTCTAGCCAAGTTAAAAACGATAAAGGTTTTCGTGTTTTAACGAGTGGTATTGATATTACAGCTTATCAAGCAAATCCTATAATGCTATTAATGCACCAAAGACCTACAGGCACAAACAGAAACGAAGCTGGGGTTTTAGGTGGTTTTGTTGATTTGCATTTTGCAGACGAAAAATTATATGGTACACCTTCTTTTGATGATAAAGACGATTACGCTTTAAAATACTATGACAAAGTAGAAAATGATGTAATGCGTATGTGTTCTGCTGGTTTACTGCCTTTAAAATGGGGTAAAGATGAAGCTGGCGATTTATGGTTGTTAGAAAGTAAACTTGTAGAAGTTTCTTTAGCAGATATAGGTAGTAATTCAGAAACAATGGCGGTAAGCCTATGCAATGAAAGTGGCGAACTGATTACGCTTTCTTTAGATCAAATTCAAGAAAATTTAAAAACCGAGAATAAAATGAAAATAGTAAAATTAAGTGCTGGTGCAGTAGCTTTAGGGCTTTCTGCAACTTTAGAAACTGAAACAGCAGTAGAAGAAGCTGTGCAAAAGTTAGTACAGTTAACGGCAGATTCAAAAGCAGAAATTGTTACGCTAACAGCAGCAATAGCAACTGCTGAAACTGCTGCACAAACTGCAAAAGATGAATTGGTACAGTTAAAAGCCGATACCAAAAAAGCAGAAAACAAAGCCTTTGTTGCCTTGGCTGTGCAAGAAGGTAAAATTGTTGTAGGTGATGCCCCAAAGTATGAAAAACTAATGGCAGAAGCACCTGAAACAGGTAAAGAAATCATTGATGCTTTGCCAAAAAACAAATCTGTAATGGAGTTGTTAAAAGCCAAAGAAGATGCAGAAAACCCTTTGGTAAAATTGTCTTATGACGAATTAGATACTACAGGAAAACTAGAAACCTTAAAAGCTGAATTGCCTGAAGTATTTAAGGCAAAGTTTAAAGAAAAATTCGGTACAGAGTACCCAAGCTAAAATTAACGTCAAAGGCTAAAAATTAAGAACAGTAAACCCAAAATTAAAAATCAATATTAATATTATGAAACAGTTTAAAATCAAATCCTTCATCTTTAATTTGTTGGTGGTGCTATTGGTAGCATCTTTCTTTACACCAATTACGCCAATGGTGGTGGTTGGTTCTATGGCAGTAGCTTTTGCCACAGGTACAGCATTAAGCTTTGTTAAAAACGTAGGTTTATCTATGGCAATACAAGTAGAAATTTGGCAAAACCATATTGAACAGGAGTTATTTAAAGGCAATGAGTTTTTAAGACACTCGCACAAAGCAGATGGTAATGTAATTAACTCTAGTGTAGTACATATACCACAATCAGGCGGAAGTGGAAACGTAGTTAAAAATAGATCAAGCTTACCAGCAACTATTAGAAAACGTACCGATACAGATGTAGTGTATGTGTTAGATGAATATACTACTGATCCTGTAAAAATAGAAGATGCAGATAAGCACGAATTGTCTTATGACAAAAGAAGTTCTGTTTTAGGTGAAGATATGGATAAGCTTAAAGAAGTAGTGGCAGAAGAAACCATTTACTCTTGGTTATCTTCTACGGCAATTACAGGCTATGCAGCAACAGCCTTACCAGCTACTTCTGTAAAAGTTACTACAGGTGCAGATACACCAGCAACAGCACCAAGTGCAACAGGTAACAGAAAAGCGTTAACAAGAACAGATTTGCAAGGCGCAAAAACATTCTTAAAGAAACAAAAACGTTGGGTAAACGGCAAAATGTGTGCCTTAATTACCCCTGAAATGGAAGCGCAATTGTTCCCAGCGGGCGATTTAATTACCGCTACAGAAATGAATGCAGTAACTGAAGAAGAAAGACGGGAAGGCGTAATGTACAAAACACAAGGCTTTAAAATCTTTGTAAGAAATACAGTAGTTCGTTTAGATAACGCTGGCGTTATTAAAACACCTGAAGCGGCTGGTGCAGCAACAGATGATGAAGCTGCTTTATTTTGGTATGAAGAAGCCGTAGAGTTTGCGTATGGAACAACCAAAGCTTTTGAAAGAATTGGCGACCCAACTTTATATGCAGATGTGTACTCTTTCTTAGTAAGAGCTGGTGCAAGAGCAAGACGTGTAGGGTATGAAGGGATCATGTTAATTAAACAAGCAAAAGCTTAATCATTTAAGATGATAGCACTTATAATAATCGCCATTGTAATACAGATACTTCAATGGCGATATTCTAAAAAGTGCATTGATAAAATTAGTTTAATTGCCCAAGAGTGGCGGGATACCGCAGAAGCTTTAAACGATGAAATTACCACCCGTACCTTACAAGAACAGTTGGATGAACAGGCTACAAGCCATCATCAAAAAGTTTCAGTTAAAAAAAACCATACATCCTAAAAAAATCATGTTCGTAACCTCTAATGACTGCATAAAAAAATACGGTTTGCCCAACGTTGCTATGGAGCGTTCTTTTATGGCTTTGTATAAAGTTCCTAAAATAATCACCCAAGCAATCCCAGCCATTCCAAGCCGTATTTATTGCAATTATGATATGATAGCAAAGCTAGAACAGGCGTTGCTAAATGTTGTAACCCGTGGTTTAGGCGCAGAAATTAAAACATGGGACGGTTGTTTTAATATCCGAAACATGAGAGGTGGTACAACATGGTCTTTACATAGTTGGGGTATTGCTATAGATATTAATGCAGCTTGGAACGGATTAGGAAAACAACCACAAATGAGTAAAGAATTAGTAGCCTGTTTTACAGATGCTGGTTTTCATTGGGGCGGTGTTTGGAAACGTAAAGACGGTATGCATTTTCAATTAGCAAAAATATAATGAAAAATTGGCAATTTTTAACGATGATTGTTTGGTTAGTTGTATCGGTTTCTTGTGGTAGTTATAAACGTACCACTTCAGAAACCGATCTTAACCAAAAGCATTCTGAAAATACCAAAACGCAAACCGATAAGGTCATTATAGAAACGGTAGAAACCGTCATAGAAGCCTTTGATAGTCCTAGCATTAAAGACAGCTTGCACTTACAAAAAGCCAAGCCTAAACAATGGAAGTACACCCAAAAGAAAACCACCAAAACGGTAGATAAAGGCTCTATTGAAAAGGTGGCAGATACGCAAACAAACCTTGCTTTAAAAGAAACAGAAAAGCAAAACCCTTGGCGACCTCCTTGGTATGCCAGCGGACTAATTGTACTGGTTTTGTTAGTCGTTTACAAAGTGTTTAAAACCAAATTTCAAATCGTAAAAAGAATTTAGATCATGAATAAAATATCACAAAAAAAAATCGAAGAAAATGCTGCTACAATTTTAGCCAGCAACCCAAAGCAACCTGAAGTATTTATGACTTCTAATGCACAAGGCTATTGGGATGAAGATATTGCAGAAAACAGACAAGCTAATTTAGATGGTTCTAAAAAAGTGCAGAAGTTTAAGAGAGGGCTAAAAGTTGAAACAACTGAAGAAGTTGAAACAACTGAAGAAGTTGAAACAACTGCATTTGATGGCATTTTAGAAAAAAATGTAAACGATTTAAAAGTAGCCTTAAAAGAGATTAAAGACCCGGTAATCCTAAAGGAACTTTTAGCCGTTGAAAAGGCATCAACAGCAAGAAAAACAGCTTTAGAAGCAATACAATTGCAATTAGATGAAATTTCAAAAGACCAATAAACCTTTAAATAACCTATAAAAAATATATAAAATGGGAAAATACGGATATGGAATAAGCAAATTTGAAGTTGGCGATATCGCTACTTTAGACGGTTCTTTAGAAAACGAAGTAGATTTAACACAGGTAATCTACAAAGACACCATTACATTAGACGAACCTGAACCTACAGAAACCAATCACTTTGTAGAAGGTCAAAAATACCCTGTGGTATCTATAGACCAAGCGGGTGCGGCAAAAATAATGGCTAATTTGTTTGGGGCAACACCAGCCGAAAAAGTGGCATTAATGGGCGGTACAGTTACCACGGTAGCAGATGTAGATTCTTACAACTCTCCAAGCGAAAATGTAGCCATTGAAAAGTATTTAAAAATTACTTTAAAATCAGGGCATATTATACAATTTCCTCGTGTAAAAGTATCAGGCAGACACACAGGCGAAATTAAAGAAGGTGGTGTGCTAATTACCCCTGTAAAATTTACCGTTTTAGCCCCTAATTTTGCGGCGTTAAAACCAATGATTTTAACAGACCCAGCATAGATGAAAGAAAACCCACACATTGAAAAATCTGTGGCAGACACTATTTTGCAAAAAGGGGTTGCCATTAAATTGCCAACCCCTTTTTTAATACGTCTGTTTAAAAAAACCTTCATCCTAAAAATTACAAGTCCGTTTGAAGGTACAATGCACCGAATAGCCAGCTACTATTTAAGCACAGGTTTAACCCAAGAAAAACTAGAAGGCTTAACTATAGAAAAAGCTTTAGAAGCACACGCAAAACATTCTGTAGCCATTAGCAAAGCTGTAGCAGTTGCCATTTTAAACGGCTATTTAACAGGGATGCTTTTCACCCGTTTTTTAGCTTGGTATTTACGCTGGCACTTAACACCAGCGGTCATGCTAAACTTGGTTACGTATTTGGTAATTAATGGTGGCACACAGGATTTTATAAGCATTACGAAATCGGTTCGTTTAATGAAACTGACAACACCGAAAATCGGTCAAAAAGTGCAAGGGAGTTAAAGCAAGTTGGCTTACATAGCCCTTGGGGAAGCATATTTGAAATTATTAAAGAAACAGGCTGGACGTTGCATTACGTGCTATGGAAGGTAAACCGAGCCAACCTCTATTTAATGATGGCAGATAGAAGCAGATTTATAAAAACAACGTCTAAAAGTGATGATGCTGAAGACGAAATAATACAACAAACTGGCGATGATTTCGCTAAAAGACACAGAAGCTAAATGAGTTTTGAACCTGTTAATATAGAGTTTCTTTTAAATTCTGATGAAGTAAGAACCCAATCAGAGCAAGTAAAGAAAAGCTTAATGGATATTGGCTACACTGCTGAAGATGCAGAAAAGAAAATAAACCAAAAGTTAAATAGTGCTTTAGAACGCCAAGCTTTAAAAACAATGCCCTTGGTGCAACAGCAAGGTGTAAAAACGCAAGGTGTTTGGAATGGTTTAGGAAACTCAATTAACCAATTAAGTAGAGAAATGCCCGCCTTTGCAGTATCTGCACAAACTGGTTTTTTAGCAATCTCTAACAACTTGCCAATATTTGCGGACGAAATAAACAATTTACGTCTTAAAAATGATGCACTTGTAGCAAGTGGTGGTAAAGGGATTCCTGTTTGGAAACAAGTTTTAAAAGGCTTGGTTTCTTGGCAAACTGCCTTGTCTGTAGGTGTTGCTTTGCTAACTATTTATGGGGCTGAAATTTCTAAATGGATTGGTAGTTTATTTAAAGGAACTAAAGCCATTGATGAACTTAAAGAAAGTCAAGAAGCTTTAAATAAAGCGTATCAATCTACTTCTTATAAGAAAGTTATTAGCGAATTATTCGAATTAACATCATTAATTAAACTTGCTAAAAAAGGCACTATTGATAAAGAAGTTGCTTTAGATAAATACAACACAACAATAGGTAAAGTCTACGAAACAACAAATGATTTAAACGTTGCAGAAAGTAAAGTAGTTGAAAAAGCACCAGCTTATATTAAAGCAATGCTATTTAAAACAGCTGCTATGGAAGCTGCAAAAGAAGCAGCAAATAAATTAGCAGAAAGTCAAAAAGAAATAAATAACATCCAGTCTAAAATTGATGTTGAAACTTTAAGAAAACAACAGCAAATAGATGCTAAAAACAAAAGAGAACGTGAAGGCAATTCGATACAAGTTTATGGTGCAGAAGCTGACCGAGTAAATAGGGCCTCTGAAATTACACAAAACTACATTGAAAGCTTAAATGAGGATATTGATGATATAGAAAAAAAGCGTGATGAAATAGTAAACAAGAGCCAAAGTGTAGTAGATAAGTTGTTAGAGAAAGCAGCTAACCTTGGTATTTTTGGTGATGATGATGAAAAAGGAAAAAAGAAAGTAGCAAAAAAAGCAAGTCAGTACCAATCTTTAATAGATAAAATCACAGCAATTGACAAAGAATACAGCCGTAAATCGTTTACCAAAGACCAAGAAGAACT
>Ga0306897_1000071_pt1 | contig 23174 bp, 8 predicted proteins | sample AntRauMFilla1563_FD_190425 | JGI IMG/M metagenome (GOLD analysis project Ga0306897, IMG submission 190425) | Saline lake microbial communities from Rauer Islands, Antarctica - Metagenome Filla 1 #563 (v2) (version 2) | ecosystem: Environmental > Aquatic > Non-marine Saline and Alkaline > Saline ...
AAAAAAAAATAACAAGTACACACTTTTTTTTTTGGGTATATCGTTATATGTGAACAGATCGTTGAGCCAGTTGAAACGTTCACTTAGCATCTGTCCCGTTTGTATTCCAACCCGTCTGTATTACATTACCTTAGTTACATTATAGTATATCGTGCCCAACGCGTACACGAACTCTATATGTGTATATATAAATACATAGACATAGACATAGGTCCCCTTATGTTTTTTTTTTAGTGGACCTTTTTGAGTGATACCCACTTTAGGACTACACTACATAACAACTGCTACTCAAAGTAGTTTTAATTACCCTTTCACCTTTCCTGTGTTTCTTTTACTTGTATTGAAACTTGGAAGTAGAACCGTTGTCCGTTTTGCAACTGCCAACTGTAGTTTGAAGTACCCGCGATCTCCGTCTCCTGTACAGACTTACCCTTTTACTCGGGTTGAAATACCATGGTTATCTATTTTTTCGCTGTAAAGTATCTTCCGGCTTTGGTTGCTTGGAGTCGTTAACGGCGGCAGATACAAAGGAGATGAAGCCGCTGTTAAACAGTCAGTGTTAGCATGGTACGTGTGCGCTTATCAACATACTAGCGCACTGAACGATCCCGCTGGGTCTTTTTTCCTTTCCTTTCCTTTCCATGCACCATGGTCGCAGAGGTGCCCTACGTGTCTGTGGACTGTGACCGTAGCTTGTTGTTTCCGTGTTCCGACAACCATGGTGCGGACCAGGAAGACGAAAAGTATTTTACAGACCTAGCGTCATTTAATGGCGTTTATTCTATCTTTGCAAATAGCATCAAACGTATTTGCAACTATCTGAAGCCCGTGTTGGAGCAGATAGTGGGTGTTAACCATCAACTAGAGCTTGGGTCGTTTCGTGAATTTTTATTACCTAGCAAAAATCGCGGGATGCTGATGAAAGTCTATATGGACAGCGGTGCAAGCGACGCGTACATCGTGGTGGGTGCATGTACCGATATCGGCTTTTACTTTAAACCTAAGGAACACTGTACGTTTGACCCGTTGGTGGGAATGTCCGTCGAATCTACTGTCAATAGTGTGCCGTTACCAGAGTTACCGACGCAGTTATCTGCTACCTTGGCGGGTACGATCCGTGTAGGTATAGCCGTCTTAGTCAACAAACAGGATAGACGAGGCGGGATTTGCAATCCGTTTTTGGAAGGCCTGGTTGTGGACAGTACTTATCCATCGATCTTAGGCGCCAGCCTAGCGCCTCCTTCTGCCTTCCCTCTTCATCTCGGCGAACATTCAGAGACGGCGCGTGTGGATATCCAACGTCTTTGGCCAAAGCATCCAGATCTACTGATTTCGCGTCAACACTTGCCGATTCAAGGAAGGAAACGCGTTCGGCCCTTGGCTCGAAATGTACGCGCACGCACCGATAGTGACAGTGAAATGTCTGACGTGGAGGACGATGCGGACAACAATAACGGTAGCGACCGGACAGTACGCATGGAACTTAGCCCTTCCGAGTCAGCGAGTCGTTGTAATAGAAGCGAGAACAGGAGTGACGGTGACACGACCGATCGACGACGACGACGAGGGCACCCGCGTCGCCGACTGTCAGACGTGAACGAGAGTACGCAAGCGACAGAAGCAAGTGATGATGATGATGATGATGAATCGTTCTTAAGCGTTATTGACGCCGCGGGGCCGCGGACCGTCTCTGATCGAGCGCCCAGCACACCTGGACGACGAGATGTCAGTGTAACCGACACTGAAGATAGGTACTCTGACCCGCCCCGCATTCTTAGTCAACCTAGGCGAGGTCAACAGGCGCAGGCGGATCTACGGGTTCATCCAGATGTGGTGCGAGTCCGACTGTGCAAATATATTCCAGGATTAAATTCCGACAGTATGGATGATGAAGTGTGTAACGCCATTGTGCGCTACAGCTACATGCTGGAGCAAGTGATTACCTATACCTATACTTCGACACTGGAGCGCGATCGTCTGGTTGCGACCCTTCAATCACTCCCGCCCGATCTGTACCAGTCGGTGGTTCTATACACATTTAATTATCGTGCTCGAGCTTACCGGTTATGCAAGATATCCTCATCCAAGTTTGCTTCTTACGATGTTCAAACGGTCGTCCACCCTCGCGTGATGGATGATCAGGCGTCGCAAACATCTATGGCCAACCTGTTTTCAGGGGATTATATTATGTGGTCACTTTCCCATTACCAGTGGACGGCTGTGCTACGCAGCATCCTCGTGAGTCATATCGGGATGTGTATTTGGGACAATATGCATCTTGTGTATCTACACCCGGTGCTGCGTTCAATGCTACAGTCCGTTAAATTCACCACCCTGGCCAGTTCGCTGGATGTGTCAATGCACGAGTTTGTCAGATACTGTATCTATTCGGACAAATCTCTGCTGGACGAGGCGGAACCACCCGTACCCGTACCCGCAGCGAATGTGGATGAGATACCCAGTCCAGCCATTGTAACTATCACAGGCCGTGTTTTGCCGCGGCTTTTGCCCCGTCCCTCTAACGACACGGTGACATCGGCGACATCGGCGACATCGGCGACATCAGAGACATCAGAGACATCAGAGACATCAGAGACATCAGAGACATCAGAGACACCGGAGACATCGGAGACGGTAGGGACGCCAGGAAGGGTAGACACACCCACCCCGTCTACTCCCGAGGTCACTCCGCAGCGCCGACGAGGTCGTCCAAGGAAAATGAGGACCGATGATTCGATGGATGACACGGAAGACGGCCCAGGGACAGTGCAGACTCTGACGGCCAAAGGAAAAAAGCTGTTTCAAGTCGCACAGGATAAGACGGATATCTTCCCGCGCGACTATAGTGAAGTCGTCTGTCAAGTCATACATCACACGAGTGCCAACCCGTCACTCTACGAGTTTGAATGTTTGTGTGATTTGTTTCGGTCGAAGCACTACAATGTCCTGGCGATGGCTAAATTGCTTGCGTACCGGTTCAATTACGCTAGTAATACCGTCTACTCCACACATAGCCGCGTCGTCTACGATCGACCCGGTAGTTGGTATGTCTGGAAAGATAACAGCTGGGAACATGTCGAGACTCAGGATGCCTGCCAAACGACCGTGACTAAGTTGACCCAGACGTTTTGTTTGAAGATGGAAACGGAATTATGTGAAGTGGAGGCGGCCTGGATGACGCAGTTACACCTTCTACGTACACAAACCACCTCTTCGCCCGCTGAAGAGCGGACACGTATTCACACTATTCAGCTCTACGAGATGCGGCTTCTCCATGTGCGATTTATGCACGGGCGGGTTTCTAAGGCGATTGTGTACTTTGGCCAATCGGGTCCCGAAAGTCAGCTTCGGCGGTTATTCGAAGGCGAGTTGCAAACTCAAAATAAGGCCATGCAGCGTCGTGCTCCCGGAAACCCACCGATGGACGCCACTAAGCATTATATGCTGTTCACCAATGCGGCTGTAAGTGCTGCTACCGGATTTGTCTACCTTCCCAATCCTACATTCTATGATACGAGATACCTCCCGATGGAGCTACCTCGCGATTTGCAGCCACTGATGGGCGACTGTGACGACGTGCTGATGGTGATGCTTGCAGCTGTACCCAGCATCGCCGAGCTTCACTATCTGCTTGCCATGATCAGTCTTGCCCTCGTCTTCGCCTTGCGCGGCGAAAATGTTATGTTTTGGGAGGGGGGAGGAGGGTGTGGCAAGAGTGTGTTGACCAAATTGGTCACAGGTATGGTTGGAACAAGCCTTACGGCGGAGCTGGACTTATCCGCTTTTGGAAATGGCGGGTCGTCAGGACTCAATCCGGCGTTATTTGACATTGCCCACCGCGCCTTATTATTTGTGAATGAAAAGACGGTCAATGCAATGAAAGGCTATGCAGAAGCCCTTCAAAGCATCAGTGGCGGCGACGAGCAACGTGGACGTGGATTGTACTCGAAGAGCTCAGAAACTGTAACCCCTCAGGGGATGATAATCACCGTCAGCAACAAAATGGATATTATCCGCAACGCGCCTCCCCAACTCCAGCGTCGGGCCCAGGTGATTCATTTTTGCAATCGGTTTCTCGACCCACTTAACCCTGAAGGACGTTACGTCAACGAGCATGGCGATGTGGTCGACCTGGAGATATTTCAAGACATATCATCCACATTACCCGTGTTCTCCGATTTACTCAACCCTGGCACACGTCTGCCAGTGGATGAATGCCAAGCAATGTATCACGTCGACAAAATCTACCCCCTCAACTCGCAGCTAAGAGACGAACATCATCTGAAGCGACTCCAACGGCAGCTGATCCGTGTGTGTATGGTGTTTGCCCATTTGTACTTTAACTCTACTCCGAAGCGTACGCCGTTCATGGAACAAACGTTAAAGGAACATGTGTATAAGGACACGTATGCACAGTTCCTTCAAAAGTATCTTTTACCGGTGCCCAGCGTGTTTCGGTCTATGAGCAGCCGTGCGCGCCAGCCGAGTTGGGGGGAATCCACCAGCGCCGTGTACTTTGCCTTTCTGCTCGCACAAAACGCCGATAAACTCGGACCTATCAATGAAGGGCTACAATGGACGGATATCCAGAATAAATTGGTTGCGCAAAGCACCTCGGCGGGGGTACTTGTCAAGCTGAAAGATATGGTTAGCCATGTATCGACCACTCGCAGTGTCGGTACGCTCTCGGTTACCCCCGTTACTTACTTATCTGATGTCGAGAGGGTGGGGGATACTCTAGCGAGCCGGCGCCAGTGCTTTCCAAACATGTTTTTTGATCAGGCCAGCTTTCTAGACGATATGGCCGAGGAAGTCGCACACATATGGCGCACCAAGGCCTTTCGCAATAGCCCACCGAAACAAAAAACCTCTGAAGGATACAAGTTTTATTATTACGTAAAACTTCACCAAAAAGAAGAGGTTCCTGCCGGGATGACGACCGCTACTTTAGGGGCTCCATTGACCGCGGATGATAGGGCAGAGAGTGGAGCCGTCGGACCCGCGTCTCTCCCCACCCTTCGTTCGGTCAGCGGAACAGGCCCGGAGGGCTTAGATTCAGGACGCGACACGGGCAGTGGGTCAGGGCCTGCGATAGAATCTACCTCAGAGTCCGGTATTCCTAGCACCCACTCGCGGTCATCACCTGTGCAATCACTACACGCGGAGGCATCGGCATCGGCTCGCCCGCCGATGCCCGCTCGCCCGCCGTCTGAAATGCGCGCGGGAGCAGCGAATTGCTACGCCTATCTTCAATCACAAGTTCCGCTAGTTCGAGCCGCCAAACATGATCAAAGCTATACGAATTTATTTGTAAGAGTAGTTGCTGCAACGGGCGAGCGGATGCATCCAGAGGGAATCCCTTATGTACAAAATATGTAACTTTACGTACACATCTTTTTTTTTAAAAAAAAATAGGATAGGATAGGATAGAAACGTAGGGTGAGGCAAGGACTCAATACACACTTACAAGGGTAGATTATAACGGTTCAGGGGTGATAGAGTGGTCACCTGTCCCCGCCCGTCCGCTGCCGTCTCATAGCGTGCAAGTTCGGCACAGACAATTGCCACGAGTTCGTATATGTCTGAGCGATAGCTCACAACACTGGGGCCTGCGAGTACTTTCAGTCGTTCGGGATGCGGGGGAGCGGGCGTCGTCAATTCTGAAAAAACGGGTGGATGAGCACCACGGTACAGAGTTTTCAGTGCACCGGCTTCGGGCTCTGTAAATGCACCCACGGACGGGATCAGCTGTCGGTACTGCCGTAACGCGATTGCATGCGGGTCGTCAAAATAGAGCGAAAACGTCTCAAGACCGAACGCCTGTGTCTGACGCGCCAGAGTCAGTAGGGTCTGGCTGGTTAGCGCTGAATACATTCCGTAGGCCGACGGCGAGACATAACACGACGCCCAGAGCCGACGATTCATGGGCGTGCCGATATCCACTTCGGGAGCAATAGTCATGTGTGTGTCTATAGGAACACCGGGAGGGGGAGGGGGCTTAGGTAAGGATGGCGAGGTCGGTGGCGCCGGAAGGGTCTGCGAGCGTGTAGTCTTAGATACACCTTGCTGTCGCGTCCGTGTCGTTTTTGCGTTGCTTTTTGCCGTTGGTTTAACCGGATGAGGAACGACCGTCGCAGCGGCACCCATGGAGCGGGGCGGGGCAGACTCGTACTTTCGCCGATTTCGACCATGGTTATGGTAACCGAACAAGTACTCGGGGGTCAGCGGTGGCCCGCCTTCGCTGGCGTAGCGGAAAGTACCATAAAACCAATCTGCCCGTCGAATCGCATAGAACAGCCGTGCTTGTTTGATATCGACACGACCAGACTCCATGATATGGTCGTTCAAGACGAGCACATCGCTCGCCGCCATACACTCCATCCAGTTACGGTTAGCGGCACGCATCATCTCACGGTGAACGAACGCCACCCCGGTGCCTTGTCTACACTTTAGAATACGGTTTGACGACACTGAACACTCAATAGGGCGAGTGGCGATCTCTCGAATAACTTGTCCAACTTCCGCACTACCTGTGCGTCCAGCGCGGCGCCACTGTGCTTGTGCCTGTACAAGCATTTTCTGGCCATCGCGCTGAGGGCTCGTTGAATCCTGGCCTGTGGCGTTCAGCGTGTAGGCCTTGCAGTCGGTATTGATCCGATCAACACGGAAGGGTCCCATGGTTTCGAGCGCTACCTGAGTTGTCAGCCATCGTACCGAGTCAACTCGAGGGTAAAGACTCCAATTAATTGACGCCCCGCCATCGTCAACAAGTACCAATAAATGTACGAGGAGTAGAAGGACATGCTGAATCCCAAAGTAAAGTGCATCCGCTGTGCTTTGTTTGTAAAAGAGCAGCGTATTGGGCTCCGCTGTTAACTGAATGCTTTCACTGCCCACGTCCCAGTATACGGTTTGCACACCTTCCCATTGACAATGGGGTATATGTGCCAAGTGTGGCCATATCCGATTAAGTGGATACGATGGTGGAAGTGAAAAGCGAACACGCGCCGAGAACGTTTGAACATGGACAGGACAGGTAGGAACCCAGGGGGCTGCACACCGAGCCCACCGTTGGTACCAAGCCCCCTGTTTGACAATTTCGCGCGATACCTTGCGCCATTCCTTTAGAGCGTCACTGTCCATTCGGCCTGCTGTAGCTTTGTAGTCTGACATAGTTTGAAGAAAGAAGAAAGAAGAAAGACGTGCACTCTCCTCTGATGTGGACGGTCCTCATAGCAAGAATATATATATATATATATATATATATATATGTGTATTTCGGGAGAATGTAGGAGCGGAAAAAATAGAATTCGCAGCGAGGTAATAAGTTATATATAATGTACATGTATATCGTACTAGTCATCCTCCTCATCCGAGTCGAGAAGGATACGCCTTCTACGTGCTGGTTTAAACGACTTTGCTCTCTCGGTCTCTTCGTTTATTCGCTTTGCTCTCTCAGTCTCTTCGTTTATTCGCTTTGCTCTCTCGGTCTCTTCGATTATTCGCTTTGCTCTCTCGATCTCTTCGTTTATTCGCATTAACTCCTTCCGACCCTCTTCTATCTCGCGATCAACGTGTTCCTGTCGCTTTCGTTTCCTACTCTCACTCTTTTTTTTCTTAACATCCAGCTCCTCCTCCTCCTCAACGATGACGTCAGGATAGTCATAGTCGTCGATAAACCCATCACCCTCGTCATACGTATCTAGGTCCTCCTCCTCCTCCTCCTCCTCTTCATCATGATGTGATATCTCATCCTCCCGATCCTCCTCCTTCTTTTTAGACTTTTTGAACATAGTACGCTTAGCCTGTATACGTTCATCCTCCTCATCATTCTCATTATCCTCATCATCCTCATCATCCTCATCATCATCGTCGCTTGTTTCCACCGCTTCGTCTTCCAGAAAAGACTGCGTGAGTATCGCCTTTAGTCGCGACATTTTCTTCGGCGGAGGCTTCGACACGGGCTTCGGCTTGGAGTTGACCTCTACAACCAGCGGCGTAGATTTCGATTTCGGTTTCGGTTTCGGTTTGGCTTTGATTTCTACAACTAACGGAGTGGGTTTAGGTTTCGCCACAGATGTTGGGCCAGAACGCGTCGCACTCTCCGCCCCGCGATCCGCTGAAGGGGACCTAGGTCGCTTCTGGGGCGTCGATTCCGCCGTTTTCACCTGCGCCTGAGCAGGGGGGGGAGAAGAAGGGCGTACCGAACTTGTTCGTGGGGCAGAAGGACCTGCAACGTCGTCGTCGTCATCGTCATCGTCAACCAGTGCAGCTGCAATCGCAATTTGGTCTTCAAGGGAGCGACTAGGATCATCCACCAGTGCCGTTGCAATTGCTCTTCGGTCTTCGAGAGAGCGACTAGGGTCTGTCCATACCGCCTTCTCTACAGACAGTATATCCGCGGGTCGGATACGTTGCTCTGACGTTTTTGGACACTGATTGACCTTGAGGGCAGGCACGGCATCCTCGACCTTGAGGGCAGGCACGGCATCCTCGACCTTGGTACAAACGTCGACACGAGACTTGGGACCCTTACGTTCTTCCACGAGATACTTTAGCGTCTTATAGGTCGGTCCGTAGGTATACACACCTAGAAACGCAGTATCCAACCGCTCAAGCTTAGCAACGACCGTCGCCATCGATTCCGCATCAAGGGTACGGGGGTCCACAAAAAACGACAAACTCTGAGTGCCCATTGCTGGTAACCCGCAACGAAGGTATGCCACAGCGGCTACCGAACGACCAAAGAGTGGATGCGTCGCATGTGCATACGCAAAGATCCTGGCCGTGCTGACCGAATCCTCCCACCACGATGGATGAACAAGGCTCAAGTTCGTATACAAATACATCCGCGACTGATGCGCTCGATCAGGACACACCTCCTGTTGGACGCGCGTCACTGTTTCGGTAGTAATCTCTTGACGATCCGATGAGGGGCGCATAGGGCGAGCGGGACTAGAAGGAGTGGTCGCTATAGTCGTCTTATCAAGCGTTGCCTCAGCCGCAGCCAACAAAGTCTTACACTCCAGGACTTTTTTAGCACGCATACGTTTCGAGCCAGGAGAAAGGGGTGGACAATGTGTACCAACCTCCCTCACATCCAGTTTAGCCCGTGCCAGTGCCTCCTTGGCGTCATGTACCGCCATGCGTGCCTGGTCCAGTGCAGACTGGGCCTCTTGATTCGCCTGAATCGCTTGAGATGACGCATGGCTCTGGGAGTCAGTTGACAGAGTTGCAAACGCAAACTTGACCGTAGCCTCGTCAGGGTCCGCCGTGGAGGGTAGGCTTAAATACGGATCAAACCGGTGGCATCGTGTATCCGTCGCGCATGTAGGTCGCGGGTGACAGAATAGCGTGTACCAGGCACGCGAAATCCCCGCATGCACGTCGGAAACGAACAGCGACGTATCCGGCGACTCGCATAGAAGGGAGTCTAATCCAGTATAGAACGCTTTGACCCTGGCAAAGTGTCCGCCATTATCCAGACACACGCACATGACGTCGAAAAGCAGGATACAGCTATAGAGCGATGTCCTCAATGCCGCCACCCACGCTGTCTTCAGGGCGGTAAACAGGTGTTCAGGGATCACGAAATCCGGGCAGAAAGCGATGGATGCAGACCAGGTCAGGGCGTCCACCGCGTCTGGAAAATACCGCCACAGCGTAGCCATCAGATAGAGGTGACGGTCCAAGACGGTGCCTATAGCAAGGTCGTTCTGCCGTTTCGGCTTCTTCCCTTTCACCAACCGGATTTCCCGGATACGATTGTTGAGCGTCTCTAGCATCCGTTCCAGTGCCACCGGTGCATACATTCGAAAGGCAATCAACCGCTCCCCGACCCACCGCGCCAAGACATCCACATCATCAAATGCCTTAACATATGTGAATGGATGCTTAGCACGATCCAATGTATTCAGCACAGTGCCCTGCAGTCTCTTGGTCGCGGTCGTCTTGTATTTAGCATTATTGAACCGCGGCGATTCAAACAACCAGTCCCAATGACTGGCAGGGACTAAATAAGCCAGCGGGCCAAGAGCACTGGTAGTGGCGTAGCCTTCAAACGGTGTGACTCTTGCAACCAGGTATCGCTCGCCGCTACACTGTTGAGAAAAGCAGGTCTGCACTATTTGACCGGTGCAGTAATAATAAGATAATTTAATATTATTACTGCGGTGCGACCCGCCTTTGATCCGACAGTCCTTGTTGATGTACCGCACACAGATCCCCTTGTCCATTGCACGCACCGCTCCCGACGACTTTTGGCGTACCAAGGCCTCATACAATCCCCTTTGCAGAAGCAGCTGTTCCTGTTGCTGTAGCCAGTCCAGTGCTCCCGCAGGCAGGTCTTTAGTCTGCGCTGATATGCGCGTCAGCGGATGCACGGGAAAGAGGGTAGACTCGTCAGTGTCGGCGGGTTCCTCGTAGCATGAAAATAACGGGGGCGTACTGGCCTCGAGAGGCTGCACCAATAGGTCCGCACAGAGTCCTGGAGGCCAGACATCGTCCTCGATCGGCACCGCGGCATCCCACGCATGATACAAACGGCCTTTAGAGCTTGGATCCCCCGGTTTGTGACATCCGACAATTCTCATGCAGTTCCATGAATTATCGATGCATGTCGCTAGTCCACTTCCCGTTGACATCCGTTCCACGACTGCTTCTCGTACAGTCTCCGTGACGTGCGAGCGTTGTTCGCTATTAAGGAGCACAAAGCGCGGGTACACCAGATGATACGACACTTTCTGTTTTCCCCCCGGAACAGTGCGACTGCAATCAAGTAGTCGTGTAGTATCCAAATGTGCAAGACCCGCTTTTCCCCAGATATCCTGTACCACCTGGCGGATGGTATGTGTGAGTAGACAAAGATCGCTTGCTCGGTCGGCTTCCACGTAGGTACAGAGATCCGCTCCTTCCGGCAAATAAAATTCAATATCGAAAAAGAGTCGCACCGGCTCCTTCTCAACAATAACTTCGCTATAGTAGCCTGGGGCAGCAGCCAAGCGCCCAAACAGAGCCGAGGCTGGAATAGTAGTGTATGAATACACGTTCTGTTCATCACACAAAGAAACCACTTTATGCCTAACCCCTGCTTTACAATGCTGGGTATAGTCTGCCAGCGCCTTCGCCTTCGGTCCCTTTTGAGTGAACGGTCCTTTAGACTTCGGCGGGGGTTTGAGGTGAAAGGGGGCGACCAGAGGCAAGAGAGGATCCGGCGATCGAATGTACTCGACAGTAAACGGCATACAGATGTTAAAGTATTTCAACACATGTGCCTGAAGCGACTGGGCCAGTGCATCACATGACGTATCCGCCCCACCGACTGTAGGGTCCATAGGCTGTAAAACAAACCCGTCACAATTGTAGGTCGCCATCCGATGCTCCCTACAGTGTGCGGCCACGTATGAGTGGCACTCCAAAAAGAGTTCCGTCTCGACGTGCTGTAGGTAGAGACCAAGCCATGCATTTCCTCCCGCCGTTTTCTTCACATGCTGCAATACATCAGAGTAGGGCATTGCACTTGCATGTAGCAGTATGTTGCACTTGGCTGCCTTAAGGTCCCGCTTAAACTGGGTATATTCGGGCGGCAGAACCCGATTGACAAAGTAGTCGCCATACTTGTCCCAGAAGTCACGGTTGCCCTGCCCGTTAAGAGCGGCCAAGAAGTACGTCTTCGCTATCTTCCGCGTAGTCTCTTGCTGTCCCATCTTTAGGTTTACGGCCTCAACGCGTTTGCTATCCAAGCCCAGCTTGTCGAGCCAGGCGTCTCGGTGGTCGATATACGCTTGGACATTCGGGATCTTGGCACCCGCGCAACGTGCGAGGTAGGCGAAGACATGAAGGTGACAATTCTCCATATCACACTCCAGTCCACCCATGAATAGGTAAGGCTTTATATTCTTGGGGCAGTTGAGCCAGGAATAGGTAGGAAACCCTTGCGCTTCTTCGGAGGTCGTAAATCGTCCATACGCCACTCCTTCCGGTGTCAGTTTGCGTCGGTACCGCCTAGTGAATGTCCCGTCGGGGGCCAAGCCTCGAAGATACCCTTCATAGGCATTGGTATACGCTGTTTTTACTTTCCCGTGTTTCAAAACAGCGTACGGGTTGATAGGGTGCTCTATCAACGTCAGCTCCTTCATAGACACACTAGACGAAGGAGCCGACTTTCCGTCGACAGACGGTGCCATGGCGGCCTGGACACTTTACCAACGAAAGCAACCAGTTAACAAACAAACAATCCATACAGTAGACATTTTGTAAAGCGTACGTTTTTTTGTTCATACACTTAAGGTGAGCGCGAAACTCGTCCAGTGTGCAGTTTTTTCTTTTTCATGGGTCGTCGACGAGGCGCTTCATTATATATATATATATATATATATATATATATATATATATATATATATATTTACATATATATATATATATATATATATATATATATATATATATATATATATATACCTACACACCTACACCTATGTAGAGATACGTCAAAAAAAAAAGACAGGGCGTTACATGTGACACTTGTACACTTGTACACTTGTACGATATGTCAATATATATACCTACACACATACACCCCTGTAGAGACATGTACACGTGTATGCTTGTACGATATACACCTTTTTTTTATTACCCTGCCACGAGTAATCCGTGGCGGGTTGTGAAGTGCAAACAGTGCCCTACACCCTGCATCGAATGTGAGGATGGAGCGTTCCTTCGCCTTTTTTTTTATGTTGGAGTCCATTTTAACTCCTATTCCATTGACCCTCTGAGAGAGGGTCTAATTAGACTGTACGATTGTACGATGACAATCGCGCAAGTGCTTCGACTTCTCAAACACGACTTTTTATTCTACACTGATAACTATGATAAAGTATCGACATATGATGAGCTTATGGAGCTCTACGGGAACACTCAGGGTGGCTGGATGTCCGCGGCAGAAATAGCCCGATGGAACTGGGTCCCCGGCGACACGCCGATGAACGAAGAGCTTCCATCGTTGGTACAAAATATGCTTACACTTCCAAGTTTGCCATCGAACAATCCAACGTTTAGACAAACGTATATCGACGAATGCAATCGTCTGCTTATTGGATTATCCACGAGGTCTTTCAATGCAATAAGTATCGACTTGACAAAAAATCAAGGAGGAAAGACCCACTCGATGGCGGCAGCGCTTGCTCCGATTTTTAATCTTTATCCCGACCCCTACCTGACATTTGCTGAGTTCAGGTTGAAGCGAGTGGGTGATCTCCAGCATCACGGCGGCGTCTACACAGACTTGTACGCAGGTGAAAACGTCACTGCGACGCAGCAAAAATATAAGCACTTGCAAATGATCGACGTCTACACATCCAACCTTACCGCGAGCGCCGGCGAAACTATTGCGATTGCACTCGGAGTGTTGCGCGAAGTCGGCGTTAAGGTCAATTACTATGGACCACGCACTGCCGGCTCAACCACACTTATTAAATATGTCGAGCTCGACGATGGCTCTGGAATAGAGTTTCCAGTGGCTTATGTTGCCGACAAACATCACATTTACAAGAAAGGCATCTGAATAGGACTGCATTATTAAAGCGGAGATTGGAGAGTTAGAGTTGTTTGTTAGTGTGTTTTTTTGTTTTTTGTTTTTTTTGTTTTTTTTGTTTTTTTTGTTGTTTTTGTTTTTTTTGTTTTTTTTGTTTTTTTTGTTTTTTTTGTTTTTTTTTTACGGATCCCTGCTGTAAAGCTCGCGGTGACATACACTACATATATACTCCATCCGTTTAGTTTAACTATTCAACAATGCTATTTCCTCGATCCTGGGTCGTGTGTCTGTATCTGCCTTACAGCTGGGCATTGACTTCTCTCCGCTGTATTGATATGTGTCAAGCCTACAAAGCGTTTGGCTGTGATGCCGAGTCTCCCGAGTATGTTGTACCGCAGGCAGCACTACGCCGTGCCTTGGGTGTGGATGGGGATACATTTACCACCTCAACTCTATTTGAAACAACCACACTTCACCATCTTCCAGAAGTGACGCGTTTACATTCGCGTACCCATTATACGCCCTTTGTGTTCCGTACAACGCTGACTACTACCACCACGCGAGTTATGTCCGTTGTTACTCCGAAGGCCGATACTATTATTTTGCGAGAAGTTCAAGTCAGTTTCACCTGTCCCACCGCAACTGTGTCATACGAAACCCGCTGCACGGCGGCCACGCTAGTGCTGACAGTACCGGGAGAGCCGGCGGCCTCGACATACGGGGGGAGTATACCCCCCCCGGTCTCTACGTTGATAACCACCACGGTCGCTGTACCCTGTAACACTGTACATACTACATTTATCAAAACTGTGGTTCCTGAGGACTGTCTCCAGGCGGCTACATGTGCTGCTGTACGCACATCTGCCCTTCCTAGTCCTTCGCGCACCATGGCCGTGACCACGGCCACAGCCACACCTCCCATATCGTAAGGAGTGTAAAGTACATGTCAAGCCTATGTAACGTAACTTTTTTTTTGGGTACATATACATGTATATAGTAGTGAGTGCAAAGCAAAAAGCAAAAAGCAAAAAGCAAAAAGAAAGAAACAAACAAACAAACACACACAGAAACCAGGTTATAGACTATAAATAAACAACACTTTTCTATCTGACACTAAGGTGTCTCATTGAGCGACACTCTATTTTATTTTTTGGGGGGGGCGACTGAGACAGGATACGTAAGAATGTATGTAATTAAGCGGGACGGACGCCAGGCGCCCGTTGAGTTTGACGAAGTTCTGCGTCGAATTCAAGAACAGTGCTACGGCTTAGACGAGACCGTTGTGCATGCAGCGGAAATTGCGCAGAAAGTCGTCCAAGGGATACATAAAGGAGTCACCACGGCACAGTTGGACATTCTGGCGGCGGAGACTGCAGCACACCGTATAATTGATCACCCTGACTTTGGTATTCTAGCTGGACGGTTGTCGGTGTCCAACCTCCACAAACAAACGCCTTCGACATTTAGCGCGGCTGCGGCGTTGATCTACACGCATGCCCAACAAACAGCACGGACAGCGCTGCCGGACGCCTACGTTGCAATGCACCAGCGCATCGCTGATAACGCTGCTTTAATTGACAGTGTTATTGACGACCAGCGCGACTACGATCTCAGCTACTTTGGGATAAAGACTCTGGAGAGTAGCTATTTGCTGCGCGGGGCTGACAAACAAGTGCTTGAACGACCCCAGTATATGTGGATGCGAGTGGCGCTGGGTATCCACGGCGCTGACCTGGATGCGGCGTTTGAAACTTACCAACTTATGTCCCACCGTCGGTTTACCCACGCTACACCCACCCTTTTCAATGCGGGCACGCAAAGTCCGCAACTGGCGTCATGCTTCTTGTCGACCCTGTACGAAGACTCGATTCTTGGCATCGCGCGTACACTGACAGATGCTATGGTAATATCCAAGTACTCTGGCGGCATCGGGGTGAGTCTACATACCCTTCGTGCGAATGGATCGCCGGTCCGGTCTATTCGCGGCCAGTCTAATGGTATCGTACCTAAAATACGCATGTTTAACAATGCGGCGCTGTGTGTGAACCAAGGAAGCAAGCGTCCTGGTGCCGTGGCCATTTATTTGGAGCCATGGCATGCTGACATAGAAGACTTTCTTGAGCTGAAATTTAACAACGGCAAGGAGGAACATCGTGCACGCGATCTGTTTTACGGACTATGGGTGCCGGATCTCTTCATGCAGCGTGTAAAAGAAAACGGGATGTGGACGCTGATGTGCCCGGACGCTGCACCTGGGCTTGCAGATGTGTGGGGCGACGCATTTGAGACGTTGTACAAAGAGTACGAGGCGCAGCCCTACCGGTGTCGAAAAACGATGCGGGCGCAGGAACTATGGCGTAAAATCCTGAGTGCGCAGATGGAGACGGGGACTCCGTACATGCTGTACAAAGATGCTGCCAACCGCAAGTCAAATCAGCAACACCTCGGCACAATTCGAGGATCTAATTTGTGCACCGAAATCATCCAGTACTCCTCACCGAGTGAGGTGGCCGTGTGCAACCTCGCATCTATCGGGCTGCCGACATGTGTCGATGCCAGTCGGCGAACGTTTGATTTTGACATGCTAGCGAGTGTTACGCGAGTCGTCACACGTAACCTTAATAAAAACATCGACATCAACCTCTACCCCGTCCCTGAAGCCGAAACATCCAACCTACGGCATCGTCCCATCGGCATCGGAGTCCAGGGGTTGGCTGATGTCTTCTTTATGATGGAATTACCCTACGTTTCCGATGCAGCGCGCCAGCTCAACCGTGATATCTTTGAGACGATTTACTACGCGGCTGTCAGTGAGTCGTGTGTTCTTGCTAAGGAGCAGGGTCCCTATGAGAGTTTTCCCGGCTCGCCTGCGAGCCAGGGACGGCTGCAGTTTGACCTATGGGGCGTTGCGGTGGGTCAGGGTCGGTACAGCGCCGATGCCTGGGCGGAACTGGCTGGCGATGTGAGACATCATGGATTGCGAAACTCGCTGCTTACAGCACCGATGCCTACGGCATCGACATCACAAATTCTGGGATTCACGGAAAGTTTTGAACCCTTGACCAACAACGTTTACTCGCGCCGCACGCTAGCCGGTGACTTTCAGGTCATCAACACGTATCTTGTGCGTGATCTCATCGCGCGTGGACAGTGGAACAATGCGATGCGTCATGAACTCCTCAGACACCGTGGGTCTGTACAAGCCATTGAATCCATTGGCGACGATCTCAAACAGAGGTACAAGACGGTGTGGGAAATTTCTCAGAAAGCGGTATTACACATGTCAGCGGACCGAGGTGTTTTTATCGACCAATCCCAAAGTCTGAACATTCATTTGAGTGAACCCACGCTCGAGAAATTGCATTCTGTGCACATGGAAGGCTGGCAACGCGGACTCAAGACCGGCATGTATTATTTACGTACGCTCGGAGCGGTTGCACCCATTGCGTTCACTGTGGCATCGGCACCCGAACGCCCAGAAGAACCCGTCCAAGTGTGTGAACTACAAGGCGAGTGTGTATCCTGCTCTAGCTAAGTACATTATGGTATACCAGAGTGTACACCTACTGTTGTAAGTGTTCACAGTTCAAACAACAAAAAAAAAGAAGACTACAACCAACACCCACAGCCTACATACCAGCCTACATACATACATACATACACACCAGTTGCTATTACTAATAGGGGGGCGCCATCGCCATGCGATGTGACCCTTCATCCTCTGGTTGGCAGAGCCGGGCACGAACATTGGCGGCACCATATTTTCGATCATGACCAAAGAGTGTATATGCCTTGTCAGTATAACCGCCAGTGGGGCTCTTGAAGCGAAGTTCATCTGGGTAGCATACATTGTTCTCCCAAATGCCCGCCTTTTCTTCAGTCTCGTACTCCATGTTAGGCATAGTAAAAGGACGCAGCACTCTATCCACTGGATTTCCTGGGAACCGCCACAAAGCGGTAGCAAAGGGGGCACTGCCATAGTGGATCATGCTATCTTGTTCCCGTTCGTTCGGGTACCGAAGAGTATAGGCCGCTTCTGTCGGAATATCCGTTGATCCGCTACGGACGCCACCGGCCGTTCCGGCCGACGCCGCTCGCTCCAGTACCGGCCAGTGCCCGGTTAGACTCATCGGAGTCATGCTGACCGGTTCATCACGGCCTTTGACAAACGCAAACATGTCACCTGTGGGGACTACACGCTGCATACGGTAATGAGTATGGTAGTTTTTGGGGGTCCAAAAATCATGTCCATCGCCACCAAAGCGTTGAGACGTTGCGATGGCATGAACAAACCCAACCAGTTCCGGGTACAAGACATGTACGCCGGCGATGAATTGGTGGGTGAGGTCGATGGAATCAGTGGTGGCTGATTTACCTACCATCACTATATTCTTTTTATGTACCATCTCTCCTAACGGCTTATCTTTGGACACAACGGCACCATCATGCGCGAGTACCACCTGGTTAGGTCGGGCCAAAATGACATCAAAAAGTGAAACCATCTTCTTGGCGTAAAAACGCTGGATAGTCCGCATCGATACTGGCGTCGCCAGAAGTAAGTGTCCCAGGAGTCGCTTAAACGGGCTGGCGTACTGTAAGAGTACTCCCTGACGATGGTAGTATTCCGACGATGATGCAAAGGCCATAAGGTAACGGGGATAATCATATCCCAAATTATGTGCAGGATTAACCAACTGCATGGACGAACCGGGGGCCGTTTCATCTTGGTGTAAGACCTTATATGCTCCTGCCGCATGCCGACGTAGGCGAGTTAGCGTCAGGTTCTTATCGTACACCCTAAGTTCGTCGCGCTGGTCCAATGTTAATGCGGGTCCGAATACATAGAGAGATGACATCATAGTATTATCTGCAGGCGCTAGTAGCATGCTGTACGACCGGAACGCACTGGGAAGATGGGCAAGAGGGAGGGTTTCCATCGTACGCTTCTGTCCGGCTTCACGGAGTGTATACTCATACATGTCGACGTCGGCGCAAGACGATTCGTACAGGTGTATTGATGTTGCATAGATACCATCACCACGTTCAATAGGCAGAATGTCATTATTCAAACGACTGAAAGTATAATCCCACTTGTTGTTAGCTATGCCCACCATTGATTGCGTGTGGTTCAACAAGCGGTTCACAGTCTTCCATCCCACCATCCACGGCGTTCGTTGAAAGGTTAACGAACTAGATGTAGACGCAGACGTAGACGCAGATGCAGACGCAGACGTAGTTCCAGATGTAGGCGTAGACGTAGTTCCATATATAGGCGTAGACGTAGTTCCATATGTAGGCGTAGACGTAGTTCCATATATAGGCGTAGACGTAGTTCCAGATGTAGGCGTAGACGTAGTTCCATATATAGGCGTAGGCGTAGTTCCATATGTAGGCGTAGACGTAGTTCCATATATAGGCGTAGACGTAGTTCCATATGTAGGCGTAGACGTAGTTCCATATATAGGCGTAGACGTAGTTCCAGATGTAGACGCAGTCTCAGACAATGCAGTCGCAGCAACCGGTATCCAAGGCCATTCCCCTGGAGCTGTAATCAATTTGTCATCCATTACTTCATCAACAGGGGATGTAGGCTGAATACGTTTGTCTAGCCATGCACACCATTCGATCAGTTGACGTGATGTCGACGAAAGAGGGGTGTCGCAACGGTAGTAATACATCGCATCTATCAAAATATAGATCAGCCGGGCTACCTTATCAGATTCGCTGGTATCTGCCTTTTTATCGTTTGATAACCACGTAATGAAATCTGATAGACTGCCAGTTGTCGCATACGTATCAGATACGTCTGCAAGTACATCTTGGCATACCGTATATATTTCATATGGGCGTCCACCGTCGGTTTTTAAAATGTACGGTGCCTCTATGAGGGACGAGTCTAGCTGCTTTATCGCATGTTCGTAGGCTTTTTCCAAGTCTTCATCGGTTAATTTGACTTTTCCGACAAGTTCATCAAATTTAATACCCTCCGTCAACGTCGCAATCGACCTTTTGCCCGAACCATATACGACACCACAGTTTAGTTTCGATGACAGTATAAAACATAAACTAGATAGGAACTTGAAAGACGCCGACGTCGCAACACCTGCACAGTTGTCATAGAATGAACTTGTTTTGTTGCTTGCGTGTGTGAGAATAGCGTCGGTGTAAGTCTGAACAGTAATCAACATCGCATAGGAAAGCCATTGACACAACAGCCGGCCGTAGCCATCATACATTTCTCTTTTGAGGCCTGTATCGGATGCAGATGATGATATCATCGCTGTTGTCCAAAACGTAGGTAAGACACTGTCACTATTGTCAATCTCAGCAAGGATACTGACACACATTGCATTCCACTTCTTACGACCGTCTGTTGTGTTTACAATACGAAAGGTTGCTTCGACACATTCCGAAATGACGCCCGTCATAAACACAGCGTATGTGAATATAGTAGCAGAGAGATCATTCCCATCGACCGTTTCCGCTCGTTTCAAATGCACTGTCACGTAATTTAACAATGTACTTATAAGAACGTTTGATGTTATGGGTTCAGACTCAGAAGAACTTGATGAATCAGCCGATTCATCCAACGGCAATGTACTCACCGCGACTGATCGTGCATGACATATACCAATGGCCTTCACTACCGCGCTATACGATATGTGATCCAATACTGTCTTTGCAGGAGACTTCATTTTATGTGTATACGTCGCTACTCCATCAAAAAATCTGGCGAATTCTGCAGTGTGTTTTGGATCGGCACCCCCAGCTCCCACGGCCGGTAACGTATGTCCAGCCACAGTCGCTCCAGCCGCTCCAGCCGCTCCAGGAATCATAGGAACCGTTAAAGCATCCACCTTTTGAATCGATTTCGTAAATGTATCCTTATCGCTAATATTCAGGTGAGCAGGTTTATCATCGGTCCTGGTAATAGCGGGCTGGATCCACACGGGTGTCGTATGGGTTTGAGCTGAAAAGATAGCGTCGAACATCATATGGTGGATGGACGCTTTCTTCATCCAGACCGGGGTGAGGTGACTATTCAGTAGCACACAGTCTGGAACACACTCAACGACAACGTTGACCAGATTCTGAACCAGCGCCACACATTGTGGAATCGCTTCCCACAATGGATCTTCCATACGCAGGTAAGGGTACGGCGTATCAGGAATGCCAGCCGGCCCGCTACCGAGTTTAGGAGCGGCCTGAGCGGAGCGAAATATGTTATAGGCTTCTAACAACCGCAGGAAGCCGTCGTATGACACGTAACCGACCGGGAAAATTGGCCGTCCCGCCGTACATACATGAGCAATCGCAGTTGTCGGGGCGTCCAAGATCGTACTGATAGCAGCCAGATTCTGCTCGCAGATGACAAGTTGACGCGTACATTCAGCAACTCCATTATCAGCATTCTTGATAATGGCTTTTGTAGCATCAACTTCTGCCTTCGCTTCGGTTTCTGCTGTAGTATCAGGAGCAGGAGCAGCAGCAGCAGCAGCAGCAGCGCGGGCTTGTGCCAATTGTGTCGCGGCCGATGTATACATAGCCACGTCGGATGCAAGCTTAACAAGCGCCTGGCTTCTTCGCGTTTCATGGGCAAGTTGTACCCGCTCGATCTCAGCCTTCTTTTCCAGCATGGTCTTCTTTCCTTCCGTAGCGGCGTCCCATACCTCTTTACAGTTCTTTTTAAGACATGTAGCCAAAAGTGTAGCGGATGGCAACGGTGGTACGTTGGTAGAAATGTCGTTGTCGGTACTGAGATACGTTGCACAGTGTGTATCCGGGTCCTCCAACCGGTGGCCTATGTAATGCTCCTTCTGTAGATCGATGGCTTGAAACATACCAACCATTTCATACTGTACCATAGCCTCCGCAAAGAGATTGAGTTGTGTATGTGCGATCTCGGCGGGTATATCATGCATTTCCTGCAAAATAGCGCGGCCTCGGTTAATGACCTCATCGAGTTCCCGGATTCGCGCGGCATCGGCCACACGACGTACAAACACTTCAATGCCGGTTTGCAGACTGGTGTCGTTGAAAACGTCGTCGATACGCAGCTGTCCAATGAGCTGTGCAGGCCAGTGAGTCTGCTCGACTTTGTTGCGGTTCAGAGGCCCAGGGACTTCCCGTTCTATCACTTGAGCCTTGTCGTTGATCTTCGGAAGCGGATAATACAGCGGCGAGTTATTCCACTCTTCGGTCGCATACGACGTTAAGACCGAGATTTCAAAATGACTCATATCATCAGACCAATCGGACCAGACTTTTTGCTTGAATTCATCTGATGGGCACGACGGGTCGCGTTTCACATTAAAAATGTCAACAACACGTCCGCATGACGAGGAGGATTCGGGGTAGAACTGACGCGACTGGATCAATGCATCTGGAATTCGGATCGTCTTGTATGCTTTATCAGATTGGCTCCAGATGACAGGATCGAGATAGATCGGGTCATAGTGTACGAACGCGTCCATCTCGGCGACGCGCGACGCTACCACGGTCCCAATCTCCATGTAGTATGACAAGGGCATGAACTTTCGGTCCTTCCGATCCACCCAGTCATAAAATACCAGCGAGATATTTGTGAGCATCGGCTTTGTAGCGTCCTCGATCGTTTCGCCGTACGTAGCCGTCGTCGGAACTTCGAACCCATCTACTCGGGTATCCAGTGACATGATCGTATCCTTGGTATGCGGGTTTGTATTGTGCTCGAAGAACCGCTTGACACACTGCGGAAGCAACATTAAGGTCCGGTTGGTCACGGCAATGACGCCTTTGCCACGCTGTTGTTCCATAAGATCCTTCAACATCACCAAGGCACTGTCATGTTGAGCAATCGCGTTGAATGTCTTGATCTTCGCGTCCTTGTATACGACATACGACTCGATAGGCTGCGATCTGTCCACTGCATCTTGTAAGTGGTATGCATTCACCAGATCCGGTGTGACGACAAATGCATTCAACGCCATTTCGTTGTAGGCCGTGATCATACCGCGGCGCATAGCCATGATCTTACGGGCAATAATACCCGTGTACGCCTCATTATCGAGAGTCGTAACGCTGACGTGGAAGCCTCCTTTATACTGATGGAACGAGATCATTTTGGACGTAAACGATTCGCCGCTAAACTTGACCATTGCATATTCTTGTGAACGCTCGTAGCGGATTTCTTGCGTTTGGATAGCATGGATGATTCGTTCAAGAGTCGGGCTGTTATCGTCGCTCAAAACAAACAAACCAGTAATGATTGGAAGCCCTCGTTTCCAATCCCAGGTCATATCCGGGTTTGTTTGGATGACCTGGATAAGTTTTTGAAACTTGGCGTCGTACACAGACGAATGTAACATAAACGTCCAATCCTTATGCATATTGCCTTGCTGCCAGGAACTCTCGCTGTCTTTGGTACTGCTTCCGGTGGCATTTTGATTGGCATAGTCCAGCTGGCGGTAGCCTTGTTGGTCCAGCGCCATACCCGATGTACGGTGAACCGTACCAACATTGTCCAAACGCGGGCGTTTATTTGCCGACATGGTGGCACCAGGAGTGTGGTTTTGGGAGGCACACAGTACGTGCCTGTAGCCTTACTTCGATACGTCACACTATGATAGTAGACTCCCAGCTAACTATATACGTAGAGAGAGAA
>Ga0306897_1000085_pt1 | contig 20840 bp, 24 predicted proteins | sample AntRauMFilla1563_FD_190425 | JGI IMG/M metagenome (GOLD analysis project Ga0306897, IMG submission 190425) | Saline lake microbial communities from Rauer Islands, Antarctica - Metagenome Filla 1 #563 (v2) (version 2) | ecosystem: Environmental > Aquatic > Non-marine Saline and Alkaline > Saline ...
ATCTCTGGCGTCCTTGTCGTTTTCGGTGTCTTTGTTGTCTTTGGCGTCCTTGTTACGTTCTTTGGATGGCGTCTCGGCAAAAGTCTCGTTAAATGAAACAGGTGGTTCCCATCCTGGAGCGAAATTGCGATGCTTGAACACATTGTAACAGGTCCTGTTGAATTCAAAGTTGTGTTAGTCATAATTTTTCCCCAAAGCAAAGTACCACAAACCAATAAAAAAAACACCTTACTGTCTCGGCATCATCCAGCATACTCCAAGCAACATTGCGTTTGCAGGAGTGACAGTAGACGGAAAATAATCCTACGAAGCAAAACCAGTCATTCTTTGCAACAGATTGCTGTTTCACATTCAACAGTAAAATCGATCAAATCTTGTCTCATTGTACAGTGGGTAGCAGACTGTGAATTCGTACCTGGTTTCAAGTCATTGGACACCATGGCTTGAGACATGTGCCCTATACACAGCTGTGAAAAACGCGCCAAATTTTGGAATTTATTATTCAATTTATTATTGCTTCTCGAAACACGCAGCGGTTGGCATTGTAGCGCCGCTGGACAAACAAAATTGCAATACAGACAAGTTCGAAAATGAGTTGGATCCACCAAAAAAAAACCAGGTTTTGCCACGAAATGGCAAAACCTTTGATTTGACACGATTCTGGTTTGACACCCTGCAGCTACCCTGCCACCGTACGGTGTGTCTGCCGTGGTATCGACTTCACCGTCTTCACAGATCCCTTCTTACGCACTTGCGCAGCCAGCAGTATTCGATGGAGAAACAGGTGACAGTGAAGATTCAATCGCTCGATGGCAATGTGTATTTGAGCAGATTGAAGCTGCCTATCGTACAACAGGTGTCCACCTTTCAACCCACATTGCACGACACAATCAAATTCAAAGAAGTGCTCAGCTCTGTTCTTGACGCACAGTGGAATGCATCAAACGACGAAAACTCGAGAGGTGTTTGCATGCTGCCATTAGTTCAAGCAGCATTCACATTGCTCAATTTGAAGGTTTCGAAGATACTCCTGTCAAACCACACTTTGATGCAGGGGATGAAAATGTTGGCTGAACCAAAAGGGCTTTTTGAATTGCCAGATGATCTGCAAGAAATCAAAGGTGATATCCATGAGTTGCAAGTATTCAGCACGGCTTTGACCACGATTCCATCTTGGTTCTGTGGTCTGTCAAACCTTCAAGTGCTTGTTCTCAATGGCAGCTCTGGTACTGGCCGCTCTACAGCACAATTCGGAATAAATAAGGCGTTGAGAAAACTTCCTCTGGATTTTTGGATGCTGACGCAACTCAAGCATTTCACATTGATGAATTTTCCGAATTTGATAATCACGTCCGATGCAATATTCAAATTATTGTCTCTAGAGTCTATGAATATTTCAACATGTGTCTCAATGGATTTGAATTGTCCTGAGATACTCCATGTCTGCAAAAGGAACACTTCGCAAATGTCTTGTCTAACATCCCTCACTCTGAACAATACGGCTCTCTCTGGAGGACTATCCCTGCGAACACGTAATTTTGAGAACATGCGTGAACTGACCTTGCGTTGGCACCCGAACCTGACATATTTTCCATTTTCCTGCGAATCACTTGGTCTTCAAACTCTCAGGCTTCAATACGTGGCTCTCCTTCGGTTGCCAGTCGAAATGTGTCATCTCACTGTTCTTACAAATCTTGAAATTGCAAATTGTTCTGGCATCGAAATCCACAGCAATATTTCTGTGTTGGCTTCCCTCAAGATATTGACTCTGCGATATCTCCCAAGTTTCAACAATATACCAAACACTATAGAGACATTGACAAATCTTCAGGAACTCAAGATTGAAAGATGTAAATTGACTAGTATTCCCCGAGAAATTTGCAGGCTAACAAATTTGACATCACTACACCTCCTTCACGTATTAGTCGAGGATGTTCCTGAAAGCATCGGAAGTCTGGTGCAAATGCGGACAATACATTGTAGTATTCCAGTCACCCTGAATTCTGATTCGCATAATCTTTTAAAAATGGTAGTAAATTCACTTCCGATGTTGGTACAGTTACGTCAATTGCTACTGTTGTCACCCAACCAAGACGATATTGAGCACATGGGAAATTTACTCAGAGCTTGGCCTTTGCCACATGTTGACACAACTCACTGGCGTTTTGACTTTTCAAAACAATGGCATCTCTTCGATCTACCAAGGGAAGCCGTGAGATGGAATGACCACAAAATTGTGAGATACTGGATCCTTCAGCAGCAGAATGTGTTGGCCTTCCTGTGTGGACAACACAAGCGTCTTGGTCTCACATCAGTTGTGGCAATTTTGAATCCTGTGACAATTTTCCTCATTGTGGACGAAATATGCCGGTATTCCATGGCAACAAAAACACGTGTACCTGTTGCCAATTTTTGACAAATGGTTGCAAACTAGAAGTACGGAATAATTCTTTCTCTCATTACTTACAAGTGATTGCATGATCTACTAAATCTCAAACACTTGTAAAACACTTCAGCACAACAAGATGGTAATCGTTGACGCCATTGACATCCGATGTGTGTAAGAATATAAAAGCGAGCACATGACACCAGGCTAAATAGTCCCTACTCAACTTTTGTTTTCAAAGTAATAAAAGAAATTTTTCTCATTCTTAGTGTGTGCTTTAAAAATACTTGATAAAGCGAGTGGATTTCATGCGCTAACTCTTACACACACACACACAGGCACAAACTCGCAAACACACACACACACAAACACATACACACACACATACACACACACACGTGTTTGTGTGTGTGTATGTGAATGTGTATGTGTTGGTGTTTGTGTGTGTTTGCGCGTTTGTGTGTGTGTGTATGTGTTTAAGAGCTACCGCATAAAATCCACTCGCTTCATCAGTATGTAGTGTCTGCCCTTGGTAAGTTTGATGTTTTCAACAAAAGCCTTGAGTTTCGCAACAGGTAGATTGTCTACAGAACTTTCAAAAATTAAATTAAAGTAGACCAAGAGTTCAGCCAGTATGGATGAGCAATGTGCCTGCATCATTTCAAAAATTTCATTCCAAAAACATGAGATTGTATGTATGTGAAATGATGATCTATATGATTGCACAATACCCACATGATTATGTCTGAAAATTTGATTTCACAAACAAATTTTGAAAATAAGGCAGAGGCACTTCAATTCAATACACCTGATAAAGCCCAAAAACGTTCGATACATTTTTGCATCTTTAGGACATCCACGTTTAATTTTCAATGCAAAAAAGATCTCTGCAACAAAATAATGAACTGACGACTTAAAGCTGTGTTAATCTTCCTGTAGAGGTATTTCAAAAAAATATGTGTATATGTTCATGCATTCATTAAAAAATATACAATATATCAAATCTGCACATACACTCGCTACATATGTTGCATATAAATAAGCCCATATTCATATAACAAAGAAATGTAAATGTATACATAAGTATGTATATGCGTATATATATAAATCACTTTTGTGTACATGTATACAGAAAAACTTGTATATATGTGAATTTGCGTGTATATGTATATTAGCAAAAGAAACATGTAAATATGCATTTATGTATATGAACTTATGCATGTAGTTATGCAGCGTGTAGAAATAATATCAACAAACAAAAATGGGCATACGTATACACGAATAAATATATATCAAAATGTATGTATACAGGTAAGGTAACAAAATATACATGTATATACCTATACATATATATTCATATATATACATGTAATGATGATTTTTGTTACAACTCTTGGCCAAATAAGCAGTTGCGTGTGAACCTCTCTCATCTTTTCCATCTTAGTTTCAATGGGTGGCATTGTTATCGTTGTTTGTTCTTTTCCAGATGATGAACAACTGAAGACATTCATGTCGTTCTGTCGTTGTTAGTATAAGGTCCAGCCCTCCTCAGTACCCACGCTCCTTTACACCCCTAAAACACATCAACCACCCTCTTTTTTGTTGCTTTTTGCATTTTTTCCCTTTCCTGCATTTCTCTCATTTTTCTCCGTTTTTCTTCTTATTTTGGTTCTCTTCTTTCTTTCTTTCCTGAAACCTCATCTTTTTTTTTGTTGGACTTCCTAAAATTGAGTTGTTTTTCCCCTTTCTTCTCTTTACATATTTCAAATTGTATAAACAAACATACTATCATGTGTATATAGACACATATGCATATGTATATTCAATAAGAAAAGACTTTGTATACATGTACATGTATTTGGACAAATATATGTATCCACACATTTATATAAATAAAGTTGTGTATATGTATACATATACATATAAACCTCAAAGAATATTCATATTTTGACATGTACATGAAGACATATATAAATACATATATTCTAACCTGTATGTGTACATACATGTATGTGTATATAAATACATGTATTCTGACTAATATATGTATACATATATATATAAATGTATGAATATATATATAATACATTGATACCCACATATATGTGAAAACACCTTTGTATAGGCGTACATGTATATCAGCATATATGTATAAACGTAGCAGATGTAAATTTGAATACATATATATATACATATGGATATGAAAAATTTGATATATATGTATATACATATATATATATATGAACATATGTAAAAATATTCATATTTCTCATCAGATCATCATACAAAATAGGTGTTTTGAATTCTTATCATTATTATTATTATTATATGAATATACAAATGTTTGAATAAGTAAATACAACCATGTAGCGGTATGTATATGTATGTATGTATACATATCTTTGTGTATTTTTTGTGTGTATATACATATATATAAATGTGCAAATGTGTATATATACATATGTATGTACATACAGCGACATACAAATATTAAAAAAAAATATGTGAATATATGTATACATATATACACATAATCAAACGTATGATGAATAATTTGAATGCATATACATTGTATGTAAATATGTATGCACGATTACATCTGCATATATGAATAGGTACATATATAAAAGCATATTCATGTATATACACATATGCATACACATATATATAAATATACATGTACACATACGTGAAAATTGAAACATGTATGTACATAAATATTTTGATACACATAGACACACAGATTCAAATATATATATACACATTTATTTGCAATAGTATGTGAGCTCATGCCCATCAGGTACTCGCAATTCCTTGAATCATCATCCCATCGTGACAACTGGCTTGAATATGCGAGAATACGTTTGTACTTCTTTAATTTGTTAAATGATTTTGGTTTCAGGGTATTGTTTGTGTGGATCGGAAATTGTTTGTCCAGGAAATAAGTGAAATCAGCTTGTCTGATATGCATAGAGTCCAAATTGAAGACAACATCTTGTATAGAATCCTTTTTATCATCTTGAATGTCTGTTCTCTTGTATATTCCTTATCTTATTTTACTCTTCTCGTGACATTCATTAAGTAGCAATAACCTTCAATGCTTACAATCATAGTATGTGTAGAATGATTTGCATGCGTTTGTGTGATGCATAAATCAAATGAACTGTGAAGACAACCTGTAATTAAAATTGGGAGTTTTAATTATTCATACGGCTTATTTTTGGTACCAGCTACACTTGAAAAAAAAGTAAAACGAAGCTGCTGCCTCTTGCAAAGTATACAGATTCAGTTTACGATTAGTTTTAAACGCAAATATGTACATATATACTTTTTGAAATCATATACTTGTGCATCGCAAGGCCTACAGTTCAGTATCTTGGATATGATGCACATGTTGAAAAATTTGAAAGTAATCAAAAAAACTCATACACGCATGCATTGACACTTATATGCCAACACATGAATATGTGTACAGACATGGACGCAACAATATACATATATATAAGGAAAATTACAATATTTTTATGTATATGTATGTGCGCATAAGTTACAATTCAAAAAGGAAATGAAATCTTTAAATGATTCGAGGCAGAATGAAAGGTGGTCAGACTGCAATATTTTTACCAAGTTGGAAGCGGGCTGTTGGGAAGCACTATGCCAGACGCACAAGTCTGTGCTCCCAGGACTCTCAAAGTGAGTTTCTTCTTCAAATTCAAATGTTTGGGAATGTTCGGTTGAATGGTAAGTATTTGCGTAGGTGCTTGGTGTCGGAGCTGTGTAAGGTGTCAACTGTATGGTGTTGGTGTCAGTCAAGTAGTTCGCAAACGTGCGTGCTTCTGCCCTTGCCGTTAGGTGCATTATCCCCATCCTTCTGTGCAAAGACAGGGAACGCAATTTGGAAAAGAGAGAACACCAACGAGAGAGAGTGTGTGTGTATGTTCAACTTCGAAGCTGATCAAGAGTGCAACTAGTAATTCATATTGTTACAATGTCAGATCTGAGACGGGCTTCTTAATAATCGAGAAAAATGCGAGGGGTGGGAAGTTACAATTCGACAGAAACTTCGACGGACACCAATCGAAACAGAGACAAAACAGAAACAGGCTGCACAAATATACAAATTGAAAATTGATATCAACTGGGGACTGATATGCCACAGGAAACTGAGCGGTTTGGCGGAGATGCAGTAGAAGACAGCGACGCAAGAAGCGCGGGCAGGAGCGCAGGAAAGGGAAGACAAGGAGAAAGAAGCGAAAGCGAAAGGGTGATGAGGCGGAGATAGGAGGAACGGAAAGAAGGAAGGAGAGAAAAGTAACGTGGATGCAGTCAAAGGACCCATGTAGTCAATTAAGATACGTGTGTGGTCAAAGCCTTCAGAGGCACCAGCCGAAAGATCTCATGCACCTGAGAGAAAAGGTGTAAGGGAAAGAAATGAAGAAGGGAGGAGTGGGAAACATATCATAATCAAAATTGATTCATGATGGCAGCAATCAAGAAAAGAGGCGAGTTCAAATGAAAGTCTATATTATTTACGCGTCAACTACTGTACTGACGTCCTAAACCTCTTAGAGAATGCAGTTGTCAACACATGAAGTTTGATGTTTTTTTGGGAGATATCTTCACAAGATTTCTCCAGTTGTTACTACTCCCTCTTGCCCTGTCGTTACTACCTCTTGCTCAGTCGAGTAGGTATTGCTCAATTTTGCTCAATCGCGATTGGCAATCGCACAGGTGCACAAGCGCGCGTTTCCCATGGCGTTGAAACGCCTGGGATGTACGTACAAGTAGCACTTATACAACATCATGTCTCGAAGCGGAGTATGTGGCACATAGGCATTTTTCTCGCAATTGCAGCACAGCATGGATTACCCTGCCCCGTGGTGTGTTGAGTTCGAGGGTATATGCCCCTCTCGTTCTCTTGCCTCTTCTTCAGTAAAAGCACATAGAATGCTCTCAGGTTATTCCATCAACATTCCGCACAACAAGTCCTTGTGGACCTCCCACCGTAGAAAAGGGAAAATTGAATGCAGGGGAGATAAGTTTTCAGCATAGCCCCATTCCCTGCGCTTCATATACATACATATAAACATATTTATATATATATACATATCAATATATATATACATATATATATATCAATATACATAAACATATATTAAATGTATGAATCTATGTATATATTTGTGAAAAAAAGGTCTATGTATAGATAAATATATATACATATATATATATATATACATATATTTATTTAAATATATATATACATATATATACATATATATATATATATATACATATATGTATATATATGTATATATGTACATATTTATACATATATATGTATATACATATATACATATATAGATATATATATACATATATAAATACATATATAATATACGTGAACAAATTTAGATATGTATTTATATAAATATAAAAATATGGATATGCATATATATATACATAAATATGAATATATATACATGTATACATATGTGTATATGTATATATGTATATATACATGTATTCATATATATGTATATATATGTATATATGTATAACATAACAAAATATATAAATACATATGTAAATATATATATATATATATACATACTTGCAAAAAACATGTAGTCTGCAGGTGCCAAAATCTGAATGCAGTGGTTGAAGTAAATCTGATTTAGATGGTGCCGTGCCCGTCCACCATGATACCAAGAAGATATCTGAAATTTGATGATGTGCCCACTCCGCCCGCAAAGCCCTACTCCAATCACGTCACGGTCCAGACCATGCCATCCGGCATGACGCGGCAGAGTCAGGGATTTCCTTTGTCAGACACAGGCTGCTGTCTTTGGAACTGCAATACCATAAGGGTTTTCCAAGCAAGCCTTGGAGCCTTAGCCATCACTCTACATAATCTTATCCTTTGAGCCCGCCAAATGAGCAACAAACCTTGCAGCAGAAATATAATACAGAGAACTGAAATCGGGGCCACAACCACTGTACCGTTGATGCCGAACGTGAGAACCTCAATCTAGACGAGCATGCGCAGGACCAGAATGGAAGGCGCTTCTCGATATGCGATGCAAAATCGTCGCACACCATCCCAGATTTGAAGGAGGTCCCTCAATTCTGTATTCCTGACATTGTTGTTTTTTTTTTTGAATTTACGAGAATTAAGGAGTAACCTCCGCAAGACAGTCACATTAATAACGAAAGACACCCACTTCGCAGCTGTTAAGCCCCCCAAATATCTATAGCGACCCCACAGCACCTCCGACAGATCCACCAACAGCACCAGATTGCAAAACAAAACCAGAAGCAACAGCAGGGATGTGCACAGCAGAACACATGACAACCGTGAGGGCGGTAGCAAAAAAATACATTCAGGGAGCCACCATCAACGACATTATCATCCCCAGCTAGCTGCCCCCCCTTCACCTCCACCCCCAACCCCTCCACCTCCCCCGCCTCCATCCCAACTCCCTCTTTCTCCCCAACCCTCGCCCCCACCTACCCCCCCTCCACCTGCCCGACCCCTTCCCCGCCCCCTCCACCCTCCCTCCCCCCACCCCCCTCCCTTCACCACCCCAGCCATTGGAGCCATCATCCAAAACCGAGCAAGGTATCGCAAGACTGTGCACAGACCACAGGCAATGGCCCTACCAACTGAAGTCTTGCTGCAGTGGAATACCTTGGCCCTCGCCCATCGAAAAGCCTCATTTCCGTCTTTATCCTCCTTGCCCATGCTCTCAGAGTACGACCGCATCTGTTTGTCAGCAAGAACCCAGAGAAGCCGAAGAAAGTCAGCGTGGATCTGACCGAACATAACTACGATGGCAGGTTCAAACGCCTTGTGACAAGCCCATGAACATTGTTGTATTTGTTGTTCTGAACGTTTGCACGGGCCTGTGGGATGTCATTAGAATGGCGCACACCCTTATCCCATCCCCCAGGGGCACCACTGCTACCATTGAACTCACATACAGGAAACATCAATGACAAGACCATCCCGGAGAGAGATACGGAATTCAGAGATTTCAACGTAACTCTGCTTGATAGTGCCATCACCCGTCGTCGACACCATGTGATTGACACGCACAGGACCGATCTTTGAGTCACGCACAAAGGATGCCACCACATCTATGAGATCGTTGTGACCACGAATAGAACCTGTGTGCTGCTTGCAGGTGCGGACATGATCACCCAAAGGATTGATGCACATCTTGCAAGAGCAAAGCGTGCGACTGTGAGCGTGGTCAAGCATCTTGGGGATGGCAATCCGAAACCCCTGCAGGAAAAAGCCTGACAAAACTTCCGGTGGTCACCGAGTTACAGACTTTTGCTTGGAATGTTTGGACAGAAAACCAAACAGGTTCCATGAGGTGCATCTGCTTAGCCTTCGCCGTGGGCATGTCAGGCTGTGAGGGTTCAGGCAAAGAATTAGGAAAAAGCTCTGTGAAGAGAGAAAAGCAAGGTCAGCAGGCCTCACAGAAAATCGCTGCGCGCACTGCAACGCCAACATCTCAACCAACCGCTTCAGCATTGTTCACTCTAAGACCGTGTCCAAATCCGTGTGAATTGATCTAAGTGCTCACAACAGCCAAACTTCCTTTGGAGAATTGCAGCAAAACATGTCCACGGCATCGCAAAGCATGAAATCAACCTATTCGTATGGTTTACGTGTCCACTGTGGAACCTTTGAGGCTGCTTCCCGTAGAAGATAATTGTTTCGAATTGGACCTTCAATGGTGCAGGCATTATAGGGATAGTATACGTCATCCATTCATCTCCACCCGTACACTGGGTTAGCCAGTTGAATGGCGTACACAGCATTCTTCTTGGGTTAGCCAGTTGAATGGCGTACACAGCATTTTTCTTTGGACATGCCTGCGAAAACAGGCAGCAACAAGAAACTTTTCACCTCTTCCCAGATTTCTTTGTCTAACCATATCTCATTTCAATAATCCTCTTTGTCTGAGGAAAGGATGTTGAAACGTTGAAGTTTTCGAAATAATTTAGAGAACATGGTGCATAGAATTTCAAAAGGCGCGGGAAGCGCAAGAACCATAACGTCACTTTCGATCTTCTCTCTCTTTCGACTGACGGCGCAAATGGATATCAAACCAGATCCAGGGGAGTACGATGTGGATGGGGCGAATGAAGTATACGAGGTGGAAGGGGCGAATTCTTGTTGTATCTGTTGGATGACAACCATAGGAGCTGACAGAATTATGCAGTGCAGTTGCTGTACAAGTAATCCCATCTGCCCATCATGTTTTTCGCACAAGTCGCATCAGACGTGTTCCTTTTGTCAGGGTAATATATACGTATATGCATATACAGATATCTTCATACATATCAGAGTCTTGGCTGTGCGCCCCCGTTCTCTTGAGTCCTAATCTCCCGTGCCATACCTGTAAGCCTGTGAGCGAGATCCGAGTGTCTTTCGTCCCCAATATTTTCCGCTCCTCATACTGAGATCGAACACCACAAATTGCTCACAAGGTAAATGTTGTCAGGTGATTCATTTGAACTGGTCAAGAAACCTCGTACTGCACCTGCACACACGTATGTGGACCTTGTGGACTGTGTTGATCTTCAAATGAATGCAAAGGTAATGCTTGTGGTATGTTTGGTGTCCACTACTTTCATGTTCTTGTTCGTCTTCTTGTCCCTCGTTGTACATGTAGCGCATGTCTTTCTTAATTTTTCACATTCTCATTCGCGCACCCTCTTGTCACCTCTGTTTATTTGGCCATCTGTCTTAATCACGCAGTTTACAATAAAATTGTAGGTTAGGATGTCTTTTTGATGTCAAATTTTTTTTCTGTCCATCTGTCCCTCTGGCATGCCTCTTAGCTTCCGTTTCTTTGAAATGTTGAAACAGTTCTTCTCTCCCTCTTCTCTCTTCTTCTACATTTCTTTGCGGCCACCTGTACAACTCTCTCCTTCTCACTCTTCAATCTTTCTTCTTAAAATTCATTATCCTTCTCTATTTTCCTGTGCGTTTTGTCTATTTTCCTGTGCGTCTTGTAGTATCTTTTTTTGAATCTCTCAAAGTGTTTTTGGAACCTCTCAAGGACGTGTCTGACTTCCTTCTATTCATTTGTCCTTTTGTAGCCCTTGTATATCTGTCGAAGTTTTTCTTAGGACTCTTGCTTTGTCCATCTTTTCTATGTCATCTCTCGCGGGCTCATTCTAGTTTTTCCTCTTACTACACATTCACACGCAGGTGGAAGCACTGGTACCAAGAAGTCCTCGAGTTTCTTCTCGGGTCCTTCAATCTCCACTTCGATACAAGCCATGCAACAAGTTTTCCGTGGTAGAGGTTCAAATCGGCATGATTGTCAGTGTCAAATATACTGAAAAGAAGAGTGTTTTCTATTGGGCCAAAGTGATTGAGGTTACGTCCCAGGGCTTCAAGGTACGTTGGATTGATGATGATTCAAAAAATCTGAATCACCCTCCGCACCACTTGAGGACAATTCCAGGTTCAGCAGAAAGTTCATTTTCCGCTGAACTACAGCAAATGAAAGCTAACGTGCAATGGAATTTGCGGCGCACAAACAATATGTGATTCTATTGTATACATACATATTGGACACGGGAGCAAATATCAAGAACTTCAGGAAGGGAAATCAAGAAAGATTACAGGCAAGACAGTGAGATAAAAAGAGAGAGAGGTACAGAAAGAAAGAATAAGATAAAGATAGTGTGCCAGGACGTCCAAGACAAGGGGACAGCGGGAGAGACAGCAACCGAGAAAACGAGCGAGAGGGCGAGTGTTTGTATGAGTTGATGCAATTGAGAGACCACACATATTTTTAGAAATATTCAACACAATGATCATCAAATACAAGGAGAAAAGCAGCAAAAGAGAGAAATGAAGAGAGCGAGAGTCGTTCCCGAGAGAGAGTCGTTCTCGTATGCTTGTCCTTTTGTCTGAAGAAATATGTGCCAGAGTGAGAAACAGGAACAAAAGACTCAGAAAGGAAATAAAGAAGAGAGAGAAATAAATAGAGAAAATTCAAGAAAATAAAAGAGTCCAATGACGACACATAAAAAGATATTCTGGGCGTTGTGGGATCGTAATCGAAATAATGTTCCAAACATTTGTTGTGCTCTGTGAGCACGATTTCTGGCTATTTGTCGCTCTGTGTTTTTGTCTGCGCATGCCAGTGTGTGCTGCAGTGTATGCGAGTAAGGTTGTGTGGGTTCATTTTAGAGGATGTCTGTGTTGTTATTTTGGTGGTTGGGCTTGTTTGTCTGTGTGAGAGTTTGTTTGCGTGACGTCCGCAAAAGAGACTGAAATGATGTTTACGTTATTTTATGAATATTTCTGTATGTCTTTTACTTTTGCAAGTTTGATTCTTTAGCAGATTTAATTCAAATTTGTAATCAGTCAGCTGAATTTGTTCGCAGTACAAACACCAGTAGATTCCCTGTTACAGTCGCTCTTGCTATGTGAAGGTTATGTGCTCACAAGTGGGCGCGGCAATATAGCCTTATCAAGATCCAGATTATGCTCAGTACGGTTGTGCTTGTGCTCCTTGCCCTCCTGCGGTGTGTAATAAATCTTTGAAGTCAATGAGTACTAAAACAATGATGTATTCAAATTTTGTACCTGAATTTGCGCCCAACACGCACATGTACCTCTGTGATAATGGACGGTGCTGAAAATCAAATCTGGTTCTAGATTTGCCTATATTGGTTATTTACCTCCTCTCCCCCTTGGGTTTACTTTATGCCCACCTTTTGTCTCTGATGTGTTACTTACACCAAAGGCAACTCTGTCACCAGGCAGTGGTTGTTGTATACGAGTTATAGATGCCCTGGAATATTGTTTTCCACCAGACACGATCTATGACAAAATCCAATCTGCTTAGCTGGCTCCACAGTGCACTAACACCTCGTAGCCGATTGCCTTGAGGTAGTGGACTCTGGAGATGCCAGAACTTTTCCAAAAATAGACAGCTGACATCAATGGTTTACTCTAATTCACGGATAACACTCTATACGGAATTGAACCTGTTCATACGTCTCTCCATTTTTGGTTACATTAAACTGGTGATTGGAATTTCTTCCTTGGTCCCTCGAGACGGGTGAAGGCGAAGACTTGTTGAGCTGACAAATGGATGTTGAATTGAAGTTCACTTGCAAGATGTGCCATCTTGAATCGAATACCACCCACATCCCTGGGATACTTACCATCAGTTTTCAATGAAAACTCAAGAGGTTCTGTTTGTGCAAATATATGTTTCAATTCTCCGACCCTCACGTTCCCTCAAGCTCCCTGTGAAACAATACCACTTGCTGTGCTTGAGAAAAAAAGAATCCCACTTGCATGCTTCTCGAAAAATGTGTGCTTCTCAGGAACATGACCATCGGGGCTTGCACCACGTCGAAATTCCAAAAAAAATTCAACTCTGTTGACCAAGATTTCTGTTGTGTTCTGAAATGTGCCGATACCAGGCACATCGCAGCAAGATCGCATCGGCGACAGGATCTATTCATTGCTATATATGTGCATCAACAAGCGCATGCGCGCCATTGGCACTTGCTCATGTCAGACGGAGACGTGATCAAACAGCATTTGCTTGAACTGGAAGGACTGGTTTCAAAACATACTCCGCGTGTATCTACTATAAATGCTCAATTACACAGATTTCAAGTCAAAAATTTGTGATTGGACAACAGATCATCATATCTGATGTCAAGGATCATGAAGTTGCCTGGATTGATACTTCCGAGATCCTCACTGCACTCGAAATTTGCGGCACAGTACAAGTATATTACTACAATGCGTTTGGTGGGATATGCACAGACATGACATAGCAAATACACCTTCCTCCTCTACCTCCGTTCTTTCCCTGTTTCCACTCGCATCACTGCCCAATTAGGCCTGTCTAGGACACACCATACAATTAAAAATTCAGGAAAACCCAAAACATGAGATTAACATACATCTTTCCGTGATCTGCACCACATGAGATAGGGTCTTCACACCAAAGCTCCCGTCTGAAATGATTCCACATAAATCAATTTAATTACTTCCTGTAGAAGCACACCCTTATCCTAACAAACCAAATTTTGTCCTTGTGGTGGGTAGTGAAAAATATCTGCCACATTTTGTTTTCAACCCTTTCTGAACACCGCACCTCTCTCCCTTCGAATCACAGTCTTGTATCCCATAAACAAGTACAGGGCGGCATGCACTTGCCGCAATACATATTTGCAGCCCAGCTGAATCATCCATTCACTTGTTGGGATGTATACTTGGCACTCACTGTATTTGTTCCAGAAATAGCATCGGCGACAACCCTGAATTCTGCAAAGGTCCTACTGGATTCTCCTAGATTGGTTTTGAGCGAGCTGATCTCATTTCTATGTTGCAGCATTACAGTTTGCATAATACCGGGCAGTCTTTTGAAGGAATGGCCGCGTAATCTTGAAGAAGTCTGCAGGAAATGCCGCGAAATCATGCAGAGGTCAGAGCCTGATGCAAAGCCCTCTTCTTTGCTGCATGTCTCTACCTCTCTCTCTCTTGCTCGCAACAACGTACCTGTGTTCTATCTCGCACTCTCTCTCTCGCTCCCTGGCGCTCTGTCCTTCTGCTTCTTTCTTTCCAGCCTCATCTCTTGCTCTCTCTCTCTCGTGTGCGCTCAGTGTCTCTTGATACTTGTTTTCGCATCGAAGTAGCCATTTCTTTTTCTCTGCAACTCTCCAGCAAAAAAAACTCTATCGATATTTCTTTCTTTCTCTCTCTCTCTCTGTCTTTCTCGTGCTCTCTCGCTCTCTCGCTTCTGCTCACACCACTTCTCTCATTCGCCCTCTTCCTCCTGTTTGATGCCTTTCTATTCAACATTCTTGCTGCCTCTCTCTGTCTCTGTATTAATTTATCTGTCTCTTTCTCTCCAATCACCATCGAGAAGCACATTTTTCATATCACTCAATCTTACTGTCATGCCCTTTCGCGCTCTCTCCCAGTCTCTCCTTTTATTTCTCGCTCTCACTTACTCTTTCTGTCCCCTACTCTCTATTTCTCTCATGCTCTTTCAGAAACGCATTCCTTTCCTCTGAGTCTATCTGTCTCTTTCTATCAAACACACGCTTACTTCTCTCTCTTTCTCACTATCGCTCCCTCTTTCTCAAATATTCTCATCCTCTGACTCTCTCTTGCCTTGTTGCGCTCTTACTCTCTCTTTCTATCTCTCCGGCTCTCTCTGTCTCTTTCTCTCTCTCTCTCTCTCACACACTCTTTCTTTCTCTCTTTTATTTCTCTCTCTCACGAACATACACTTCCTCACTTGTTTCCCCCTCTCTCTCTCTCCCTCTTTGAAAACCTCTTCCCTCGCCAAGTTGTCTTCAGACAGGCCTCACGAATTCACTTTCCATTCCCAATCTTCGATTTCACGCGGCGCCTTCACACGAGCATCTCCCGCTGCCAAGAGGGCCTCCACTACCCTCTGATGGCCTTTGGAGTCAGCGTGTGCTTTAGCGTTATCGTGCTTTTCGTTGCACAGGTGGCAATAACCGCCCGTCTCTCCCGCACCTTTGCGGGCTTCCCTCCCTGTGGCTGGCTCCTTGTGCTTTGCTGCTGCTTGCACCGGGGTGGCTTCTCTGTTTAATGCACCATGCAGCGTGCGCTCGGGTGCGTTTGGCAGGTTCGACGCAGCACCAGGCATGCAGGGGGCGGCTACTGGTTGATAATAGAGAGAACGATCACACTCGGGAAAGTGCCACCACTCTGGTACCCCATCAATACAGCGAAACGTCGTGTCCACACCTCGCACACGAACAGAATGCCGAGGAGCGTAAGGGCGGCCGCCGCTCTCATGCGCCTTGGCAGGTGTGGTTTTCGTGCAGGCGATTTTCTGCTGCTGTTGGCAATTCTCCACAGATGTCAGCCAAATGTCCAATTCTTTCGGGGAGACAAGTGTCTTGTTATGCATCTTGGCAAAGCTTGCTGGTGTCATGTGCATTGTGCCCTGCAAGGATGCTAGCTTCTTGGCACGCGCACTTGCCCCTTGCATGGTGATATTGCCTGTGGTCGTCGATGAGGGTGTCTTGGCACTCGTGGACACAATACAGTCCACATCAATGTCCATAAACGGATGCACGCTGGCTCCAAGGCTCTTTAGCCGTTTTTCAAACCCTTTTTGTTGCCACATGGACATTGTATCCAAGAAGAAAGAACGCTTCTGAAAGGCTTGTATGACACTTTGCTTCGGTTGCAACTGCTTTGATTTCTTAGATTTGTCAGCACCAACGCCTTGAGAACCAGATCCAGTTCCACGCTTTTTCGTTGCCTTGCGCGAGAGCGGCATGCGGGAGGAGGAACCAGCCCCATTACGACTCTCTGATTCACAAGATATTGATATTTCCCCGCTGTCACTCATTTCCGAGCTCAACTGCTGATTGACTGCAGGCCCTGCTTCAGTATCCACGGACTGCACACCGAAATCCAACTTGGTGCGAGTTCTTCGCGCAGGCACAGTTTGCGCAGGGCACATCACAGGATGAGAACGGGCGCCCGCTTCATTTCCTCTGGTGTTCTGCGAAATCTGTGTTTTACCGGTACTACCAACACTCAAACGCGAATCCTGTAGCCCACAGCTTCTCTTTCGGATCTGTATGTGTGATGAGAGAGACAGAAAAAGAAGACCCGTGTGCACGTGAGTTGCTATCCATAGTGTTTGTAGCTGACACCCGCACACGCTGTGTTGACACACGCCATGTTTGTTGGACACTTGAACACCGTGGGAACAAACACTGTGTGTGCTAAACACATGCATTGTCACGTACACGTTGTTTCCTTTACTCACCTCTGTACAGGTGTCAGCACCTCTCAGTCTCTCTCGTTATGCCAATGTATTATATAAAAAGGTTGACGCACATGTCCATTCAAGCACCTGCATCTCATATACAGGCAGACGCACATGTCGCATTCAAACACTAGAATTTTACATGCACGCAGGCATGCAAAAACATAAATTGTCTGTTTCTTGCTCTTTCTACCCCTGTGCACATCTCTCTCTCCATCCCTATCTTTTCTTACACTCATATACACGCAGGACAAGGAGGTATTGCATGCCACAATCAACAGCACATGCACGCATGCATGCACAAACACTACTCTCTCTCTGTCTCCCACACTAGCTACTTATTTCACGCGCATGCTTTCTCTCACACACCCCCTTGATCCTTTTCTGCGTCTCTTGTTCTTTTTTTGGCCTCTCTGTGCCCCCCCCTCTCTCTGTATCTCTTGATCTCTCTGTCTGTTGATCTTGCAGTTGTCATTTTTCTTATTATGTCGACTGGTGCGTGTCCCTCTCTCTCTTTCACCAAAATCAAGGCTCACAATAATTGTGAGAAAAATACACTTGCATGCAATCTATCGGTCTGTGACCTGTTGGTACGACTCTCGCAATGGAGCTTTTTCTATCTGTCTCAATCTTTCTCTCCTCTCGATGTCTCTCTTTCTCAATTTCTTTCACTCTCTCCCTCACACACACACAAACACATACATACACATACACACACTCACTCGCTATCTATCTAATCTGCCTTTTTTTGGTTACTCAGTCTGATAGTATGTCCTGCTCTCTCTCTTGCATAGACTCTCACAGCCTCTCTCACGATCACTCACACATGCAATCTATGAGTCTGTAACCGGTTTGTCAGAGAAAAGGAGAGAGATACGAGAAGACAGAGAGGGGAAGGGAAATGGAATGAGAGAAGGTATGCGTGTGTGTGAGAGAGACGAAGAGAGACACAGAGAAAAAGAGAGAGAGAGAGAGAGAGAGATAATAGAGGAAGAGACAGAGATAGGAAAAGAAAGAAACACGGAGAGAACGAAGGGCAGTGAAAGATAAATTGCGAGACAGGAAGAGAGCGAGAGAGAGAAAGAGAGATATAGAGATAGAGAGAGCGGGAGCGCGAGACACAGAGATAAGAAGAGAGAGATTGAAAGAGAGAGAACGCGAGATTCAGAGAGCGCGAGAGAGACCTGAAAATTTGCCATGAGAGACCAAAAAAGAGACGACAAGCGCGAGAGAGGGGGAGGGAGACAGAGAGAGAAAACCCTGATATTTACCAATCTGAAATATAGAATTCGAGCACATAGTGATTCCAGCAAAGCTACTCATCTATTTCTTCGAAGTAATAAAAGCATTATCAATTAATCGAGAAAGAAACTGCAATACGATGGTGTGTATGTACACGCGCACATGAATGACTTCAGCTTATTGAAGAAGGGCGAGAGAGAGCGAGTGGCAGAGACAGAGAGACAGAGAAGTAGAGAAACACAGAGAGCCGAGAATGAAAGAAAAATGTGCGGGGAGAGCGGAAAGCGGGAGAAAGCGAGCAAAAGGGAGTGTGAGAGCGTGCGCAAGAGAGAAGGAGAGGGAGTGTGACCTTGGACTGCATGCAGCGTTTGCTCTGTACTAAACTAGAAAGAGAGAGAGAGAACGGCACACAGGGCGAAAGAGACACAAGCAAATTGATCGAAAGAACCCCCCCCCCCGGGGGAGTTTTCTATTTACTATGTTTCCTGATCAAGCCGTGTGTAAGAGATTTCACGACGAGATGCAACAGTCACATCTCGTCATGAAATCTCTTACACACGGCTCTTGATGAGGAAAAATAGAAAAAAGAAAACCCTCCCGGGGGGGGGGGGGTTCTTTCGATCAAACTGCAGAGAGCGAGAAAGATAGAGAGCTCAGAGCACGAAAAAGAGAGCGGAGAGCGAGAGAGAAGAGAAAAGGAGCAAGGAGTGAGACAGACATAGAGCCAAAGACAGACAACACACACACCCACACAGACAAGCTGGCTTGCATGTTATTACTTACCAAATGGTTGTCCCTGCTCATGTCGCGAAATTCAAGCCCACCCTTCATTCGATCAATGCCAGAGTACAGTCCTGAATCCCGTACGTGACATTGCAAGTGCCTGCTACTGCCCCTACGTTGGCGTACAATGGGAGCACCCTTGCTAGCGAACGCCCAGTCTACCGCAATGGTTTTTGCTGCTCTCTCCTGCTGCTTCTTTCTCCCTTCAAGCAAATTTGTGGCGTTGCGTTTAGCCTGTTCCTTTGATTTGGTTTCCTCGCAAAGTGCAAAAAAAGCCTCGCGCCGAAGAATTACTGCTGTTTGATCCAGGCAGGTCTGCGCATGTACATTGGACTCTCGCACGATGGTCTGCGCCTTGTACTCGCTACCTTCTTTTTTGCGCGTGAATCCTGCCATGACTTTTAGTGGCGACACAGCTGGAGCCTTAACAGCTGAGGTCCAACCAGGATTTCTTTTGGTGAATCCAAGCATCCGTCTTGGCGACGACATGTTTCCGGCAGCCGCAGGTGCACTTCCTGAAGATGCGATATCCTCCAACACATTGGGAATTGTGTGAGATGCTCCAGCCATTGTCAATCCTACTGAGCCCTGAACCTGATGAAGGACGCATGGGAAGAGAGACAGAGACAGAGAGAGAGAGAGAGAGAGAGAGAGAATGAGAGAGACACACAAAGCAGAGAGCAAGAGAGGGAAAGAGCAGAGAGCGCGAGCGCGAGAAATCAAGCGAAAGATGAAAACCTTGGACTGCAACAGCGATTGCAGTTTACCTGCGTCTGGATAGAGAGCGAGAGAGCTGGCGTAGAGAGCGAGAAGACACAGAGAGAGAGGAAGAAAGAAACAGAGGATTTGTGTAGGTGACAGAGAGAGAGACATAAAGACAGCGAGCCAAACAGAGAGAGCGAGAGCAACAGAGAGAGACAGAGAAAGAGAGACCTGAGATATCGCCATGAGAGACATAGAGCGAGTGAGCGAGGGTGAAAGATCGAGAGAGGGGACAACGCCTGCTGCCATACGCTTCCCGTCCGCGGAAGAGCTATCTGTTGATACTTCGCGACGCTTCCTGTTCGCGCTGCCTGCTCGCGAAGTGATAGGCGAGGGCTTTGGCTTCTTGCTCGACTGTGGAGTCATGCAGGTCAGATGTTGTGTGCATTCACGGTTTGGCGCATCCACGCCTGTGCACGTGACGTGTTTGCGAGAGGGAGAAACAACGCAAGACAGCGAGACAGGAAGGAGGGCGAGAGACAGAGAGAGGAGCGCAAGCAAAAGAGAGCGAAGAGCGACAGAGAGAAGAGAGAAAGAGCAGAGAGCGAGACAGAGAGAGGACCAGAGAGCGAGAGAGAAATAGAAAGGGAGAGCGAGCGAGCAGAGAGAGAGAGAGAGAGAGAGCGAGAGAAACAGAGCGAAAGAACTGTTCACGTACATGCCAATCCTAAAAACTTAGCGGATTCAGTGTGCACTTGTGTTGGTGCTCACGAGAGCGAGCACGTGTGAGGGAGAGAGTGAGAGCGAGACCTGAGACTGGATCGGCTTTGTTGATTTTTGTGAAAGAGAGAGACAGAGAGAGAGATAGAGAGAGAGATTGAGAGACACACAACGCGGAGAGT
>Ga0306897_1000087_pt1 | contig 20642 bp, 19 predicted proteins | sample AntRauMFilla1563_FD_190425 | JGI IMG/M metagenome (GOLD analysis project Ga0306897, IMG submission 190425) | Saline lake microbial communities from Rauer Islands, Antarctica - Metagenome Filla 1 #563 (v2) (version 2) | ecosystem: Environmental > Aquatic > Non-marine Saline and Alkaline > Saline ...
ATCGTGATCGACGTACCCGACGTAGAATACATCCCACCCGATACTCTCACTGGCCAAATGGGTGTGAGCTTTATCGAAAGCTACATGCGATCCAAAACCTTTGGGCCATTTGGCCGTAGTCGCGACGAGGTGGTAACCGATACAGTCACAGTCCTCGCTCAAGAAACCGCCCACGAACTGTACGACACACCAGATATTACTATCCTTAATACGTTTACAGACAACGATATCTTGACCTATGCCAACACAATCGCATTAGCAATCATGAACAATAACTCCAACCAAGTGGCCGAGGGTGAGCTGTTTATTTTGTACGACATCATGACCAACGATAATGTTGATCGGGTAGGGGAATTAGTCACCCTGTCTGAAGGGTATCGCCAAATGCGCGACGACACTATCAACACTCCCGTACCAGCCGTTTTGGCAAAAGAACACCTCGACCTGGTCAATACCTATCACGCCATCCACAAAGATATCGAGGCTATGGTGCGTACTATCGACGATCCAGCCTTTGCGCTGATGCGCCTCAAGCGCTACGAAGACGACGCAGCTGGCCTTGGGTTTGCGCTCGAGAACATGTACCAAGCGCTGGTGCCCTATGCGTCGCTGGTGCAGGCCGATGATCCCGCCATGTTATTCGTTATTTTTAGCCCTGAATATAAATCATAAGTATTATGGATACAATTTTTTCAATCCTCAAAAAAGGTCTAGTCTCAATGCTGTTTATCGTGGTCGGCCTCGCGATGACCTACGTACCACAGCTACCCAGCAGCCAGGTGCAAACGGTTCAGGCTGGCGCTGCTACTGGTGGTGCAACCCTACCAATGCAGGTTATACAAAATGCTAGCGCTATAGCTGGCAACGCCATTAACACCGTAACGGCCGGTGCTGCCACTACCAACTTGCAAAAAGAGTTGGTCCTTGATGGCCTCGGGTGGTCGATCGCGCAGCGGATCGTGTCGGGTATGGTGCGCAGCTTGATCAACTGGGTCAACTCGGGGTTTGAGGGTAGCCCAGCTTTTGTCACCGACCTTAGGGGCTTCCTGACAAATATTGCTGATGAAGAAATCGGCAGCTTTATCGAGGGATTGGGTGACGTGGGATCATTTATTTGTTCGCCATTTAGGCTCGATGTACAGATATCGATCGCCGCGCAGTACGCCCAAGGGCGAGCAGGGCAGAGCGCTCCTAGCTGTACCCTCAGCGGGATCGCAGCCAACATCGAAGGCTTTATCGCCGGGATCGACCCAGGCAACGGCCTGTCAGACTGGCTGCAGATCACCTCAGCTCCACAAACGTACACCCCATTTGGTGCGGTGCTCAATGCCCAGGTAGAAGCGCGCGCGAGGCTTATCAATGCCAAAGGTGAGACTCTAACTGAGATCAACTGGGGAGACGGATTCTTGTCACAAAAGATCTGTGAGAGTGTAGGAGGAGAAGGTAACGGCGAGAACTGCTCTATCAGTAAGCCAGGGCGAGTTATCGCCGACCAACTCAACAAGGCCCTAGGTGCCGGACAAGACAGCTTGGTACAAGCCGACGAAATCAACGAATTAGTAAGCGCCTTGCTCGGACAATTGGCCAACCAAGCTCTGACTGGAGCAGCTGGTTTACTTGGTCTGTCAGGTGGAACTGGGTTTACATACAGTGGATTTGACGGATCATTCCTCGACGAATTGGTCAACCAAGCTGACAACCAAGTGGTGGGTGATGGTACGGCTCGCAACACCATCACAGAAGCTCTCGAGCGAGAGATCGACTATCGTGACACGCTCACTACCTATCGTCCAATACTAGTTGCCTTTGCCAATAGTGTAGTAAATCCACCCAACCAACGATCACAAGCTCTGGCTGCTGTGACCGACATTGATCGCAAATTACAAGCTCGCAACACTAATATCGACACATTATTAAATCTAGTTCTGGATTATAATGACGCACCTGTCAGCGAGCAAGTAGAGATCCTATTGGCGTACACCGCCCTTAGTACCGTCTCAGAGGCAGATTTACTCAATGAGACTACTCAGTTGTCAGCCCTCGCCACTGCGATTAATATTGCCACCCCGACACTCGTACGAACCACCAACCTAACTAATCTCCTTGCCAGCATAGGATCACCAATCGTCATCGTACCAACTGATTCACAATGGATCTCCCTGGCAGCTGACCTAGGAATCGCCGTAGAATAAATCACCTCATCACATGATCACCGACCAAAGCAAAACCACCTGGAGTACCAAAGTGGTTTTGTTGTTGCTGGTGGGTGTTATGCTGCTGGCGCCGGTGGGGCAGGTGTTGGCGCAGGGTGAATTTGGTAATGGTAATAGCTTCACAACTCCAGATGGTAGTGCGGGTGGAGCGATCGATTTAGATTTAGATCCATTTGGTGGAAGCGGCCCTGTTATAACTCCAGCAACACCTGCTCAACCAGTTGGACAGGGTGCTTTTGGCAATGGTAATAGCTTCACAAACTCAGATGGTAGTGCTGGCGGGGCAGTTGCTGAACGAGTCACTCCACCACTCACTGACCCTTTTGGTGATTCAACTCTACAAAACTGGCTATACAAATTTGTTGTAAACTTTTTTGGTTGGTTGGTATGGGCAGGAGGGTATTTACTTGATTTTGCAGTTCATAATTTCGTGATCAATTTTGGACTTGAGTTCAACACTAGTGGAGTCGGCGAAGCAGTCAACGAACTCTGGTCACTTGTACGCGACTTCTTCAACATTCTGTTTATCTTTGGATTTATATGGATCGGGTTCCAAATGATTCTGGACAGTAGCAACTCACGTGCCAAGCAAACTTTAGTGTCACTAATTATGGCAGCGTTGTTGATCAATTTCAGTTTGTTCATCAGTAAATTTGTGGTTGATTTCAGTAACCGCCTAGCGGCCGAAGTCGCCTTAGCAGGATTTCCGTTGATTGAACGTAGTGAGACGTATTTTGAGACTGCAGGTAGTGACCAAGTTAGTATTTCGAATACCTTTTTTGCTCATCTTGGAATCTCCAAAACACTTGATGTACCACAAAGTCTTATTGATGGTGATGGTGAGCCATGGGCATTTATCTTCGGGAGTGCAATCTTCTACCTAGTTGCGGCATTTGTATTTGCAGCAGGTGGAATCATGTTGATTATTCGGTTTGTAGCGCTGTCGATATTTATGGTACTCTCGCCATTTATGTTCCTTGGGTGGGTATTCCCAGGCATGCAAGGATGGACTAGTAAATACTGGACTGGCTTCCTCGGGCGAGCGTTCTATGCTCCTGTGTATATTGTTCTACTATTCTTCGCAGGGACAATTCTACAAAATATGTTTGGGGCTAATGGTTCAGCCGAGATAACCGCAGGTGAAGGTGGGCTATTGTCAGCTGTAACAAACAACACCGACAACCTAATTAAGGTCATCGGTCCATTTGTACTATCAGCAGCTTTTATGCTTGCAGCGGTGATTGTGGCAGGGAAGATGAGTGCTGATGGTGCTAGTGGGGTAATGAAGGTTGGAAATAGTGCATCTCGATTAGTACGTCGCAACACTATCGGCCTTGGTGCTATGGGAGTTAGTTATGCTGGGCGAGGGCTTGGAAAAGGAGTTGACAAATTTGACGAGAAATCAAACAGAAACTGGGCAACTAAATTAGCACGAGGTGGCTTAAACACCATATCACTTGGTGCAACATCTCATAGTTCACTTAAAGGGATAACTGGAAGTCTAGCAAAAGTAAGCTATGCTGGATCACGTACAGCCGATGAGTACACAAAAGAGCAGCGGGAGCGTAAGAAAGTTCGGGACCGAATTACTACTAGAACTGAAGATGAAGCAGCGATCGAGGCAGCTAGAGGTATTGATAGTACCCGAACTGACCTAACTGATATAGAGAAATCTAAACTTGACAAAGCTGAAGCTGCAGCCAACCGTTATACTCCAACAGAACTCGAAGAAATGGGTGATAAAAAAAGAAATGCCCTCATTACACAAGGACTGCTTAAGGCGGGTACTGTTAGTAAACTTCTTGATAGTGATAATCTTTCTGTCACAGAGAAGAGGACTATTGCTGGAGAATATGAAGCAGCCGTCCTCAAACAAGTTACTGCAAATGGTGAAATTGTGACTGAGCAACTTGCAAAGCTTACTGGTAAACAACTAGAAATATTAGGTAACGAGTTTGTTACTAAATACTCTGAACACTTTACTGAGTCACAGATGGATGATGTCAAAAAGAGTGATGCATTTACCGAAAGACAGAAAGGGTCTCAGATTGCTTCTCGTAAAGAAAAAAGAGCAAAAATTGCTACCTCAGGAACGCCAGCTGAAATTGAAAGACTTTTCAAGGATACTTCTTATTCTCGATTCAAAGATCCAATTACAGGAAAAATTGCTGAACTTAATTTACCAAATAAACCTAAGAAAGCGAGTGAGATTGCCGGGTTACCTGCAAAGGCCCTCATGCTGACTGAAGCCCGTCCATACATTACAGCTGATGTCATGCGTCAGATTTCTCGCAACGCTTCACAAGGTAAGGGTTCTCTAAGTGCAGACGAAATGAAAACCCTTGGAATCAAACTTGCCTCAAGCCCAGGTATGAATACTCTTAGTTTGAATGCATATCTGAAATCAACCAAAGGACAAGAGGACTTCTTCTTATCAAAGGCTGAAGTAGCTGCAATTCCTTAAACAAATTTTATGTTACACATATCTGACACACAAAGAGAAGCGGCGGAATCTGCTGCAACAGAAAGAATTTTAGCGATGTATGAATCTGGAGAATGTGCTGCAACTCTATGGGAAATAGGACAAAGACATACCCTAACAATCCCTGCTACTTACCTAGAATTCTCAGTAGCTGTCGGCGACGTCATTCTCGGACTCGTACCACAATCACAGCTACCGCAACTACTAATCGAGCGTCTGGCCATCACTCCTGCCAATGCGATGCGGATTACGGGTGACGTGCTGGATTTCTTGGCGCCGCTTGATGACCTTGCGGCTGTGGTGCCCGCGGCTTCGGCTTCTGGTACTACTCCGCCCGCTGCGGCTACTGTACCAGCCGCACCAACACCTACCGTCAACCCGGTGTCGATCAATACTCCACCTACGCCACCTACTCGCACCACCGACAACACCCTCGCTGACGAGATCGCTGAGGCCGAGGCGGCTATCAGTACTATGCAGCCGATCCGCACTATGTCGCACGACATGGAAACGATGCGGTCGGTGACAGCTACCGCCCCGGCCGCTGGCGCTGAGGTGACCCACCAGGCCGCTAGTCAATCAGACCTGCTGGATCACAGCGCGCGCGTAAAAGACAAAAACCCAGACGCCAGGTGGGGAACTGAACAAGCCTAAATAGCTGGCGGGTGTGGCGTGTATACTAAGGGTATCTATGCGGTTTGAAGTTCCACAATTTATCGAGATCGAGGACAAAATCTTTGGCCCGCTAACCTGGCGCCAGTTTGTGTACCTGGGTGGTGGGGTTGGCGCGGCAGTGGTGATGTTTTTAGTACTACCACTGATCGTGGCAATTATTATCGGGGTGCCGCTGGCGCTGCTGGCTGGAGCACTGGCGTTTTACCCGATCAACAACCGCCCATTTTCGTACTTCCTTGAGGCCGTCTACAATTACTTCACCAGCGACAAGTTGTACCTGTGGCGGCGTAAAGCTGACGTGGTATACAATGAACCCACCCAAAAGAAATCAACAGCGCCAGTGATCGCACCCAGCAATCGCGGCAGTGGCCACAAAAGCATCACCTCACTGACTCGCAAGCTAGAGTTACAAGCGCTCCAAAAACCAGATCAATAATATGTCTAACCAAAAAGCCGCTACGCAAAACTTCGTCCCTATCAAAGATATCCGTGACAACGTAGTGATTAAGCGTAATGGGGAAATGCTGATGGTGGTGCTGGCGTCGTCGGTAAACTTTGCGCTCAAGTCGCTCGACGAGCAGCAAGCGATTTTGCAGCAGTTCCAAAGCTTCCTCAACCGACTAGATTTCTCGCTGCAAATCTACGTGCAATCACGCAAGCTCAATATCGAGCCGTACCTAGAGGTGCTCAGTGGCCTGGAGAGCAAGCAAGACAACGACCTGATGCGCATCCAGCTGCGCGAGTACATGGACTACATCGCTTCGTTTACCAGCCAAAACGACGTGATGAGCAAAAGCTTCTTTGTGATTATTCCGTATTCACCCACCAAGCTCAATATCCGCAAAGGCTTTTCTAATTTCTTGGCTGGGTCGTCGGGCTATGGTTCTGACACCGACCAACAGTTCGAAGAGCACCGCCTGCAGCTGGAGCAGCGTGCGGCGATGGTGGTGCAGGGGCTAGCAGGTGTGGGTGTGCGCACCATGACCTTGCAAAAAGACGACCTGGTCGAATTGTTCTACCACTTATACAACCCCAGCGACCCCACTGGCACCGCCCCTCAAGTACAATCATAACTATGGCACTCTTAGATTTTCTTACCCCCAACCCCAATGACAATCCTGCACTCAAGGATCAGTTGTTGACCCTGACCGATGTGATCGCACCGTCGGCCATCCAGATCAACCCACGCACGATCAACATCAGTGGCGTCAACGCCCGCACGTACTACGCGGTGTCGTACCCGCGCTATCTGCACGACGGCTGGATCGAGCCAGTGCTCAACCTCGCCAAAGAAGTCGACATTTCGATCTACATTCACCCCGTCGACACCGCCGACACCCTCAAGAAATTTCAAAAGAAAGTAGCCGAGGTACAAAGCCAAATCAACATGAAGGCCGAGCGGGGCGAAGTGCGCGACCCGCAGCTAGAGGCTTCATACCGCAACCTAGAAGACCTGCGCGACAAGCTCATGCAGGCCGAGGAAAAGTTATTTGATGTGGGATTTTATATTTCGATCTATGGCGACAGTGAGGCCGAGATCGACAAGGTCGAAGGATCAATCCGCAGCATGCTCGATTCCAAGCTGATCAGTCTCAAGCCAGCGCTGTTTCAGCAAGAGCAGGGGCTCAAAAGTGTGTTCCCGCTGAATGACGATATTCTGCGCGTGCACAGCAAGTTTAATTCTTCACCACTGTCGAGCTTCTTTCCGTTTACGTCGTTCGACCTTACCTCCGACACGGGGATCCTTTACGGCATCAACCGCCACAACAACTCGCTGGTATTGTTCGATCGCTACAGCCTGACCAACTACAACTCGGTGACCTTTGCGACCTCGGGTGCAGGGAAGTCATACGGGCTCAAGCTTGAAATTCTGCGGTCGCTGATGTTTGGTACCGAGGTGATCGTGCTCGACCCCGAGCGCGAGTATGAATATTTGGCCGAGGCCACTGGCGGGCGCTTTTTCAATATTTCGTTGTCATCTACCCACCACGTCAATCCGTTTGACCTACCACCACCAGGCAGCGACGAAGACCCGCGCGATGTACTGCGCACACACATTATCGAGCTGATCGGGCTATTTCGCCTGATGCTCGGTGGTATTCAGCCCGAAGAAGAAACCCTCATCGACCTCGCGATCCAAGAAACTTATGCGCTGAAGGACATCACCGGTGACGTTGATTTCCGCGATATGGAACCGCCGCTACTGTCTGACTTTGAAATGGTGCTAGCCGGGATGGAGGGTAGTGCATCACTGATTGCTCGCTTGCAGAAATACACCAGTGGTACCTGGGCCGGGTTCATGAACCAACCAACCAACGTCGACATCAACCAGAAATTTGTGGTGTTTAGTCTGCGCGACATGGAAGACGAGCTCAAGACCATCGCCATGTACATCATCACCAACTTTATCTGGGGTAGTGTGCGCAGACGCCTGGCCAAGCGACTGATGGTGATCGATGAAGCTTGGTGGATGATGAAATCGGACGACACTGCTTCATTCTTATTTTCACTCGCCAAGCGTGGTCGTAAATACTACCTCGGGATCGCCACCATCACTCAAGACGTAGATGATTTCTTGCGCTCACCATACGGGGTGCCAATGATCACCAACTCTTCCATCCAGCTGCTCATGAAACAATCACCGACAGCGATTGATAACATCCAAAAAACCTTCAACCTCACCGATGAAGAAAAGTTCTTGCTACTCGAATCAAACGTTGGGGAAGGGATCTTCTTTGCCGGACTCAAACATGTCGCGATCCGGATCATCGCCAGTTACACCGAAGACCAGATCATTACCTCGGACCCATCCCAACTCATGGCGATCCGCCAAGCCCGCGCCGAGCTGGGTGCCGCCGGCCAAGGATAATAAACCGCACCCGCGCCGTGCGCGTGTGTAGTACACTTAAGTCAACCTATGGCGACCACCAGAGCATCAGCCACATACGCCGACCAGCCTTATTTTAATAAGGCTAATGACCGTCCAACTGTGCCGCGTGCAGACAACGAAAACTCAGCCCCACGAGGCAACAAAGTCACCACCACCTACACCAGTGCAAATAGTCCAGTGCGCACCGCCAAATCAAACGACGAGATTTTCAACGAAACCTACGCCAAGGCAGGAATCCAATCACCACTCAACCGCGCCGACCGCACCCAAAAGGCGAGTGTTAGCTACGCCGCACCATCAAGCGTACCCAAAACCACCCGTTCTTACGCGAATAGCATTCCCAAAATAAAGCGAGATAAAAAAGTCTCGCTTGAACGTAAGTTACTGGCAAAGGTAAAGGTGACCACCGCCAACACATGGATCGGTGCATGGGCTACTTGGTGGTATCTTGGTTTTCAAATGCCTTTTGCAATAATAGGGAATATTGCTTTTGGATTTGCTGCAGTAATGTATTTTGAGTTGGCTCAATGGTCTCAATTCGAAGGAATATTTACATCAGTATCTCAATCTTTTGGATTTGAAACTTTTTCAGAAGTTTTTGATTATGTACTAGATATTATAGGTATCCCATTTAACCCACTCTACTTATTTTTAATTCCATTTACTCTTACGTTTTTACTAGGATTATTACAGATACTAACTAGCTGGTTTATATATACAACATTAGGTGTCAAATCTCTTTCTGGTAAAGCTGGTTGGTTAAAATTTATAGTGTGCATATTAGTAGTTATTGGTTATGCACTACCATTATTTAATTTGTTTCCACTAATTTACTTATGGTTAGGCAGTGTTTGGACGTATCCAAAATAAAAACCCTCCCGTACGCTAATTTGCAACGGGAGGGCAGAGACTGACTCACAAACGATGGACCAGCCTGATGATTTTATGATCCCCAAAATCAATTTCGAAGTCTGGGTTGATTCCAACAATTCCATTTGCAGAAATCAACCGTTGAGCTATCGAATCACCGAAGTAAGACGTAAGCGACTGGGGGCTCAGGAGCAGCATCCTGTGACAACCGTCCATATTGATTTTACAGGCGGGTGTTGTGATGGTTTTTCCACCATCACTGACAGTTCCCAAAAGGGAATTATCAGCAACAGCTGGTGAAGCGAACGCAGCAACCAGGGCAGCCACAGTGAGAAGTTTCGTAATTTTTAGCATTAGTCGTCTCCGTTTTGGGCAGCGCCTCAAAGGCTGCGGGGGTGAAGCGATCGGATTGATCGCGATGAAAGGTTCATGTTGACAACTGCTATTGCAGTTTTGTCTCCAAACTTATATATACCACAAGCTTTGTTTTTTAACAAGTGCTAGTACTCCCCATAATTCTGTGCACAAGCTGGGGACAAATTGTGGAAACGGCGTATAACTTGACTGTTTTGGCTGGTGATTCTGCTAGAATATGGGTATATGCGATCACTGGTATTGCTAGCCGCGTTTATTATTTTACTTCCGTCAGTAGCGGTAGCGCAATTTGATATGAGCGCGCTGGGTGGTACACCGCAGATCGCCATCACGCTCAGCCCCACCCACCCTAGCCCGGGCGATGTAGTGACCGCCTCGCTTGATGACTACGCTGGTGGGATGTTTGGGGCGCAGATCAACTGGCGCTACGCTGGTGCACCGATCCCTAGTGCCACCAACCAGCGGCAAGTGCAATTTGTAGCGGGCGATGCCGGTAGCGACACCCCAATCGAGGTTACCCTGACCCGCACCCAAGGCGACACCCAAACCTTACGCCAGGTCATCAGTCCAGTGTTTATGGATATTATCATCGAGCCACAGACCCGCGTGCCTGATTGGTACAGTGGCCGCGCCCTGCCGAGCCTAGGCAGCCAGGTCAATGCCACGGTATTGCTCAACGACGGATCATTTATCGACCCACAAAGTGTGGTGTATACCTGGCGCATGAACCAGCGCGTGCTCGAGGGGGGATCGATCAGGGCTGGTAATCAGGTAGCGTTCCCGACACCGCGCGGTAGCAGCGTGGTGCTGTCGGTCACGGCGGCAGACCTGAGCGGCAACACCATCGCCAGTCGTGCCGTACGGGTCAATATCGTGCAGCCAGAGCTGGGCTTTTATGAAAAGCACGCCTTGTACGGTATGCAAGCAATCCCGACTATCAGTGGTGCGACCTTGATCGGATCGGTAGTCACGCTGCAGGCTGAGCCGTTTTTCCTTGATACCCGCGTGTACAATCGGCCCGATGTGGCAGAGTGGGAGATCAACAGTGTGCGCACACCCAATGGCACCAACAACCCCTACGAGATCACCCTGCAGCGCACCCGCAGCGACGGCCGCACCAATGTCAATTTCCACGTGCGCTCACTGCAAGAGATTTTACAAGGCAGCGAAGAAGCTATCACGCTGAATTTCTAATATGAAACGAACTATCATTATTATCGGAGGGATTGGAATCATCTGTGTGCTGATCGGCGTATGGGCGTACTTTTTGTTCTTTGCAACTCCACCTGAAGACGGCGGAATTTTTGCCAACTTCAACCTAGGCAACACCACCGACCCAAGCATCGTGATCGAAGCACAGCCGATCGAGACCGAACCGATAGTCGACGTGACCTCGCCCGAGCGCCTGCGCCAACTGACCACCCAGCCAGTGGCTGGCTTTGCCGAGGTACAGCTGACCGCCAGCAGCACACCAGAAGCTCGCTACATCGAGGCTGGCACAGGGCACATTTATAGTATCGACCTCGACAGCGGGGAGGAGGTGCGCGTATCGGCGACCACCATTCCTCTCACTAGCCGCGGGGTGATGTCGCCCAACGGGCAATTTGTGATGTTGCAATCAGGCACCGGTATGAACGCTGACTTTGTGATCGGGGTACTAAGCACCACCAGCGACGAGCTGCGTAACTTTGCCGTGCCCGAGACGATCACCAGCTTTACCGCGACCAGCGACAACAAGTTCCTCTACGCATCGCCGGTGGGCAGCAACCTAGCAGTCAAGGTATACGACCCAGCCGCCAACACCCTGAATACTCTATTTACCGTGCCGTTTCGCGATGCCACTGTGGCGTGGCACCATACCGTGCAAGGCCCGCACCTGGTGTACCCACACGCCACCAGCAGGCTCGAAGGGTATTTGTATTCATACACTAGTGGTGTAGCAACCAGGCTGCCAGCCTCAGGCTTTGGCTTGTCTGCGGTTGGGTCGATTGATGGGTATATTTTTAGTCGGGTGGTGGGCGATCAGTACAGCACCTTTGGCCATAATAAACTAGAAGACGAAACTAATATTGCACCTTTATCTATTATTCCTGATAAATGTACATTTATAAAAACTAATCCGACATTTGCGATCTGTGGAATCACCATATCTGAATTTCCTTACAAAATGCCTGATACTTGGTACAAAGGAGAGGTAAAAATGAATGATAACTTATGGGAGTATAATATTGAAGAAAAAACAGCCAGGCAACTAATTTCTCCAGTAAACATAACTGGTCGGCAAATCGATATAATCGAACCTCAATTTGGGATCAACGACGCCAACCTATACTTCCAAAACAAACTCGATCAAACCCTATGGATGTATGAATATAATCCCTTCGCTCGATAACCTGTATGAAACATTTATTTTATAGTCTCGCTACTTTATTTTTACTTGCACCAGTTGTGGTACTTGGGCAAGAGAACTTTTTGGTAGCCATCCCAGGGATTAATACCGCAGGTGAGAACGGTACGTTCAACCAGTACATCAACGCCATCTACGTGATGTTCATCAGTATCGCCGCGCTGATCGCGGTGATCAAGATCATCATCGCCGGGGTAAAATACATGTTCAGCGACATCGTCACCCAAAAAAGCGATGCAAAAAATGATATCAAGGGTGCGCTATTAGGGCTACTAGTTGTACTATCAGCGGTAGTGATCCTCACAGTAATCAACCCAGATCTAACAAATTTCAATCCAAATATTACCAGGAATGATGCGGCGCAACCTGTAACAAATACACAAGGCACTGTCAGTATGGTTTCGTGTACAGAGAGAAATACTACCTGCGCTGCTTATACGTGTATTTCAATAGACTGCAGAACAGAGGCACAAAATTGTACAAGTGATGGCGGAGTACCATTTAATGAAAGAGGTGCTCTTGTTTGTGTTACACCTACTACTGGCAGGGTTACTGAAGACAGTCTGCCTTCTAGGGAGATAACTTGCGAAAGCACAGTTGATGCAGTTTCAAGTTGTAGAGCAGAACGTGAATTATGCAGAGAGGGTGGTTATTTTAACGGGCGTCTTGGAAGAGTGGAGGACACAGAGGCTGGAGGTGTAGGAGTTGATGGACAATATACAGGTACATTTGTTTGTCAGGCCCTATTAACAGCAGCAGAGGAAGAAGGGCAGCAAGAACAGTTTGTTGAAAATATTACTGAAGATGCTAATTTACGTAGGTGTGAAGATCCAAACGATCCAAGTAGGAGATACTGGTGGGATACAGATAGCAGTAGGTGTAGAGTAAATAATTTTACAAATGAAAATTTACAAGAACCATTACCTCCATCAATTTCCGAACTGCAGGATACAAGTTGGCTACCATTTACTGAATTAAGAGTACTCGACCCAGAAAACCCGGATGACTATGAAGGTATCACAAGACTATGTAGGACTGAATATGCATCTGTAAGATTAACTGATACAAATCAAACAAGTTCAGTAGAATATAATCCTATAACTCAAAGTTGTTCTGTAACCTATATTAGGACAGTACCTACACAAGAACTAGCACCTGTTACAGAACAACCGCCAGAATATCGCCAAGAGTGGTTAGAAAATCAACAATAACTCTGGAGGAAGGACCTCCAGGTAACCTTTGCTATCTATCTTATTGACAATAAAAGACCGAGGTATATACTTTGGTTATGAATACTGTAACTGCCAAAAGTGATAAGATTGCTGCTAGTTTTAAGCTTGATCGAACGGTAAAAGAGCAAGCTCAAGTGATTGCTAAGGATATGGGGTTGCCGCTTGGCACCCTAGTAAATGCCTACCTCAAGCAATTTATTAGAACTAAAGAGGTACACATCACGCTACCAAGTACTCTCAACTCAGAGACGGACGGACGCCTGCGCGCAGCGGTGGCTGATCTACAAGCTGGTAAAAATGTTTCTACATCCTTTTCTGATTCTAGTAGGGCAGTAGAAGCACTCCGATCATGGAAGTAATTTTTCACAAACAGTTTAGTAAGCGATTTGTAAAATTACCCAAACCAGACCAAGATAAATTTGAAGCTGTGCTGGAAGTATTTGTAACCAACCCGCACGATCACTCACTGCGCAACCACGCACTTATAGGCACCCTGGCAGGCAGCAGAACAATCAACATTAAGTCAGACCTACGAGCCGTGTTTGTCATGATCGATGAGACAACGGCGTTTTTTACCGATATTGGTTCTCACGCCCAGTTGTATAAGTAGATTACCGATACTTGCGCACAAAATCTAATTCTGGATGAACGCCCTCCGGGTACTCTGTGAGGTTGTATCGTGTAAAATATCTGGTATAATTTTTATATGTCAACTTCTTCATTAGATATTTATAACCTGTTGGTTGATGCTGGGATTGAAGCTAAGAAGGCTGAACCCTTAGCAAAAGAAATACTCACTCGTTCTGAAGCGAAAGAATTTCTTGTTACCAAAAATGATCTATGGAAATCACTTTTCACTACTAGTGTGGCCATTGTCACTGCAAACTTGGCTGGTATCACTATCATTTTGCAAATCTTTTTCGCAGGTGGAAATTAGAAATACACCCAAGCAGGATATACAGAAAATCGCGACATAACGTCGCGATTTGTGGTTTATTTTGTGGGGATAGATTCTGACTTTACCGATGCTTCCTTACAAAAATCTCTTGCAGTAGGGCGGTGATGTTACTTACTAGGAAGTACAGCGCGATCGCTACCGAGATCGAGTAGGCTACTGCTCCCATCACTAGTGGCAGCACGTACTTCATTTGCACTTGCATGTTGCGGGCGAAGTCGGCTTTCATGTCGGGCGCGTCACCCTCTTTGCGAGGTGGGACTTTGGGCATAGTCAGGATCACTACTAGAAATTGCGTGATCGCGACTACCACCGCCAGAAAGATACTCTTGTCGGTGATATCAAATTGATTGAGGAAGAAGCGGTTGCTCTCGGTAGGGATGGGCACAAACGAATAGAGGTCGTCTGGATTGATCACAATATCTTTACTAGCTTCACCAGCAAAAATTGATAGGAAACCAATATCTTCGATCGGAGCTCCATCGACTACTGGCGGATATAGCCCAATGACCGCAAAGTACATCGCGATCAAAAGTGGGATCTGCAGCAAGATCAAGAAGATACTGGCAAATGGATTCATCCCAGCCTCGCGGTAGGTGTCGAGCATGGCGCGTGATTGTGCTTCGCGGTCGTCTTTGTGGGTTATTTTCAGTTCCTTCAGTTTAGGCTCGATCTCTTTCATGATGCGCTGGGTTTGCGCAGCCTTGATCGAGACTGGGAGGAGGATCGTCTTAACCAAAAACACCGTCGCTACGATCGCCAACCCTACATCGCCACCAGGAATAATATCAATAAAAAACACCAGTGCGTTGTACACCGGGTCGAAAAAAAATGTGTGCCAAATATAACTAAACATATGCGAGTTAGTTTACGTTTTTTTGATCACCTGCGCAATGTGCGCTGCGATGTCAGCCAAGGCAGCCTTGCGCGACAGGTCACTATACGCCGGCTTGATGATAATAATAAACACCCCAGTGGCACTGTACTTCTCAATCCCCAGGCGCAGCTGCGCGTACACCCGTCTACGGATCGCATTGCGGGTGACGGCTTTCTTCGAGACTTTTTTACCAACCACGACCGATCCGTGCACTTGATCAAGTGGGGAATAGATGATTGTGCAGTGGGTAAAATGAAACCGCTTGCCGACCTTAAAATACTGGTCGAACTGCTTGGTAGTCAGGCGGGAGGCTTTGCTCAACATAATAAATATAACTATAGCAAACAAAAACCCGAGGCGAACCTCGGGAGTGTGTTAGTTAGGCTTTTTGACCGTTAGCTGTGCGCGACCCTTACGTCGTCTTGCTTGGATGATCTTTCGTCCACTTGGGGTGGCTGATCGGACAAGGAAGCCGTGAGTAGTTGCTCGCTTCTTTTTACTTGGTTGATAGGTTCGTTTTGGCATAATGTTTGTTTTGAGTCCCGTTACTATACCGAAATATAAGCACAATGCAAGCCTGCATAGGGAAGAATATCAGTTGTCCACAGTTTATCCCCAGTTGCAGATCTTGAACTATAAAAACGCTTGAAGATATCACGTTGCTGGGTAAAATATTTACAGGTTTTCCACAGGGAGTATAATGCCAAGTACTTATCGCTCGTATGAATACTCACACTCAAAGCAGCCAATCCAACAGCATTGTCAAAACTGAACAAGTTGACGTCAAACAATTATGGGATGACGCCTTGGTGAAGATCGAGCTGGCGATTACCACCGCCAACTTCAAAACTTGGTTTCGTGATACGCACATCGTGACCCTCGAAGACGGACTAGCTACCATCGGCGTCCCGAGTGTATTTGTCAAAGACTGGTTGCAGGATAAATTCCAAACCATGATCATGAAGACCTTGCGCGAGATCACCCCGCACGTACGTAGTGTGGAATACATCGTAGCGCAGCGCAATGAGCGCAAGCAAGAATCAACCAAAAACCAAACCGTCAACGCAGCACTGCCGCTAGAGGATTACTACATCAACAAAAGCGACAACCTCAACCCAAAATACTCGTTTGAAACGTTTGTGGTTGGGCCGTACAACGCACTCGCACACGCAGCGGCCAAAACCGTCAGCAACAAACCTGGTATCACCTACAACCCACTATTTATCTACGGCAAAACTGGCCATGGTAAAACTCACTTGATCCAAGCGGTCGGGAACCACATCAAGAAAACTGGTAAGAAGGTATTTTATGTCACCAGTGAACGCTTCGCGGTTGATTATTTCAACTCACTACAAAGTGGTACGGCCAACAGCTTTAAAGATCGCTACCGCCAGTACGATGTGATTATCATGGACGACGTGCAGTTCTTGGCCACTAAAGAAAAAACCCAAGAGGAGTTATTCCACTTGTTTAACGCGCTACACGATACCAATAAACAAATCGTGTTTTCAAGTGACATTCACCCAGCGCTACTTAATGGGATGGAGGAGCGACTACAATCACGCTTTGCTCAGGGTATGATTGTGGATCTACCTGCACCTGATATCGAATCACGGGCTGCGATCCTACGGGCGAAAGCTGCTCAAAACAGCATCACGCTAGCCGACGATGTGGTTGATCACCTAGCTGCAACGATCGAAGGTAACGTGCGCGAGCTTGAGGGTGCACTTAACAGCATTATGTGCCAATCACAACTACTCGGGCGAGTATTATCGATCGATGAAGTGCGAACGATCATCAAGAATAGCTCACGACCACGCAAGACGCTCGCTATCACTGATGTGGTAGAGAAAGTTGCTCGTTACTACGACATCGATCACAACAGTATCTATGAGAAAACCCGCCGCAAAGAAGTAGTGAAGCCGCGCCAGATCATTATGTACATTCTGCGGGAAGATTTCCAGATCTCGTACCCAGCCATCGGGAAAAAGATGGGCGGCCGCGATCACACAACCGTCATTCACTCGTGTGAAAAGATCAAGAACGAGCTCAAGACCGACACCGAACTAGAAGAAGAAATCACCCAAGTACGACTCTTACTTAAATAAACAACAATCACCCAGCTTGGGTGATTGTTGTTTATACAGATATGTTTTAGGATAACTCTGTATACGACTGTGGGTACCTTGAGGATTGCACCCAAACAGAAGCGGGGATTGGTGGGGAATACTACGTTTTTTATCCCACCTAATCCCCACCTTATTAAGACCAACCAAAGTAATACACAGACTACCCACAGGTGGCTCTAGTCCTATCAACGACTTACGCAAGTTTTGCACCTCAGATAACCCTGAACCACAACACTAATAGCGACTTTTGCACACTTCCACACCCCTAATAATAAAGAGTAAAATAGGATAAAATAAAAATATGGAAATAACCCTTCTCCACAGTGACCTACAAAAAGCCCTTGAGCTGGTCGGACGTATTAGTACTAAGCATGTCACCTTGCCGGTGCTGCAGTGTGTCCGCATTGAAGCGAAAGAAAATGAAATTAGTTTACAAGCCACTAACTTAGAGATTAATCTCGAGATCCCACTAACTGGGGAAGTGATTGAAACTGGAGTGGTCGCAGTACCAACCCAAATCTTTCTGCAAAGTATTCAGTTTATTAACCAAGAAAAGATTACGTTGCGGATGGAAGATCAGGTGCTACAGATCGAAAGTAAAACCTCAAGTACCTCGATCAAACTATTCGCACCAGATGAGTTCCCGGTGGTCCAGCAGCTGGTGGAGCTTGGCGATACACTCCAAGGTGCGCAGTTTGCTTATGGAATCAAGAGCGTGGCGTTTGCGGCCTCACAGACGTCTATTAAGCCGGAGCTAGGTAGTGTGTTTATCCAACAAAAGAAAGAGCACTCACTGACGTTTGTGGCGACTGATTCATTTCGACTGATGGAAAAGACAATTTCCCAAAAAGGTCTCACGCTCGAAGAGTCGCTTATGATTCCGCAAAAGAACGCGCTTGAGCTGGCGCGGATCTGTGACGCAGTAGGAGAGGATCCAAAGTTTGGGATGGATGATAATCAGTGTGCGCTACGATTCCCTGGTGGGGTATATGTATCGACCAGACTGGTCTCAGGAACCTTCCCAGATTATGAGCAGATTATTCCCAAGGAATTTGTGTCGTATGTCACACTACTTAAATCTGATCTCCAGCAGTCATTCAAAAAGACAAATATTTTCTTAAATAAATTTCGGCAAGTGTCGCTACTGATTAGTGATTCTGATCTGACAGTATCATCACAAAACAACGACGTTGGTCATACTACCGATACGATCAAGGCGACGGTTGAAGGGGAAGAGTTGTCACTTAATTTCAACCAACAATTTATTATGGATCCGCTATCACACATCCCAGCTGATTCATTAAAACTTAGTTTTGCTGGAATCGGTCGACCGATGATTATGCATGGGGTAAATGATACTAATCAACGGTACCTGGTGATGCCGATGAATAAATAGGTAGTCAGGATCGTAATAAAATATGATAGATCCAAAGCATCTCTCAACTATTCTAGAGAAGTTTCAAAAGCGTTTTACACCACCCCAAGCGTCGGTTGAGAAAAGAGTGGCGGAGCTGATCTGTGAGCTGACGTCACTTACCGTCACAGCGGATCAAATCACCTACAACGTGCTATCACGCACAATATCTATCCAAGTACCAAGTATCCTCAAATCAGAGCTACAGCATCACAAAACGGCCATACTAGGCCGTTTAGAGAAAGAGATGGGAGTGACTAATTGCCCAAAGACTATTTATTGATCTTCACCATCTTCTGCTTCATTGTTTGATTCTGAATCAGAATCTTCAGTAGTTTCTGTTTCAGATGTGGTCGCATTTGAGGTAGTGATCAGTGATCCAAAGGTAGCTTCTGCCCAATTACGCACACCATATTCCCAATTGCGGTAGGCTCCGTCGGACGCTGGGTTAAATGGCACAGGACCAGTTGGGTTACCTCGATCCACAAAGTGTAGTATTGAGTGAATATTGCCGTATACCGATCCAACATTAGTGGTTGAGGTGCTAGATTGCATTGCCTGTAGTAGTAGTGAGGTGTCGATGTATTGACCACGCAAGATTGGCTTCACCCCTGCGGTGTTGATTTGTGGCTGAATAAAGGATTCGGCTGGAAGTTTTTCAAGTGCTACATCCATAAATTCTCGCCACATTGGAGTAGTGATTAAACCAGAGAGACCACCACCCATTGGGCTATTGTCGTTGTTGCCAACCCAGGCACCTACGGCGATATTTGGTGCGTAACCCATAATCCATGCGTCGCGCAGGTTGTTGGTACTTCCTGATTTGATTGCAACGTCTCGGTTACCAAAGTTCACTAGTGAGAACGATCCCCATAGTGGCGCGCGCGCGACATTGTCTGAGAGCACATCACTCATCATATGGGCGATGTTGGCTTCAAGGACTCGTTCGGTCACAATTTCAGTTTCATCGATAGTGTTTCCAAATGAATCTTCGATACGTAAGATTGTTCGTGGTTCAGCCTTGATACCTTCGTTGGCAAAAATTCCATACGCGTTGGTAATATCCATCAGTCGAACTTCACCACCACCAAGTACCAGGGTCAGTCCGTAACGGGCGGGGTCATCAAGGGTGGTTAATCCCATTTCGTTGGCGAACTTGAGACTGTCGTTGAGCCCTGCTAGGTAGAGGGTTTTAACTGCTGGAATGTTGAGTGACTGAGCGAGCGCGTTTCGCATACTAATTGGGCCGACAAACTGATTGTTGTAGTTGCGGGGAGAGTAACAAGGTGATTCTGAGGTGGTGTTCCAAGGGTCACAGGCGGGAGAAAACTGCGTTGGGACGTCAAATACAATCGTCGCAGGTAAGTAGCCTTTACGCCAAGCGTTGGCATAAATAAATGGCTTGATGGCTGATCCTGGTTGTCGCTCTGCCAGGGCGACGTTGAACTGCCCGTCGATTTCTTCATCAAAATAATCGCGCGATCCAACCATTACTAGTAGATCACCATTTTTAGGGTCGGTTGCTACTAGCCCTGCATTACTCGCATTGTAACGCACGGTGTTTGAAGCAACTTTTTGCGCGACAATGCGCTCGGCCGCTTCTTGCAGCTCCCAATCGAGGGTGGTGATTACTCGCAATCCTTGCTCGGCAATCGCTTCCTCACCAAATTTTTCGGTAAGCTCCTCAATAATCGCAAATACAAAGTGCGGCGCCTTGATACCAGTGATAGCGCTACTTGAGAATTGCACCTCTACATCTTTTGCTTCGTTGAATTCATCGATGGTAATAAATCCATTGATCCGCATCCGTTCGAGTACCAGCTGTTGTCGATTATCGAGCGCTGCTCGGTTGGCACCAAACGGTGATAGGTAGGTAGGTGCTTGCGGAAGGGCAGCGAGATACGCCGCTTGCGGGAGTGATAGCTCGCTAGCTTTGACTCCGAAGAAACTCTGCGACGCTTCCTCGATCCCATAGATAGTTCCACCGTATGGAGATTCGTTTAGATATACCTCTAGGATTTCTTCTTTAGTGAGAACTTGCTCTAGTTTGATTGAGAGGATCGCTTCTTTGGCTTTGCGGGCTAGGGTTTGCTCGCGATCAAGGACGGAGTTTTTGATCACCT
>Ga0306897_1000095_pt1 | contig 19455 bp, 23 predicted proteins | sample AntRauMFilla1563_FD_190425 | JGI IMG/M metagenome (GOLD analysis project Ga0306897, IMG submission 190425) | Saline lake microbial communities from Rauer Islands, Antarctica - Metagenome Filla 1 #563 (v2) (version 2) | ecosystem: Environmental > Aquatic > Non-marine Saline and Alkaline > Saline ...
GGCCATTGGAGCCGAGACCAACGGCCACTCCGTCAGCGCTTCAAGCAGGGCCGGGGGGGTGCGCCCTGAAAGCGGGGCCATGACAGCTTGCGCGCGGGCCGCCCACGCCTCGATGTCATCAAGGTGGCTGTCGCGTTGCCCTTAAATCGGCTCTGCCTCATTTTGTGTGGCACAATTATCCTGAAGCTGGAAAATTCAGGAGGGATAGTTGTGAGTTTGAAGAAGCACTGGTCGCCCGGGAGCGATGTTGCCGTTCAAAGCGTTGAGCGAAGTGAATCCGGCGGGTGGATTGTATCTGGTGTCTTGGCACCCAACGGCATTTGCCCAGACTGTGGATTGCATTCACGCCGACGTCACGGCTGGCGGCGTCGGCGGCTGCAGGATGTTCCCGCCCATGGAGACGAGGTGACGGTTGATCTCGCGATTTGCCGTTGGCGATGTCAGGCACCCGCTTGCTCACGTCGGACTTTCTCAGACCAAATCGCCTCGATTGCGCGTCCATTTGCACGTCGTACTTCGCGTGTCGGGGAGATTGTCAGCCATCTTGGGCACGCGACCGGCGGACGGCCTGCCGAGCGGTTGTTGCATCGTTTGGGCCTAGGGGTCAGCGATGACACGGTGCTCAGGCAGCTTAAGAAGTGTGCTCAAGGCACCGCCGAGGCACCGACGGTCATCGGGATCGACGACTGGAGCTGGCGGAAATCGCAAACCTACGGCACGATCATTGTGGATCTGGAGCGTCGCGTGGTGATCGACATTCTTGAGGATCGAGATGTCGTCACCTGCACCAACTGGCTGAAACGACACCCCGAGGTGGAAGTGATCAGCAGAGATCGGTGCGGTCTCTACGCCCAGGCTGCACGGCAAGGGGCACCGCAGGCGAAGCAGGTCGCGGATCGGTTCCATATCGTGCAAAACCTGCGGCAGGCCATCGAGGAACAAATGAACCTTCACGGCCGTGCGACCGGCAGGGCGCTGCTGTCCGACGCCGACAATATCACCGCAGCCGGCAGCCTTCTGAAGTCACGCCTTGCGCACAGGACGTCTCGGGAAGAGATTTTCATCACCATCCATGCGCTCCAAAATCAGGGGCTTTCCTGCAGCGAGATCGGGCGGCGAACAGGGTTCCCGCGTCGCAGCATCGCGAAATGGCTGCAGTTCGAGACACCACCGGACCGCAGGCGGGCAGCTTTGAAGCGGACTTCGCCGTGGTACTTTGAAGAGTTCCTGCGCCAAAGCTGGAAGGACGGCATTCGAACTGGAAGCGCCCTGTTCCGTCTGATCCGGGAGCGTGGTTACGAGGGGAGTCAAACGCATCTGCAGCGGTTGCTGGCGGGTTGGCGCAGAGCCGAACAGCAAGCGAGCGACCCCAAGGTAGAGCACGAAATCCTTAAGCCAGTCCGGGACCCGGAAACTGGGCACGCGATTTCCCCGGTCATCGCTGCCGCGCTGTGCATCAAACCCCGCGGAAAGCTCACCCCGGATCAGGCGCGGAAAGTTGACGCGCTCAAAGCCGGCTCTCCCGCCTTCGCAGCGATGCGCAGCCTTGCCATGCGGTTCAACGGTATCCTGCGTGGCCGCCAAGGAGACCCGCTCCCTGCATGGATCGACGACGTGATCGAAACCGACCTGGCGCCCATCGTGCGCTTTGCCCGCACATTAAACCGGGACTTCGATGCGGTCAAAAACGCCATCGAGATGCCATGGAGCAACGGCCAAGCAGAAGGTCAGATCAACCGCCTGAAGACCCTTAAACGCGCCATGTACGGCCGGGCCGGTCCAGAATTGTTGCGAGCGAGAATGCTACCGTTCCGCCACACAGATTGAGGCAGAGCCTATTTAAGAGCAACGCGACACCAGATGCCGAGCGCCCTCCCTTTTGCCAGTGTAAAGGTCGCGATCTTCGACGGCCTGCGCCAGTTGCAGAAAGGTTTGGATCCTTCCGAAGCGATGCTGGTGGGAATTGCAGCACTTGCGTCTGTCGCGGCACGCAGGCTTCAACCCGCCAACCTCGAGGGCGACAATTCTCATCAGCCTGTAGATTTGCCGCCCTGGCAGCCCCAAATGGCTGCAAATGGAACCTCTGCCCATCACCACTCCGTGGCAATGAATGATCTGCACAGGACTTGGCCGTATATGAAACGATCCACCGGTTAACAGCGCATTTGAAACAGCCCGGTTTCGATGAATCTCTGTGCCTCAGTAGAACGTGGGCAGAAGGTTCGAAACGGATTCAGATTTAAGTCCGGTCTGATCACGCATCTCCGATAGGCAGGTGCAAAACGGCTTCCAGTCCGCCTTCGGGTGTGTTGCGTAGCACCACGGATCCACCATGTGCTTGGATAATGGTCCGGGCAATCGCGAGGCCGAGGCCAACGCCCCCGGTGTCGCGGCTACGCGAACTTTCAAACCGCACGAAGGGTTCAAAGACAGCCTCAAGCTGATCATCGGGTAATCCCGGTCCCTTGTCAGCGATGGAGATGATTGCCATGCCCGGCTCTTGCGTCAGGGTCACGTTTGCGACGCCACCGTAGCGGACCGCATTGTCGATCAGATTGCGCAGGGCGCGGTTCAGGGCGTGCGGACGAATGTTCGCAAGCAGCGGCTCGATGGGTGCAAGGCTTGCGCGGCCGCCACCAACATCATTCACCAGATCGCCCAGCAGTGAGGTGAGGTCGACCGTGGCAGTGGGCTCTGCCTTGGCGACACCGCGCGCGAACTCCAGCGTGGCTTCGACCATGGCCTGCATTTCCTCGACCAATGTCTTCAGTCGGATGCTGTCGTCTGTTTCCTCCAGCATTTCGATCCTCAGCCGCATCGCGGTCAGGGGGGAACGAAGATCGTGGCTCAGGGCCGCTAGCATCTGCGTGCGCTCATTCACGAAACGGGTCAGGCGGTCTTTCATCTGGTTGAAGGCTCGTGTGGTCTCGCGCACCTCCAACGGCCCTGTTATCGGCAGCGGGTCTGTGTCCAAACCTCGGCCCAGACGGTCGGCTCCTATGGCAAGCACACGCATCGGGCCAATGACCCGCCGCGCGGTCCACCACGCCACCAGAACCACTGCCAGCACCATCAGCAAAAGCGGTAATACGGCTTGCGGTGAAAGCTGCAGGCCGGGGCGGTGGAACATCGTGCGCACGTTCAGCCATTCACCCCCGGCCAATTGGATCGACAGCGTCATCTCGATGGGGTCGGTGCGTCCGGCCATCATCGCCTCGTGCATCGGGCGCATGGCGGCGGGCATGCCCTCGGGCAAGGGAAACGGGTCAACTGCAAGAGCATGGACATCCGCCCGAACCTCCCGCTCCGGTTCACCAAGGATCTGCCGGATTTGGCGCAGAACGACGTCAGCGTCGCTGCTGTTATGGGGCGCTTCCGGCTCGGGTCCGACTGTAAATCTGACCAGTGGCGAATCTGCGGCCCGCAGAATGGACGCGCGCAGATCGGTTGGGGCATCGTCCAGCAACAAGACCACATTCGCCGCACGCCCTGCCGCCTCCAACCCAAGGGCCGCGCGCACGGCCCGGTTACGCTCGTCGGTCAGCAACAAGAGCCCAAGCCCTTGTGTGACGGCCAATGCCAGCAACAGCATCGCCAGCAACTGACCCCCCAGGGATTGGGGAAACAGCCCGCGCAGAAAGGCGAAGCGCTGGCTCATGGAAGCACTCTAACATCAGCAGCAAGACTGTAGCCGCCACCCCATACGGTCGCGATCAATGCGGGCTTGGCGGGATCGGCCTCGATTTTGCGGCGAAGGCGGCTGATCTGGTTGTCGATGGTTCGATCAAACACCTGCGCCGCGCGACCCGAGGTCAGATCGAGCAGTTGTTCGCGGCTGAGCACAAAGCGCGGACGTTCCAAAAACGCAGTCAGCAGACGGAACTCGGCAGTGGTCAGATCCACTTTGGCGCCGTCAGCGTCGGTCAGGGTCCGGCGGTCGGTGTCTAGCACCCAGCGATCGAACGCCATGCGGTGTCCGGCCAGGCTGCCGCCAACGATTTCTGTCCGGTCAGACCGGCGCAGGATCGCCTTGATCCGGGCCAGCAACTCGCGCGGGTTGAACGGTTTGGGCAGATAGTCATCCGCCCCGACCTCCAAACCCACGATGCGGTCGGTTTCATCGCCCAGAGCGGTCAGCATCAGGATCGGTATGCCGCCCTGCGCGCGCAACCGGCGGCAGACCGACAGACCATCTTCGCCCGGCATCATCACATCCAGCACGATCAGGTCGAACTGTCCGACCTTCATAGCTGCATCCATCGCCAGCGCGTCTGCGGCCGAGGTCGCCCGCATTCCGTTCTTTTCAAGATATTTCACCAGCGCATCGCGAATCTCGCGGTGGTCATCGACGATCAGAATGTTGGGCGGATGGGGCGTCATCTTGTCTCCTCGCGACGACCCTAGCTGAACCCGCCGTCTGCGGGCAGGATAGATTGTCGCAAACCATCTCTGCGCCGCTGCTTGCGACAGTTTGATACAAAAGACCGGTCCGCCTGACAAACCTGAGGGACATCTGCCCCATAGATTGGGTTCATCACAATTCAATCCAGGAGAGACAGAATGAAACGTTCAACCAAATTCGCCCTTGCCGCTGTTGCCAGCCTTGGCCTTGCCGCTGTTGCGGTGCCGGTCATCGCCCAGCAAGGCCAGATGCAACATGGTGGCATGATGGATGGCAACATGGGCCATCATGGCGGCATGATCGGCGGCGGCATGGGGATGATGGGCGGTGCGCAAAGTTACGCCATGGCCACGTTTGACACCAATAGCGATGGCACACTCAGCCCCGAAGAAATGACGGTCGGCATTCAGGCCGAACTCACGACCTATGACACCGACGCTAACGGCACGCTATCGCTGGAAGAGTTTGCCGTGATGCATGCGGCTCATACCCGGCCGATGACTGTGCGCGCCTTTCAGATGCACGATGCGGATGGCGACGCGCAGGTGACGGAAGCTGAAATGGCGGCAATGGCCGCGATGATGCAGGATCACATGAGTGAACGGCAGGGCGACATGCAAGGCATGGGCCAGGGGATGATGGGTAATAACTGACGCCCCCCTTTTTTTCCCGCCGATCTGATCAAAAGCCGATTGGCGGGCGTTACGCTAACATGGGTCAGGAGGGAACGATGATGAACGGTTACGGTATGGGTTTGGGAATGGGCTTCGGCTGGCTCTGGATGATCGTCATCCTTGTGCTGGTCGCTCTCGCGATTGCGGCGCTTGTCAAATACCTGCGAAAATAGGGACTGCCCACCCTTACAAAGCTTCAGGCATTTTCGATTTGGGAACGTTAGGCGCCCGAATAAAGTTGAGATAAGAACAACAATTTATCGGGGGTAAAAGATGAGCTATGGACGCTTCTTTGCAATGATCGCGACTTCGACAGTCGTGATGTTTGGATTGATGTATCTCAACACCTACGCACTCGACCACATCTTCTTCTCGCAGACGAGGATGTGGATGGCGGTCTATATGGGTGCGGTGATGGCAATCATCATGCTCGCTTTCATGCTGGGCATGTATTCCAACAAAAACCTCAACCTCGCGATCTTCGCGGGCGCTGCTGTGACCTTCGCGCTGTCGCTCTGGCTTGTGCGAAGCCAGGAGACGGTTGACGACCTCGCCTGGATGCGGGCGATGATCCCGCACCATTCCATCGCCATCCTGACCAGCGAGCGGGCTGACATTTCGGACCCCAGGGTCCGGGCACTGGCAGATGCGATCATCGAGGCGCAGCTGAGCGAAATCGCTGAAATGAAGGGATATATCGCCGACATCGAGGTGAACGGCGAGGCACCTGCGGGCACATCCCGCGCCGGGGGCGACTGATATCGCAGACGGGTGGAAAGTAGACGCCGCTACTGGAATCGCAATCATGAACCGAAAGGAACCACAATGGACTACACGATCAACCGCCTGATAGCGGACACCGATTTTGATGCCGTCGATGCGCGCACGCGCGCGGCGTTGGCCGACAAGGGTTTTGGCATCCTGACCGAGATCGACGTCAAGGCGACGATGAAGAAAAAGCTGGATGTCGAGATGCCGTCCTATCGCATCCTCGGTGCCTGCAACCCGAAAATGGCCCACGAGGCCATCGGAATTGAGCCGCGTGTCGGCGCTATGCTGCCCTGCAACGTGATCCTGCGCGCGGTCGATGGTGGCGTCGAAGTCAGTGCCATCGATCCAGTAGCTTCGATGCAGGCGATCGACAATGCCGAACTGCATGCCGTTGCCGGTCAGGTGCGCGATCTCTTGAAGAAGGCAGTCGAGGCGATCTGAGATGCGCCCGCGCACTAGCATCCTCGCGTCGATTGCAATCCTTGGACTCGCCGGGCTCGGGATTTGGTGGTTTGCGCCGTCGGTACTGGTTGATGCCCAGAGGCTTCTGGACCGCGAGGCGCTTGAAGCATCGGTGGCGCGTGCGGGCATCTGGGGCCCGCTGTTAATCATCAGCCTCATGACCGTTGCTGTGGTCGCCAGTCCCATTCCGAGCGCACCGATAGCTTTGGCCGCAGGTGCTGCCTACGGGCATGTCTGGGGCACCGTGCAGGTCGTGATCGGGGCCGAGCTTGGGGCGCTGATTGCCTTCGGCCTCGCACGGGTCCTGGGGCATGATATCTTGCGGCGGGTTTTAGGCACTTCGGTCGATGCGGGGCTGCTCGGATCGCAGAACGCGCTGACGGGAACGGTATTCGCAAGCCGCCTGATGCCCTTCGTGTCCTTTGACATCATCAGCTACGCGGCAGGGCTCAGCCGCCTGCACGCCTGGCGTTTCGCACTGGCGACGCTGGCAGGCATCATTCCAGCGAGTTTCGTCCTCGCGCATTTTGGCGGTGAGGCAGTCAGTGGTGACATTGGCCGGACCACATGGGCGGTGCTGGGGCTCGGCCTGATCACCGGTTTGCCCCTGCTCTGGATCGCGACATGGCGGCAAGCCGGGAAGGAAACCTGATGGCGGAAGGCTACAAAGAGAACAGCATCACCCTGCCCGGCGCAGTGGCTATGGGCACTGGCGTGATGATCGGTGCGGGCATCTTCGCCCTGACAGGACAGATAGCCGAACTTGCGGGACCCCTCTTTCCCCTCTCGTTCGTCGCGGGGGCGATCGTGACCGCGTTCAGCGCTTACACCTACACCAAGATGTCGAACGCCTTTCCGTCCGCGGGCGGCATCGGGATGATCCTGAAGAAAGCCTACGGGCCGACGACGATTGCGGCGGGTGCCGCACTTTTGATGACCCTGTCGATGGTCATCGCCGAAAGTCTCGTCGCGCGGACCTTCGGCACCTACACGATCCGGGCGTTTGGCGGCGATCCGGACAGCTTGCTTGTCCCGGTCATTGGCGTCGGGCTGATCGTCATTGCTTATCTCGTGAACGTCTCCGGCAGCCGCTCGGTCGGGCTTCTGTCTATCATCATGGCCGTAATTAAGGTCGGCGGCATTGCGCTGTTCGGTGTCGCAGGCCTCTGGGCAAGCGGGATCACCTTCGCGGCGACCGGCGGCGATGCGGGTGCCACCGGCTTTGTCGCTTCCGTCGCGCTGTCGATCCTCGCCTTCAAGGGCTTCACGACCATCACCAACAGCGGGGCCGAGGTCACTGACCCGCACCGCAACGTGGGCCGGGCCATCGTGCTGTCCATCGCAATCTGCGTGATCGTCTATCTGCTTGTCGCCTTCGCCGTCGGCTCCAGCCTGCCAATCGACCGCATCGTGGCGGCGAAGGATTATGCCCTTGCCGAGGCGGCCCGGCCCGCGCTCGGGCAGACCGGCTTCTATCTGACCGTCGCGTTGGCGCTTGTGGCCACGGCCTCCGGGTTGATCGCGAGCGTCTTCGCCGTCACGCGGATGCTGGCCATGCTGACCGAGATGAAGATGATCCCGCACAGCCATTTCGGGATGTCAGGCACAATCAAAGACCACACTCTGGTCTACACAGTCGTAGTCGCGGGTTTCCTCACAGTTTTCTTCGACCTCAGCCGCATCGCCTCTCTCGGCGCATTCTTTTATCTCGTGATGGACATGATCATTCACGCGGGCGTTTACCGAAACCTATGCCACGAGATCGGGGCACGCGGCTGGGTCATGTTGACCGCGATCGCACTGGACGCCGTGGTCCTGACCGCCTTCGCGGCGATGAAATGGCAGTCCGACCCGCTAATCGTCATATTTGGCGTCATCGGCATGGCACTGGTGTTCGCGTTCGTCGGCGTCTTTCTCGCACGCAACCCTGTAGGCGAGGGCGATCACGACCCCCATTAAAAAGAGCTTGAGATTCCAGTCGCTGGACACCTCAGGATGAAACAAATCAAAAGAAAGTCGGCACGATATGGACCACGATCATCAGCGCGCAAAGTCTGACATTCCCGAAGGAGCCGAGACTGCAAAGGATCCGGTCTGCGGGATGACGGTTGCGGTCGGGTCCGACACGAGGCACGCGGAATTCGAGGACAAGACCTTCCATTTCTGCTCTGAAAAATGCCAGACGAAGTTTGAAGGCGATCCGTGGTTCTACGCCTCGGGCCGCGCCGACGGGCGCAAGAAAGCTGCACCCGCCAATGTCCATTATACCTGCCCGATGCATCCCGAAATCGTCCGTGACGCGCCAGGGCCTTGCCCGATCTGTGGCATGGCGCTGGAGCCGGTGGTGCCGACGGATGAGCCCAGCCATGAGTTGACGGATTTCACCCGCCGGATGTGGATCTCGGCAGCGGCGGCTGTCCCGCTGATCGTGCTAACGATGGGCGAGCTCGTTGGCCTGCCGGTACGGGATTGGATCGGCCATCAGACCGCCAGCTATTTGGAATTCGTGCTTGCAACGCCAATTGTGCTTTGGGCCGCCTTGCCGTTCTTCAAACGCGGCTGGGACTCGGTGGTGAACCGCTCGCCGAATATGTGGACGCTGATCAGCCTCGGCGTCGCGGCGGCCTATCTCTATTCCATCGTGGCGACGTTCCTGCCGGACATCTTCCCCGAAGTCTACCGGATGGGCCAAGGTGTAGGGACCTATTTCGAGGCTGCGGTTGTGATCATCGCGCTGGTTTTTGTCGGACAGGTGCTTGAACTGCGCGCACGCGAACGCACGGGTGACGCCATCCGTGCCCTTCTTGATCTGGCACCGAAGACCGCGCGGCGCATCCTGCCGGACGGCACGGAATACGACGCGCCGCTGGAAAACATCATGGAAGGCGACCGGCTGCGGGTGCGCCCCGGTGATGCGGTTCCGGTGGACGGGATGGTGGTCGACGGGCGATCCTCTTTGGACGAAAGCATGCTGACCGGCGAGTCGATGCCCGTTGAGAAGGGTCCGGGCGATGCGGTCACCGGGGCCACGATAAACAAGAACGGCTCTTTGGTGATCGAGGCGGGCAAGGTCGGGGCCGATACCGTGCTGGCTCAGATCGTGGCCATGGTATCTAACGCGCGCCGCTCGCGCGCACCAATCCAGGGTATGGCCGACCGCGTGGCAGCAGTCTTCGTGCCGACCGTGGTCGGGGTGGCGATCTTCGCCTTTGTGATGTGGATGATCGTCGGGCCTGAACCTGTGCTGGTCTTTGCCATCGCCTCGGCCGTCTCGGTGCTGATCATCGCCTGCCCCTGCGCACTTGGCCTCGCCACTCCGATTTCGATCACTACGGCCGCCGGGCGGGGAGCGCAGGCGGGTGTGCTGATCAAGGATGCCGAGGCGCTGGAACGCATGGCAGGCGTCGATACGCTGATCGTCGACAAGACCGGCACCCTGACCATGGGCAAGCCAAAGCTGACCGATACCGTGGCGCTGGGAGATATCTCCGAGGTTGACATTCTGTCGCTGGCTGCGGCGCTGGAACGCGGCTCTGAACACCCTCTCGCCGAAGCCATTTTTGAGGGGGCCGAAGCGCAGGGTGCCGCGCGGCAAGAGGCTGCGGAGTTCGAGGCGGTTACCGGCAAGGGCGTGCGCGGCACTGTCGGGGGTCGCGCGGTGGCGCTTGGCAATACGGCCATGATGCAGGACATGGGACTTGAGACAACGCAAGCCGAGGAAAAGGCCGATGCCCTGCGCACGGAGGGCAAGACGGCAATGTTTGTCGCGGTTGATGGGGCGCTTGCAGGTATTGTGGCGGTGGCCGATCCGATCAAGGAGTCAACCGCTCAGGCAATCAAGGAGCTGCACGCCCAAGGACTGCGGGTGATCATGGCAACGGGCGACAACGAGCGCACAGCGCAGGCGGTGGCGGCCTCCTTGGGCATAGACGAGGTGCGCGCGGGCGTCTTGCCGGAAGACAAGAAAAAGCTGATCGATGATTTACGCAAGCAAGGTCACAAGATTGCCATGGCGGGCGACGGCGTGAATGACGCCCCCGCCTTGGCCGCAGCGGATGTCGGCATCGCCATGGGCACGGGTGCCGATGTTGCGATGGAAAGTGCGGGCATCACCTTGCTAGGCGGTGACCTCATGGGCATCGTGCGGGCGCGCAAACTGGCGCGCGCCACGCTGCGCAACATCAAACAGAACCTGTTCTTCGCATTCGCTTACAACGCCGTCGGTGTGCCGATCGCGGCGGGGCTGCTTTATCCCGTGACCGGATTGCTGTTGTCGCCGATGATCGCGGCGGCGGCAATGAGTCTGTCGTCGGTGTCAGTCATCACCAACGCCCTGCGCCTGCGGCGGGTTGATCTATAGGCGATCTCAAAAGGAGCACAACATGACCAACTTCCACATTCCAGACATGAGCTGCGGCCATTGCAAGGCGACGATTGAAAAAACGATCCACGCTATCGACCCGACGGCACAGATAGCATTCGACATGACCGCGCGGCGGATCACTCTGGATAGCTTGGCCGAGACGGCTAACTTGCAGGAGGCGCTGGCCGAGGCCGGGTATCCGGCTACGCCAGTCTGACGCCCAGGTCCGGCCGATGTCAGCCCCATTTTGAGCAAACTGGGTCGGTGCGCGGTCTCCGATCGGGGTGATCTTTTTGTCAGGTAGTTTCGCGCAACGTATGCGCCTGCAGGCACTCCGCTTGCATGTTCCGCACAAAAGTCTCGACGCAAATTGCATATCATTCCTGAAAGAACCTGACTTGCGCAGAAGCTTCTGCGTACTGGAAATCACTTTCCTCCTTGAATGGGTACAAAATTGGTCACTCACCGAATTGTGAGAAGCCTTGCCCCAACGAATAGCTTGACAGGTGGGTGCATTTTCGTCACCGATTGAGTATGGAGCGAGATTACGCAAGTTCTGCACTGGCTAGAGTACTTGCGTGCTTCATTTTAGTGATTTCAATAGCATTTTTTCCGTCTTCAGCCAGTCACGCTGGTCACGGTATGGATATGGGTGCCGTTGCGCATTCTGGCGACATGATAGCCGCAACAGGACACCACGGTGAAGTTAAGAACGAGACAGCAAAATCTGGCAGTCTTAAAAAATGTGGTGCTCAATCGAATGCTGCCCATTCTGAGTTTGGGCCCAATAAATGTTGTAATGCCATTTGTCTGACCGCTGTATTGATTGAAGGGCCAATCGTTCGAATTGGGCAGGTTTCGGCAATCGAATTTATCGTCGGCGCAACACAGATGGCACACATCGAACCGAATGGCTTTTTGCGCCCTCCGCGACTGTTGATCTAAAAAACGCCCTTTATCGGGCTTTTCTCTGCGCTGTCCAAGCGCCCAAAGATCAACAAACAAGGCCATACCTATGAAATTCCACATCCTTACCGGGGCATGCGCCCTGACGCTTGGCGCGTGCAGTTCCACGCCCTTGCCCGATGCGACTGCCTTGTCGGCTGCAATCAACCCTTCCGTGACATCGGCCATCGCGTATCAGGATCCTCTTGCAGGATACACATATCGTGGCCCGACGGGCCCGCGTGATTGGCGCGAAGTCAATGAAGAACAATCGGAGGGCAACTGATGAAGGTCTTGAAAATTCCTTTGATCCTTGGATTTCCTCTGGTGCTGGGGGCCTGCGCTGGAATGGTTCCTGGCGAATACACCGATACGAAAGCAGGCTTTGCAAACGTGTCAGCCGAGACTTCCGCCGCCATTGGCAAACGCACCGTGTTTGCGCAGACCCAAGCAGAAAATGCAGCAATCCAGCGTGAAGTTCACGGGCTGGTGTATCGCAAGACCATCTCGGCCGAAACGGCCGTTCAGGTGGCACTGCTCAACAACAAGGGCCTTCAAGCATCTTATGCAAATGTCGGGCTCTCTGCTGCTGAAGCCTGGGAGCAATCGACACCGGCTGATCCTGTTGTTTCGATTGGTTTACTGGGCATAGGAGCGCCGGAACTTGGAGTCTACCGTGCAATCGAGGGGTTGGTGCGGGCCAATATTCTGGATGCGACAACGCGCAAACAACGAATGGCACTGGCCGATACCGGCTTCCGGCAGGCACAGCTTGCAGCAGTGAATGATTCGTTAGCCTTAGCCAATCAGACACGCGCCGCATGGATCAATGCCGTTTCAGCCTTTGAGATGGTCGGATATCTGAGTCGAGCAAAGAAAACCTCTGATGCGGGCTCGGAACTTGCGCTGCGATTGGGTGAAACAGGCGCGCTGAACAAGGCAGGCCAAGCGCGCGAACAGGCGTTCAACGCTGAATTAGCCGGTCAGTTGGCACAAGCACGTCTGAACGCCGTGCGCGCCAAGGAGGATCTGACCCGTTTGATGGGGCTATGGGGCACTGAGGTGGATTACTTCGTTCCAGATGCACTGCCCGCTTTGCCACGCTCAGTCGGGCGCATAACGAGCATCGAGGCAAAAGCACTTACCAGCCGCGTCGATCTTCGGATCGCAAAGCTGGGGTTGGAGGCCCAAGCCAGGGCTTTTGAACTGACTGATAAGACACGGATCGTCAGCGATCTTGAAATTGTTGCAGGCGCTGAACTGGAGCGTGAGGTCGGGGAAGACGGCGACATCGAAAAGAACATCACAACGCCACTTGATCTCGAAATCGCGTTTGCAATTCCGATCTTCGACAGCGGTAAGGTGACGATGCGCAAGGCCGAGCTAATGTATCTGCAATCGGCAAATGTGCTGGCGGAAAAAGCTGTAAATGTGCGTTCGGAAGCCCGCAGTGCTGAAATGACCTATCACTCCGCCTACAAAATCGCACGCCACTACCGCGATGTACTTGTGCCTCTTCGGACCACCGTCGAGGAAGAAGCATTGCTGTCTTACAACGGCATGATCACCAGCACGTTCGAGCTGCTCACGGACACGCGCGAAAGACTAGGCGCGTCGATGGAGGCCGCAAACGCAAAACGAGAATTCTATCTGGCCCAAGCTGATTTGACCGCTGCCATTTACGGCGGTGGTGCAGCCGGCGGCGGCGGAGGAGAAGCCGCATCACTGGCCGCCGGAGGCGGCGCACCTCATTGAAAGGACTGACAATATGTTTAATAGACGCCAACTGATCGGGGCCGGTGCAGCCGGTGCAGCCCTTGTTTCATCCCAGGCTTGGGGCAAGACCCTGAACATGGGCCTGCCCGATGCAGCCGAAATGGACAGCGCGGCCACGCTTATCACGCCGCGCCCTTCCTCTGGGCCGGATTACACGCCAGTCGTCACGCTGAACGGCTGGACGCTACCCTTCCGGATGAACAACGGTGTGAAGGAATTCCATCTGGTGGCCGAACCCGTCGAGCGGGAACTGGCAGATGGCATGATCGCCCATCTTTGGGGGTACAACGGCCAATCGACCGGCCCAACCATCGAAGCGGTCGAGGGGGACCGGGTGCGCATCTATGTCACAAACCGATTGCCCGAGGCAACGTCGGTGCATTGGCACGGTCTGATCCTGCCATCGGGTATGGACGGAGTGAGCGGGCTGTCCCATCCTGCAATCCCGCCGGGCAAGACTTACGTGTATGAGTTCGACCTCTTATATTCGGGCACTCACATGTATCACCCTCATTCTGATGAGATGACACAGATGGCGATGGGGATGATGGGCATGTTTGTCATTCACCCGAGGGATCCGTTGTTCATGCCAGTGGACCGCGATTTTCTGATCATGCTCAACGCCTTCGACATCGACCCGGGCACCTATGTGCCGCGGATCATGACGATGACGGATTTCAACATGTGGACCTGGAACAGCCGTATTTTTCCCGACATTGATCCCCTCGTGGTCAACAGAGGCGACAAGGTGCGCGTGCGGGTGGGCAACCTGACCATGACCAACCACCCGATGCACATGCACGGCTATCATTTCAAAGTGACATGCACGGACGGCGGCTGGGTTCCAGAATCTGCCCAATGGCCCGAAGTCAGTATCGACATCCCCGTGGGTGCGATGCGCGCCTATGAATTCGTCGCGGAACATCTGGGTGATTGGGCAATCCACTGCCACAAATCGCACCACACGATGAACGCCATGGGCCATGACGTGCCCACCTTCATCGGCGTCAACAAGCAGCAGTTGACCCAGAAGATCCGCACGTTCCAGCCTGAATACATGCCCATGGGAACTGCGGGCATGGGCGATATGGGAAAAATGGAAATGCCTCTGCCCGATAACACGATTCCTATGATGACCGGTTGGGGCCCTCATGGCCCACTCGAAATGGGCGGCATGTTTTCAGTCGTGAAGGTGCGCGAAGGGATTGGGGCCGACGATTACTCCGACCCGGGCTGGTATGAAAATCCGCCGGGTGAGCAGGCCTATGAGTGGACCGGCGAGTTGCCCGAGTTCGCCAGCAACAATAGCCCGAAGACACAGATCACCCCAAGGCCAAAATCCGACGGATGACCCCGGCGAACCAACGACGAAACTTACAGGAAAACACAATGAAAACATTACTATTCTCGACGGCGGTTCTGCTGATCCTTGCCACCCAGACGATGGCATCAGGCACGCATGGTGGCGGCCACGACGACAAGGCATCGGTGGGGGTGCCCGGAAATGCCGCGCATATCGACCGGACCATGGCAGTGACAATGATGGAAACCGACGACGGCCAGATGTTGTTCGAGCCGCGCACGTTGGCGTTTCGCAAGGGTGAAACCATCAAACTGATCATCACCAATGCAGGCGAGCAGGAACATGAGTTCGTTCTGGATACCGCCGAAAAGAATGTCGCGCACAAGGCGATGATGGAGGAGATGGGCGATATGGAGCACGACGATCCCAACGCCATCCGCCTTGAACCCGGTGCGCAGGGTGAAATCGTCTGGACCTTCTCGAACTCCGGCACTTTCGAATACGCCTGCCTGATCCTGGGCCACTACGAGGCCGGAATGCATGGCCCGGTCGCCGTCAACTGAACGTCAATTCCAGCAACAAAGGAAAATCACATGAAACTTCTGAAAACCCTCACTCTTGGTGCCGCTGTTCTGGTCGCCTCAATGTCTTTCGCTTCGGCCGAAACTTTTACAAAAGGCGTTGTCAAAAAGGTCGATACCAAGGTCGGCAAGGTCACGATCATCCACGAAGAGCTGATCGATTTGGAAATGCCTGCAATGACGATGGTATTTCGTGCCGACGAAGCCATGCTCGCGAAAATGGCGGAAGGCCAGAATATCGAGTTTGTTGCAGGCCGCGTGAATGGCAAGCTGACCGTGACAGCCCTGAAATAACGCCAAGCAAGGGGGTGTCGGCGTTGGTTGATACCCCCGATCTAACTAAATTCACAATTTCGGATGCCAGAAATGAAAACGCGCCTTCTTCTACTTGTCACGGCCACAATCGCAGTGGGGGGGTGGTATTTCTTGCAGCCAAACTTTGACAGTGCGACCAATCAGTCGCCATTGCCATTGTTGGATGGGGCACTTGTTGCCGTTGTCCTTCCTCCCTCGCTGAGTGAGCCCGAAGAGATTGGGAAACGCGGCTATGACGCCGTATGCGCCGCATGTCATGGGGCAAATGGTCAAGGTCGCGATGGTATCGCACCACCGCTTGTGCACCGGATTTACGAACCCAGCCATCATGGCGATATGGCGTTTTTGCTGGCTGTTCGCCAAGGCGTGCGCGCCCATCACTGGCAATTCGGCGACATGCCCCCAATCGCAGGCCTCACGGACGACGATGTGACCAAGATCGTCGCGTATGTACGTGCTGTTCAACGTGCGAATGGCATAAATTAACCAAAAGACGAAACAACAAGGGAATACAAAATGATGAAATCACTTCTAGTGAGCGCAGTTTTCAGTTTGGGGCTTTTTCTGTCAACGGGAGTCGCAATTGCGCATTCTGAAGAGGAAACCCTTTTGCCTACAGACGGTGCAGTTCTGCAATCCAGCCCCGAAAAAATCAGCATGACATTCGAAATGCCGATGCGGATCACCTTTATCACTTTGCACGACGATGCCGGTGACGAACACGATCTTATCCGCACCGACAACATGCAACCGGTCACCAAATTTGAAGCCGTGCCTGCAGATCTGCCGGTTGGCCGCTATACAATCGAATGGCGGGGCCTAGCAGACGACGGTCATTCAATGGAAGGAGATTTTTCCTTCGAGATTGAAGGATAGCGCCCGGTGCTTTCAACGCTCGCATCCGCCGCCGGTGTTCAGTGGCTTTCGATCCTTGTCAAAGCCATTGCGTATGGCTCCACACTGGTCGCCGCAGGCAGTGTTGTTGTTCTTGTCACACTGAGGTCGCTGGACAATGCCAACCGTCGCGCGGTGCTGCGTCTTTCAATTGGTGCGGCCGTGCTGGCCGCACTTGTTTCGGTGCTGCTCATACCCATCCAGGCCAGTTTCTTGATGGGTGGCACCCTCGCCGGGGCGACCAACCCCGTGCTCATTGGGATGGTGTCCGACAGCCCACTTGGGTCAAGTATTTTTTTGCGACTCTTCGGTCTTGGGTTGATCCTCGCGCTGGTTCTGTCACATCGCGCGGGCCTTTGGGTCGCGCTGGTGGGGGCCGTTCTGGTTTGCGCGTCTTTCGCCCTGCAAGGTCATGCATTAAAAGATCCAAGATTGCTTCTGGGGCTATTGATTACCCTTCACATTCTTGGGACTGCGTTTTGGATAGGTGCCTTTGCCCCACTTTTGCACGCTGCAAAGCTTGCCGACACCACACAGGCCGGCGCACTGGCACATGAGTTTGGAGAGCAAGCGCTTTGGGCCGTTGCCGGGCTGGTCATCGTCGGGGCGATAACCCTTGGGCTTCTCACGAATTGGAGCCTCACTGCACTGTTCAGCGCATATGGCCAGTTGTTCGCGATCAAGCTGGTGGTCTTTGCAGGAGTTTTGGGTTTGGCGGGTTGGAACAAGCTGCGATTGACACCCGCCCTGCGGGGTGGAAACAGGCTGGCGGCGCAGCAATTGCGCGGCTCTATCCGTATCGAAGCCGCGCTGATAGGTATCATCTTGTTGACCACAGCAGCCTTGACGACCCTGACAAGCCCACCGCGCCCTGATATCGCGACGCTGGAGCGCACGCAGAACAGTGCCGTCCTCAGCCCCATAAAGGACAGGACCTGATGATCCGATTGACCCGCCGACACTTTTCGGCATCGCTTCTGGCAACGGCTGCGACTGGCTTTGGGCGCCCTACCCGAGCTTTTTCTGACGCAATCCCGGTGCTGACGGCACGGGCGGGCATGGCACGGCTCGCCCCGCCCAATTATCCCGAGACTGCAATCTGGGGCTTTGACGGGCTGGTGCCAGGCCCGATCCTGAGGTTGTCACAGGGAGACCGATTGCAAAGACGCTTTCGCAATGACTTGGAACAGGCTTCAACAATTCACTGGCATGGCATCCGTATCGCCAATGCTATGGACGGCGTGCCCGGTATGACGCAGGACGCGGTCGCCCCCGGCGGTGATTTTCTTTACGATTTCGCCCTGCCGGACGCGGGAACGTATTGGTATCACCCACACAATCGCAGCTGGGAACAAATGGCACGCGGTCTCTATGGCGCATTGATTGTGGAGGAGACCTCTGGCGCACCCGAAGTCGCCAGCGATGAGGTTCTTTTGCTCGACGACTGGCGCCTTGGCGACGATGCGCAGATCGCCGGAGGGTTCGGCGATATGCACGATTGGGCCCATGCAGGTCGGCTGGGAAACTGGATCACAGTGAACGCCGATGGCGCTTGGTCCCGCCAAGTCGCAAGGAACAGCCGCCATCGGCTGCGGCTGATCAACACGGCGAATGCGCGAGTTTTCTCGCTTGAGGCGCAGGGGATTGAAGGGTGGGTTATCGCTCTCGATGGCATGCCCCTGGAGCAGCCACAGCCGCTTGCGCAGCTCATTCTTGCCCCTGCGCAACGTGCCGACCTGTTGGTCGACATCACGGCGCAAGACGGTGGCGAAGCCTTCCTGATCAGCCATGAACGCGACGGCGGCTATGCCATCGCGACATTCAGCGTCACGGGCAGCGCACGCGCCGACCGTCTGCCGGAACCGCACGCTCTTCCCCCGAACGCTGTCCCGAATATGGGTGACATCGCTCAGGCGCGCGTGGCCGAGTTGCGCATGGAAGGTGGGGCAATGGGACGAATGACCGGGGCCATCATGGACGGGCGCATGATGGGCATGCGCGAGATGGCCGGAGCAGGCAAGGTCTGGGCGTTTAACGGAATGGCAGATATGCCCACCACACCACTGATTGAGGCCGCACGCGGCGAGACAATTCGAATCACGATGACGAACGACACAGCCTGGCCACATGCCATGCACTTGCACGGGCACCATTTCCGGCGCCTGGCCGAAGACGGTACGCAGGGTCCACTGCGCGACACACTTCTTCTTGATCGCGGTGAGCTTGTTGAGATTGCCTTTGTCGCCGACAATCCCGGTGATTGGCTGTTGCACTGCCACATGTTGGAGCATTCCGCCGGTGGCATGATGACCTGGCTAAGGGTCTCGTGAGCCCTACTCTTCAACAGTTGAGACTTAAGCGAGGAAAGTGATCGAATGAAACGAAGAGCATTTATTTTGGCTGGCCTGAGCACACCCTTGATTGCGCACCGGGCCTTTGCCGCCGTACCGCGGGTATACGTCGTGAAAACCCCGACTTGTGGATGTTGCTCGGCTTGGGTCGACCATGCCCGCTCGGCCGGTTTCCTGATCGAGGTTACGGATGTGACACAAGAGGCACTTTGGGCCCTCAAGGAAAGTCTGTCGATCACCCCCGAATTGGCGTCATGTCATACGGCGCGCGTCGAGGGCTATTTCATCGAAGGACACGTCCCCGCAGATGACATATCGCGCCTGCTGAAAGAGCGCCCCGATGCACTGGGGCTGACGGTTCCTGGTATGCCGATCGGATCGCCAGGAATGGAAATGGGCGCACAAAGCGACGCATTCAATACGCTGCTTGTTCTACGGGACGGAAGCACCCAGGTATTTGAGCGTCACGGCTAAGCCTTCAGCCCTCATTGTGACAGTTTGACTTTTAATAGGCTCTGCCTCAATCTGTGTGGCGGAACGGTAGCATTCTCGCTCGCAACAATTCTGGACCGGCCCGGCCGTACATGGCGCGTTTAAGGGTCTTCAGGCGGTTGATCT
>Ga0306897_1000097_pt1 | contig 19386 bp, 22 predicted proteins | sample AntRauMFilla1563_FD_190425 | JGI IMG/M metagenome (GOLD analysis project Ga0306897, IMG submission 190425) | Saline lake microbial communities from Rauer Islands, Antarctica - Metagenome Filla 1 #563 (v2) (version 2) | ecosystem: Environmental > Aquatic > Non-marine Saline and Alkaline > Saline ...
TGTCTATCACCGCGCGGTCGGAAGGGGGGTATTTTTGGGTCAAAGCAACGGCACGCTCGCGCATCTCGCCCGCTGATTTGTTGGTGAAGGTCATCGCCAGAATGTTGTGCGGCGCAATCCCTTTGTGAATCAAGTGCACAATCCGGTGCGTGATCACCCGCGTTTTGCCCGAGCCAGCACCCGCCAGCACCATCAGCGGTCCTTCGGTGTGCAGCACCGCTTGGGTTTGTGGGTCATTTAATCCTTTCGTATACGGCAGATCGGGTTGAGTGTCGGAAGAGTGTGTCATGTGAGGGACATTTTAGCACGTGGAGTTTTTAGATAGAAATGAATCTTTTAAACGGTAATCGTTCCTGCTTGCGAAATATCAATTGTACCTTTATATAAAATATGTGGGATACCAAAAAATAAAAGTGGTTTTTCACCAGACGAGTAACAGTCTTTAAAATAAATTTGAGCGACTGCTGGTATGCCACGAACTGAACGTAATTTTTCAGGTGTAAAAGGAATAAACTCATTAGTGGGAACTTGTTTGCGAAACCGTTCCAATTCTTTAAACAAATAAATAGCTAAGTTATTTTGATCTAATAAAGTTGAGTCAATTTTGTAAAACGTAAATGGTTTATCTTCCATACCTGCTCGTACTAGGGCTTTTTTCCATTGTGTTGGTTCAATCGGGGAAAGATGTAGCACGTCATTCCAAAGACAATCTAGTGTTGGTATGTTACGTTCAAGCAAGAATTCACGGCCGGCATATTTTTTTACTTTTCTGGTATATAGATCAGGATAAGAAACTAGAATTTGGTTAAGAGGTTGAAGAACAGTACCTTTTAAATCTTTGGGTTTAAGATGGTATATGTAATTTTGCATGTATGTATTGTAACAAAATAGAAAAAGCCCGACGCGTACGCCGGGCTTTTGGTTTTTACAGTTGCAGTTATTATGCTGCTTTTACAATTCCCTCTGGAACAAATTTTTGGGCGTCGGCCATCTCTCGAAAGAGTGCTTCGGCTTCGTACAGTTCTGCCAGTGAATCGTGCATAGTTACCTGAGTAGTGTCGTCATCACACAACTCAAGTGGTCGGACAAATATAATTTTATCCATAGAGGCGACCGTTGAAAAACGGTGTGCCACCATAAGTACTGTTGTGTCTGATGGTAGCGCGTCCAACCCTTCCATCACTGTCTGCTCAGACAGAGAATCAAGTGATGAAGTAGGTTCATCGGCCAGCACTATTCTGGGTCGGTCTTTCGTCAGACTCAGTTTGAAGAGAGCTCCAGCGATTTGTAACCGCTGTTGTTTTCCTCCTGACAGTTTGAGCCCTTTGTAGCCGACTGATTCATCGAGTCCATTGTCAAAGGATTCGACCGGCAAGCCAGCTTTCTTTAGAGCAGCGATCGCCAGTGCAGACAACTGATCTAGTCTAGCGATGTCGGTATCGCTTGGTAGATCAAAGTGTGATACGCCAAACATAAGATTATCGAACACGGTGCCGGTAAATGGTTCACTCTTTTGTAATACGTTTCCGTAGTAGCGCAACAGTGAATCCATTCGCAGCGTCGCCAAATCTTGACCACCGACACTGACCGTTCCTTTCACAGGGTCAGAGCCACGGGTTAGGAGTTGTAGTATGAGCTGTGACTTACCAGCTCCACTGCGTCCAATGATGCCGACTTTTGTACCAGCTTCAATGCGTAAGTTCACATCACGTAACACGATTTTGTCGTCAGGCTCTCCATCGACGGTATCCGTCACATTTTCAAATGTGACGGATAGTGGTGTGTCTTCAAACATTGCACCAACGTCGTATTGATGCGGTACTGTACGTTCGAGAATTGGTCGGTACTTGTTGATACGAGCCAAGTCTGATTGCACGTCTCGTTGCTCGTTCAAGATCTGACCAAGTCGGTCACTGATCCGTTCAAACGAGAAGAACACCAGTACCGCCAAAGGAATGGCGATACTGCCAGCTGCACTCTATACGCCAATAGCGTATAGAGTGCACCAGCCGCGCCAAGCATTCTTAGTTGATGCCAAGCCATCTGACGCGAAAAGAAAATACGCCAGACGCGATCGTCGATCGCAATGGCCGGCATCCGCCACTCTTTGATTTGCAGCAGCACCTTCCCTTCTACGCCATGAGCTTTTACATGGTCGGTGTTGTGCCAGTACTCTTGAGTCCGGATGTCGGCGCGCTTGTAGATGTCGATAGCGGGTTTCATTTCTGCGTGCATGTACTGGTTGGTGCTGCGGCCGAGCTTTAGCTCGAGCGCAACGAACATGGCAGCAATCAAACCGAGATACAGATTGGCATACGTGCACGCAACGATCGCGAACAGTATTTGGAAGTAACCCGGAATGATTCCATAGAGGTAGTTACCTAGTGTGTTCCAGCTGGCGTTGAAAAGACTTTCAACTCCGCCACCGTCAATCTCAGACTTTCCACCAGAGAGCCACCGTAGTGGCCGAGCCAAGTAGAGCGCCGAGATTGCTTGTGGCATATACCAGATTCCTTCCTGGAAAAAGTACTCACGCACTTGCTGCCGCAGCCATACCAGTCCAGCTTCGCCAAAGCGAAGTGAGCTATACATAGCGGCTGCGATCAAAAGCGAATGGGTTGTATTTTCATTCAAGCCCTCAAGGTAATAGCCAATAGCGTAAGGCATCAAGAGCACCAACGCCGAGCTGATCACAATTAATCCGCATGTCTGCAAGGCAGTCTTGCGAGCTTGATCATTGAGCAGTTTCTCCCAAATGAACCCCAAGTTTTGGTCGTAGTCACGCAGTGAGCGTGGTGGTTTGAATCGATTGGACATTTGTCCCTCCTTGGTTTGAATTGTAAAAGAGCGGGTGTGTCCACTCTTATATATGAGTGTTCACAAAGAACAAAAGCAGCTTGTTCCGTTACTGGAGACAAGCTGCTTTGATGACACAACGGGATTTCCCGTGTTTGTGTCGGGGAAAGAGTTATGTATTCATATCAGATTGCCTACAATCAAAAGACGGCACCAGAGACCCAATCAGCATTGGGGTATACGCAGTGAATCGCAAATCGCAAATCACCCGCGGCTGTGCCGCTAGTGCTTTCTTAAAATTGTGTGCAAAAAGTCGCATGTAAATACTGTATCATTAATTAATGTTAGTGTCAACCACAAATAACCCTTATTCTTGAGCCTCAAAACTACCTCATTTCATAGCACCAAAAATGGGTAGAACGTCAATTGCCCTTATGGTCGCCTCTAGTACAATGTCCCGCATGCCTAACAAGGTGTGGTGAAAGGAGAACTATTCCCCATTCATAATTTCTAGCTCGACTGTAATGACTGCGCTGCGGTGAGACCAAATAACTTGCTTATAAAACTTTCAACACAAGACGTCGATGGTTCGGGTAGACCGATCGCCCATCGACTTACATATATAGTGGTAGCGGCACTGATTGCTGTACCATTTTTTGCTAACGCATTTTTTGGAACTATGTTCCAGGGTGAGCCAGTCGCAACTACCAGTACTAAGTACGAACCAGGTGTCGCTCATATGACGCTCTTGAGTGCAGCTATTAATCCCGATGTGGTAACCCCACGCGGTGGAGCAGATATTTTAGTTCAAAACAATTCCCTGCTAGCTAGCGGCCCGATTGGTGAAAGCGAAATCGCTCCAATTGATGGTGGTAATCAGATCCGTGTGTATACAGTGCGTGAAGGTGACTCACTTTCTCAAGTAGCCGAGATGTTTGGTGTGACCACTAACACCATTTTGTGGGCCAACGACCTACCCCGCGCCACCCAGATCCGTGCCAACGATACGCTGGTAATCTTGCCCGTAGCTGGAGTGCAACACAAAGTTGTCTCAGGCGATACGCTTGCAACTATTGCTAAGAAGTACGATGGCGACGCCGATGAGATTTTGTCATACAACCAGCTGGCTGACGCCAGTGAGCTCGGTGTAGGCGACACAATCATTGTCCCAGGTGGGACACTACGGTCAGTCCAGGCCCGAGCTGCAACTGCTGTACCAGTAAAGATTTCTGGCTCGGCTGGCGCTTCAAGCGCAGGGTTGATCCACCCAGTGCCAGGTGCAGTACGCACCCAAGGAATCCACGGCAACAACGGAGTCGACTTCGCAGCTGGGCACGGCACCACGATCCGCGCCGCCGCCGCTGGTGAAGTGATTGTGTCTAAGAGTTCTGGTTGGAACGGTGGATACGGACAATATATAGTGATTCGCCACAACAACGGATCGCAGACTCTGTACGCCCACTTCTCGGAAAACTACGTGGGAGTCGGAGCCTACGTCGCCCAAGGTGAAGCAATCGGAGCGATGGGTAATACCGGGCGATCGACCGGGACTCACCTACACTTCGAAGTCCGCGGTGCACGCAACCCATTTTAGGCAAACTGCTTTGTTGCCTGCACAAAAAATCCGCTCACGGTACCGATGTACCGCTCGCGGATTTTTTGTTTGTCGCCGCGCATTTTATCCTAAAATGAGTTGCGTGCTATCAGGGTGGTTTATAGCTTGATCAAGATTGTTTTGTACATGGGTTTATAGACTCACCCGATACTGCAAGGCTTCCAGCACGTGGCTGGTTTCTATATCGGCTGAGCCGCCTAGGTCAGCGATCGTGCGCGACACTTTGATTAATCGGTGATACGAGCGGGGTGAAAGATTGAGCTTCGAGCTGGATAATTTTAATAACTCTTTGACGTCGTCTTTGATGACGATGTGTTTTTCGATCTCTCTCGCAGATAGATTAGTGTTGGTGTATTCGCTGTCCTTCTTATAGCGCTTTTGCTGAGCTACTCTCGCGGCGGTGATGATCTTTCGGGCGGCATCGGTTTCGTCGATTTTGCTTGGTAGTGCGGTGAGGGTGTCGTAGGGCACGTGTGGTACCTCGATCCACAGATCGATCCGATCGAGGATTGGCCCCGAGACTTTATTTTTGTAGGTATCACGCATGGCGGTGGCTAGGTCGGTGGTGCCGTCTTCACTTCCCCGATATGGGTTGAGAGCCGCAACCAAAATAAAGTCGGCGGGAAATTCCGCTGTACCTTGTACACGCGAGATCGTCACGACCTTGTCTTCTAGTGGTTGGCGTAGAGCGTCGATCGAGCGTCGCTCAAATTCTGGGAACTCGTCCATAAAAAGTACGCCGTGGTGAGCGAGGGTGACCTCGCCTGGCTTGGGGTTGGCACCACCACCGACCAGGCTAGTGTGCGACGCGGTGTGGTGGGGTGCTCGAAACGGTGCCTGGGTGCTGATCTCGTGGTTGCCACCTGATAGTGAATGAATCGCGGTCACGTTTAGGGACGCCTCGCGCGATAGCGGTGGCAGTAGTCCGCGAAATGCCCGCGCCAACATAGTCTTGCCGGTACCAGGTGGCCCGACCAACATGATGTTATGCCGCCCTGCAGCCGCGATGATCAACCCGCGCTTAGCGCTTTCTTGCCCTTTGATATCCTCTAGCCGAGTTTGTCCTTCGGCCCACTTGGTTGGAATCACAGTGGCGGGCTGGGCGGTGAGCGTTTGTTCATGATCAACCGATACGTGCTCGATGATCTCAATCAGGGTGCGTGCGCCGTAGATGATGATGTCGTCGATCAAGGCCGCTTCGGCCACATTATCGATTGGTACAATTATTTCTTGGATGCCAGCATTCTTCGCAGCCAGTACACAATTGAGTACACCCTTGACCGAGCGCACGGTGCCGTCGAGCCCGAGCTCGCCGATATACGCGCGCTTGGTGTCGTCGACTTCGATCTCTCCAGCTGCAATCAGATATCCAATCGCAATTGGCACATCAAATAGTGGCCCTTCCTTTTTGAGGTCAGCGGGCGATAGCGATACCACCACCTTTTGGTTTTTGGTTTTGGGAGAGGTGTAGCCCGAGTGTTTGATTGCACTACCGACGCGATCTTTGGCCTCGTCGACCGCCTTGCCAGCGAGGCCAACCACTGCAAACGAATGCAGCCCGCGCGAAATGTCGGTCTCGATTGTCACGATCGTGCCGCCTAAAACATGAGGTTGAACGGTGGTGACTTGTGCGATTGGCATACTAGTAATCGCCGTTGGTTAGCACGGTTGCGAACGCCTCCATTGATTCGGCGATCAACAGTGTGTTGTCGTTGATAAATCCGTAGGTCAGTGAGGTGTTGCCAGTCTCGGTCACGAGCACTCTGACGTCGATCCGGTTGATGGTGCGATCTTGGTAGCGCGTACCACGCAAATCGCTAAACAACGGTTGCAGACTGTCTACCAACAAAGATTCATTCACTAACAGTGCGCCAGTCATAGAAATTTGATCATTCACCTGTAGTAGTAGCTGTGGGCGCGATTCTGCCACACTAATAAACCTAACATCGGCGGCAAATTGTGCGATGGTAATTGGGAAATTATCAGTGACTAAATCAAGTGCTAGTGTGGTGCTTAATTTTTGATTCTCGACACTGTAGAGCGAGTACTCCACCACCCCTGGTCCACCGATCCCGGCACTGTTGATGAGTGACTGGGTGGTGAATGATTGATCGACGGTCAGTTTTACCTCGGTGTTGCTGGTTAAGGTCTGCTCGATGTTTTCTGTCTCGACTGGTTGTAAAAGCTGCATAACTTGGAACCCCACAAAGCCAATCACTACTACTGCTACTACTACCCCAGCACTCATGATAGTCAGGCGGTTGGTAGAGGTGTCTTTGGGTCGCGCAGTTACTTGCGTATCTATGACTTCAGGTAAGATACCATTTTCAGGTTCAGGTTCAGGTTCAGGTTCAGGTTCAGGTTCAGGTTCAGGTTCAGGTTCAGGTTCAGGTTCAGGTTCAGGTTCAATGGTGAGTTCTGGCTCAGCCCAACGAGTATCTTCTACTTCAGGTAAAACAACTTCCTCAATAGCTGACTGCGGTGCAGCAAGTGGTTCAGGTTCAGATACAACCACTTCAGGTTCTGGTGGTAGCGGTGCTGGTACAGTCACAACTGGTTCGGGCGTTGATTCAACTACTGGTGCAACTGGTACTAATGGTTCAGTTGTAACTGGTGTTACAACAGTAGTTGGGCTTGTGTGCTGCCTAAATGTCACCTGCACATTGCTAGGTGTTTGATTGATCTCGTCACCAGCTTCCAATAGCGGATAGCCGACTTCGGTGTATGGTGACCAAGTTGTTTCTGGTTCGTGTGGTTCCTCTTTCTGGCGCCGGGCTCGCTCGCGGATTCGTTCTTTAAGGGTTTCACTGTCAGCGGTAAAGATGGTGCCTGTATTAGTGGTCGCCTCTTGGATTACCCCTTTGCGCCGACTAGACGAAGACACCGCCATTTTTGGAGCTGTCTTTTTCGGAGCAGATAATGACTTAAACCACGCTTGCAACCCCGCGAACAATCCCGGTCCTTTCGGTCGTTGTACTTTCTTGGTGTCAGTGATGACGTTTCCCCCACCAACTTTACGATACTCTTTGGTGTTCTTTTTTTTCTGTGAGGCAGTTTTGTCTGGAGCTGCTTTCAGTTCAGTTTGTTTATCAGCGATCTGAGCTACCGCGTTTTGTAATTTACTTACGACAGCTGGTTCTTCTGTCTGCTGTGTGACTGTTGCGGCTGGTACCTGACTGACGACTGACGGTTTCTTCGCTTCTGGTTTCTTAGGAGTTATTAGTCGAGGAGTAGTCGTGCTACTAACTGGTTGCAGATGTGGAGTTGCTCCACCTGCTTGCTGAGCCTTGACGCGAGCAAAATCAGCCGCAAACGTCCGCATGCCTTTTTTGATTTCAGGTACATCACTCATTAACTACTAGTATCGCACATCAAAGCGCAATGCATGAAAGAGTTCTTCACTTTTGATAGCAGGTCTTAATCAAGATTATCCGTATCAGTCCCCACCACCTTACTCACCTGATCAGCGAGATCTTTTTTTACTGTCCGTGCAGTCGCTCGCTTGGGAGTCGCTTTGGTGTTGCGCCCGTTTTTGCGCCCACCGCCGCGGTACCCAATCAAATAGTTTTTTGGTTCTTCATCAAGATCGATAAAGTCATCGACTGCTGCTTTGAGTGCCGACGATGCACTGCGACCAAAGGTAATCGCCTCGACTTGGCAGCCCATACTTTGGATGTATTCCACCCCAGGGATAAAGTCGCCGTCGCCGGTGGCGAAAATAATCGCGTCGACTTTGTGCGCCAGCTTGATCGCGTCGACCACCATGCCCACATCCCAGTCGGCCTTCTTGGCTCCACCGTAGAAAATCTGCAGGTCTTTGGTTTTGATCTCAATCCCGATTTTTTCCATCGCTTCAAAAAACGCACTTTCCTCTCCCCCTTCGGTGTTGACCACATACGACATCGCGCGGATCAGCTTGCGGTTCTGCACCGCCTTGGCGACCACATTGGCAAAGTTTACTTTGGCTTTGTATAAATTCTTGGCCGAGTGATACAGGTTCTGCGTATCGATAATCACGGCGACTCGTTGTTCGGGGTGTCTAATTACTCCCATATATATAAATTATTATTACGGCACTACTAACTTCGTCTAATATAAAAATGCTTTGCTACCTATTTACTATAACGTACTCTAGGTTTTTTACCAGAGAAACAAAAATGCCTTGTGAAACACACAGGCATTTTGTTTAATTATCGCTTGAGTCCCAACTTGGCGATCAGGGATTCGTAGGATCCGAAGTCTTTTCGTTGTAGGTACTTCAGGTGCTTGCGGCGATCGGCTACCATTTGTAGCAAGCCTCGGCGTGAGTGAAAGTCTTTTTTGTGCTTTCGCAGGTGCTGCGATAGCTCTTCGATCTTGCGAGTCAGTAGTGAAACCTGCGCTTCAGCTGACCCTGTGTCACCGTCGTGCCGTTGCCCTTTGGCTAGAGCGTTTACTTTGATTGTCTTTGACAACATATAGATTGTTACATTAGTTACGCAGCCTGAAGTGTGATTCCCAATCTAAGTCGTGGGCACTGCGTGGTGCGGTCAATAACCAGTTATGGTTGCGGCTATATTAGCATAATTATGATCAAAGTCAACCGTGTGGAACTAGAATCTGGCTGGTGTCACATGGCTGTATCAGCCTGTACGAGTTTCAGCAGCACACTAGATGGAACTGTTACGCTCGGATTATGCCGCTTGAAACACGACTGTGCACCCGACATGACAACATCAGGGGACATGCGCTATGCCTTCCAGATCTCTTTTGATTTTTTGTAGCCGAAATAAATCAGGGTGCCGATGATACCCAGCTGCAAGTACTGCTGCACAATTGGGAAGTAGAATAAGCCGTGGACTATGACTGGGATGAAGCTGACGCCCAGCAAACCAACGCTGCTCCACTTGATGATGTAGATTCGTTGGCTGGGAGTAAACATTAGCTGCACAATACTCTTTTTTTGTAGCCTGTCAACAAACCGCCGACTGTATCAGTCGGCGGTTTGATTGGTGGCTATTGCACTTGGCTGAATAGCTCTATGGTGGCGATTGTCCCGGCGAGATTGCGCTCCCACTCGATCGAGTTGCGGGTCTCGAGCTCGACGGTCACGGCGGGTACACCGATACTAGCCAGCCACCCTTCCACGTCACCTGTTATTGGATAGGCGTCAAATACTTCGACCTTGCCGTAGTTGCCGGCCTCAGCATAGGCTTGCATCAGCGCAAGTGTACCTGGCAGAATCCCCGCTTCACATTCACTAGCGTATACATTGTTAGCGACACTGTGCCAAAACACCGCGGCGGCAGGATTGATTTGGTTTACGTAGTCGCGCAGCGCAGCCGCTTCAGGCTCCGAGAACGCAGCGCTTCCAGCGCTCACGGTCTGCCCGCGCCAGCTACTGGTTGGTGCCCACTTGCAATCAAAGTTGCGATTGAGGTCGACACTATTGGCGTTGAACCGTCGGTCTTGGTCGCTGGCGTTGGTTGGCAGGGCATAACCGTCAGGATTCAGGTTCGGAATAATGTGAATGGTTATATCAGCTGGAATCAGATCAGTTGTCTCGTGTAGATGAGTGATCATTGTCTCGGCGAGTCTCACGGTGTTGGCTTCGTATCCACCATGTACCCCGCCGACAAATAATAGATCGGTGGCACCAGTTCCAAATGTATGTACGCTAATTGGTCGTGCTTGCACCGACGTGCCAATGACTTGGGTTGAGCTGGTAGCGATGACTTCCGCCACTGGTGCAAGTTCGGCGGCAGGTGGCACAATGGCCGGCGCGGGTGACGTCGGCCAAAATACCCACACTGCCAGTCCGACCACAAACAAAGTTAAGGTCGCGCCTGCAATGATGAATTTATTCATGGGCTAGTTTGCAAGCGTTTGAAGTACCGCGGTTACCCCAGCGATGTTTTGCTGTAGCTCGGTTCCAGTTCGGTTTGATAGCAAGACGCTGATCGCTGGAATATCTTGCGCAGCCATCCAGTTCACCATGTCACCGTTGATTGCGTAGGCATCAAATTCAGCTTCTAGGCCGTAGGTTGTTGCGCCAGCAAAGGCAGCCGCGAGTTCACTTGACGCCGCTGATGGCGTGCCTCCACAAGCTGATGGATAGACTTTTCCTTCCGCTGCAAACCAGACCACTGCTCCAGCGACGTTTGCGCTAGTTACGTAATCTCGGATCGCTCGCGCTTCTGGCTCCGAGAACGCCGCGGTTCCCCCACTCACGTCTTGGTTTTGCCACTTACTGGTCGCTGCCCAATCACACGCAAAGTTGCGGTTGAGGTCGACATTGTTAGCGTTGAATCGTCCAGCTGTCCCACCCAGTGCCAGCCCGTCTGGGTTTACTGTTGGGATAATTGTCACGCGCATACCTGCTGGCACAGCTGATTGGTTGGTGTTGAAATAATCCATCAGCTCATTTGTTAGTTGTGATGTATTGGGTGCGTCGCTGCCGTGAGTACCTCCGATCAAGACCACCTCGTTTGCACCGTTGCCATAATGGTGCGCGGTAATTTGGGTACCATTGACTGAAGTTCCAATAATAGTGTCGCTGTTAAAGGCGCGAGACTCAGGCGTCGTATTTTGATCTAGTAATTCATCAAGCGGTTCTGCCCCGTCACCGATCCCACCATCTGGCTCGACTGGAATCATTTCGGTCGGGTTGGATGCCTCATTAGTTGATCCCATCGTCAGCAGCAAGTAAGCACCTGCTCCAACTAGTAATAATAAAATAATCGCGATAATTGTTTGTTTCATATTATCTATTATACGCTGATTCTACTTTGTGGCAAAAATTGTTTATACAGTTACTATAATCGCAACTCTCAGTTGCACATCAGCTTTTGTTTCTGGATACCATACGTCTCGGTTTTGACCTTCAAAATCCCACCATTGTCTCAGAAACCTTACCTTTTCTATTTTTTGAATCTTACCGCTCGTTGGCTCAGCTAGAAACACGTGGGTCTCAGTAACTTTGTCTATGATGCTCACGTGACCAATATACCCATCAAGCATCCAAGAAATTATAATTACCGAATCTCTAGTATTGAGTTTAGCTAATTCTTCCCAACTTATATTTTTCTTAAGTGTAGCTTGTAAACTAAATGTACGAATTGCATCGACGATTTGCCTGTTGTACATCCCACCCTCTTTTTTGTAGTCAGTAATTTTGGAAATTTGTTTGACTGTGTATGGTACTGAAAAATAATTAAGAGCCATTTCTATACAAGTTGGTGCGCAGGCACTAGCGTCTCTTTGTTTGATCGGCTTTATTTTCATAACTAGAGTATAGCAATAGCTGATCAGTTTATAGTTTGAAGTTCCTCCGCCGTAAAATCAGCCGTAGTCAGACTAATCGTGTCGCCTTTTTGGACTGATCCTTCGATGATCATGGTGGCGATTTTTTCTTCGATTAGGTCTTGGATCACGCGTTGCATTGGCCTCGCGCCAAATTCTGGGTGGTAGCCTTTTTCTACCAAGAGGTTGAGTAGGTCGGCGGCGACTTGCAGCTGGTAGCCTTTGGTTTGGATTCGCTCGTAGAGGTTCTTGAGCATGAGGTTGGCGACCATCGCTTGCTCGCCAATTGTTAGTGGTTCAAAAATCACCGTGGCATCAAAGCGGTTGATGAGCTCGGGCCGTAGTAAACCATCTTTGATGATGTGATCGATAATATTTTGGTTCAGGGCATCAAGCGACTGGCGACTTTGGACAGTCTCGAGTATTAGCCTACTACCTGCGTTGCTGGTAGCGATAATGATGGTGTTGCGCGCGTTTACCTTTTGGCCGCGCCCGTCGGTAAAGATTCCTTCGTCGAGAATTTGCAAAAATACATCGTGCACCGATTGGCTAGCTTTCTCAAATTCATCGAGGAGCAGCACGCAGTACGGATGCTCGCGCAGGAGTGATGATAATGAGCCTGCCGAATCATCGGTACCGATCAGCTGCTGTAGTGCGGCTGATCCACTGTACTCCGACATATCGATCCGCTGCAGGTTATGCTCCCCACCAAAGAAAACCGTCGCGAGTGATTTGGCAGTCTCGGTCTTACCAACACCAGTTGGCCCCAAGAACAAGAATGATCCGATCGGTTTGTCGATCGCTTGGATCCCGGTGCGGGCTCGCCTGAGGGTCTTGGCGACCGCAGTCACGGCGGCGTCTTGCCCTACTACCAGTCGGTGAAGTGAATCCTCTAGCTGTAATAATTGATCACGCTCTTCGCTTTTGATTGGGCCGCTCGGGATCCCAGTTTTGGCACTGACAATTTGGTACACATAATCTTCGGTAACAAACGCAGTGTTGCTGCTGGCGGCGTTACTTGCCACCTCGAGTAGTAGCGCGACGGCTTTGTCGGGCATAACTCCTTCTACAATGTGTCGGTCAGCTGCAATCGCAATCGCTTTGATCGCGGTGTGGGTGAACATCAGGTTGTGTTTACCTTCGGCTTGCAGGGCAATCCCCTGCAGTACGCGCTGCGTTGCTTGTCCGTCGGGTGCGTCGATCAGGATCTCGGCAAAGCGGCGGGTAAATCCACCGAGGGTTTCTAGGTGATAGTGATAGGCGTGCGGTGTGTCGGTACCGATTATATGTAGGTCGGGCAGTGCCAAATATTCATCGAGTAATTCTGGTAGGTGCACGCCGATGGCCTTGGCTTCACTTATCACCTTGCTGATATTCTCGATCACAATAATCACGTGCCCAGAGCGAGCCGCTTCGCTGAGCATCGAGATCAGCGCTTGCTCGAGGGATTGTTTTTCGGCGTAGACCGCAAATAGTCTGGTGGTGTCGAGTACGATCAAGTGTTCATCGTGCAGTGACCCTAGCGATTGTCCCAGGCGCATCCGCCGCGCCACCTCCATTACCAAGTCGATCTTGCCTACGCCTGCCTCGCCGATCAGTAGCACATTTGCGGCTTTGGCGCGGGCAAGAGTTTGCTCGATCTCGACTACCCTAGATTGGGCAAAGGCACTGTCTGCCGTCAGGGTCGAGTACACGGCGCTGGTGCGAATGTCGCGGGCAAATCGCTGCAGCTGATAGGCCGTCCCAAACGAAAGCTCCCGCCCGAGGCGGCGGCTCTGCGATAAATTATCTCGGCTCCACCAGCGGGCTTGGCGCTTGGCTTGGTGCTGTAGGCCCACGATCCAGCGCAGCGTGTCGACAAAGGTCTGCTCTTGCACACCAGCTGACTGCAGCATAGCCTTAAACGCCACGTCATTTTGTACCAGGTATTTCCCCAGCCCGATCAAGCTAAATATTTCTGTGTTGGGAAGGGTGACCATCTGCGCGCTCAGCACATTGCGCTTCGAATTGGCATACTCACCGATAGATTCTAGGCTGATCCCAGCACGGATCAACACCTCTTGCCCGATGGCAGAATTGGTAAAGGCTCGCCCGAGGTCACTAGGATTTTGCAGTACCACCGCGGCCACATCATAGGTGGCGCCGATAGCCTTCATGTCACCCAGCCCAAGGATCGATTGCATCCCGCGGAAATAGTAGTTGTTGTGATAGGCAGTGCCCATAAGAGAATCGATCCATACCGTCAGCCCAAGCAGGCTCACCCCAGCAGCAATATTGCGATACATCGTGTACGGCGCAAATATCTCAGGCACAAAGTACAGCACAGCTGCGATCGCGCCGCCCAGTACAAACACAATGAACCCAGCTAGTCGTAGTCGCGCCAGTGCATCGCGACTGATAAACCTACCGAGTGATACCGCCGGCTTGAACTTTTGGATGTCGTCGTGAAGCGTATACATATTATATAAGGAACAAACTAATACTCATGCCAATCAGCCCAATCATAGAAAACGGCAGCACCGCCCAGATCAGATACACTGCAATCCCAAAGGCAAGCGTCAGCAGCAAGCAAATCACTCCAACCAAAATTAGTACCGTACGAATCACCGCGCCAACTAGTCGTGATAGAAACCCGATGATCACGTAGCCCGCCAAATCCTCAAAGTTAAACCTATCACCCCGCGACTCGGTGATGCGCTTGAACGGCGCAAACCAAGATCGCATCAGCTGCGGCAGCGAAAACACATGCACCACAAACCACAAACAATTCCGCCAAAACCCCCACAACTCCCCCCAAGCAGTGGTGTAGTGCCAAGTGAAATAGTCCCGAATAATAGCAGCGAAGAACATTACGGATAGTATAGCAGAGGTGTAGAGTGTAAGTTTGTTATAATAATTTTATGAAAATGTATTTTGTTAGCGGTGTATCAGGAGTTGGAAAAACTTCTGCTATGGAAATCTTAAAAAGAGATTTACCAGCCCAGTATGTTGTCAAAGACTTTGACAGCAGAGGTGTGCCTAAGGGCGGCGGCCGTCCCTGGCGCCTAGCAGAGACACAGTATTGGATTTTAGAAGGAAAACGAGTTGCTCTTGAAGATAAAGTTCTAATCGTCTGTGGATTAGCAAACCCAGAAGAGTTGGCTTTCATGGAAGAAGTCAAAGAGGTCGAGGTTAAAGTCATTCTACTAGACGCGCCAGGAGAAGTGATTGCGCAGCGACTAAACAAAAGAAATTCTAACGAGAAGGCGAGGGTCGGATTAGAGCAGACTGTAGGGTCAGTCGATGCGTTCATCAAAGGAAGCAGTGATTTTGCCCCGATACTAAGAGATATTTGTATCGCAGCCAATGTTCCTGTTATAGATACCGCTGATTTAACCCCTGAGGAAGTGGTGACAGAAATCAAGACACATTTGAAATAAACATTAATACAATTATCTATACAGTAGGTTGTAAATAACAAAAGCCAGACGATTGTCTGGCTTTGGGTGGGTTAGATATTTAGTTGGTTTTGTGAGCTGATGGCGGCTGCTTCAATCGCTTTGAGTGATTGAGTCGCTGCACCATCGAGGGCTTGGAAAGAGCTGGTGAAAAATTGTGACAAGCCCCACAAGACAACTAAAAATCCTAATGATGATCGAATTCCTGATCGCATACAATAATACGTTGCGTTCTGGTTGTTTTCTCTTGGGTAAAAGAAAACGATACTAAATGCCAGAACGTGGAATTTGATCTGAAAGATCTTACTACTTGTAGTATAGCATATATGCTATGTATGTCTAGATAGTGTCATGTCTGAAGGTGTTACCTGTAAAAAGTAAAAATTAAAACAAAGAAAAAGCGGTAGGCGTAATCGCCTACCGCTTTTTCTTTAGTTTGCTACTTACGCAGCTGCTTGGTCGTCTGCAGCATCATCTGATGTTGCGTCGTCAGTTGCTGGGGTAGCAGCTGCCTTGTCTACGTTTACCGCTGCTGGTCCTTTTGGACCTTCTTCGATATCAAACGTAACTACGTCGCCTTCTTGTAGATCATCAAACGCTACGGCTTCTAGAGCTGAAGCGTGGAAGAATACGTCTTTATCTCCTTGCTCTGGCTTGATAAAACCGTACCCTTCGTCTCGCTTTCGGATGATAGTTCCTTTCATCATGTTGTTGTTCTTTATTGTATTAATACAAAACGTCACTTCTTTTTCACTTCACTTTGTCCGTACTTCAAAGGAGTTTGTTTCGCTACCTAATTTATATCACGCGCCCAAAATAATACAAGCTAGAATTCAGTTGATTCATCTTCCCGCAGCTCGACAAATGTAATTCCAGCTGCCGTCAGCTCCCTCTTGCAGTGACTATACGTGCCAGTTTTACCAACATCGCTCAGCATATAGTCATGCACTGGGAAAGCTGCAGCTGGCTTGACCAGTCGAGCGTATTTGATCGCGTCGGACAATTTGCACCAAGGTCCTGCTACTGGTAGTGCTAGCACAGGTACGTCTTTGTCTGGATTGGTATACGCATCACCTGGGTAAAATAATTTCTCAGCAATAAAGTACCCAGTATTTTGCACCATCCCAAAATCATCAATAATCTCTACGTGCTCGCCATCGAAGGCTTCGATCAGCAGGTCGGCGTGGGTTGCAGTTGCTCTTCCTTCTAGTGTGGTGTACGCCACACTCAATTCCGCCAGTACTTTGCCGACACTCGTGTTGGTGACTACTTCTGCTTGGGGATTATTCTGTAAGATTGCTTGCAGTGATTCACTATGCAAATGATCACCATGCTCGTGTGTGATCAAGATTAGATCAATCTCAGTCAGAGTATTTTGGGTGGTGCTAAATACCCCCGGGTCGGTCAGCACTCGCTTGCCATTAATCTCAATCAACAAACAACATTGCCCAAATTTTGTGATTTTCATAGTATTTAGTTTACTGTAGCTACCAAATCTCCGCACCTCGTGGTTCACCCCAATCGATCAAATCATGTTGATTTTCGGGAGTGATTTGCTTTACTAATTCTTCGAGTGTTTCTAATTTTGGCATTTATAAGATAACAATAACATAAATGAGCTGATACCTACCAAACCAAAAACACCACATACAGCACCATTGGTGTCACCCAGGTGAACACGTCGATAATTCCCTTGTGGGTGTTTTGCCCGTGGCGGCGCGGGTCGAGGATGAATTCTTGAAATACCAGCGCCACGATCGCTGCGCCCATCAATACGTATAGTGCAGTTTCACTACCAAATACCTCTCGTGCCAGCAGCGTGGTGCCAATTATAAACACAATCGACCCAAACAAATGCCACGCCCCGCGATAGATGATCAGCTTGGGCCGCATCTTGCCTGGACCCAAGATCGCAAAGCCTTCCTCAAGTACCTTAAAATAAGCGACCTTGCCGCGCACCCACTGCCCTTCTATTTCGTGACTAAACGGATACAGCCGCTCGGGAATCGAATCAAGCCAAATGTACGCCGAGATAAAAAATTGCTTCATATATAGGTAGGTGAAGTATAGCAGGTGTATATACTAGAACGATATAGACTTGCGCCTCTGTACATCTTCGCGTATTTTTAATACTGAAACAAAACAAGGGAGTATCCAATGAATTATTTCGTATACCGTCTGCTTGTCTCGCTCTTTCTGATCTTTTCAGTCCATAACACCGCGCTGGCAAAAGAACCATCTGGTCTGGTGATTTTTGCTGCTGATCACAGTAAAAGTATGCACAAAGGTAATATGTTGCACCTCGTGCATGGTTTAACCCGCGCCCTTGAGGAGTATCTGGAGACCTGCGCTGAGATACAGTTCATGTACATTCCATGGGGTCCGATAGCAAATACTAAGTGGACGTTTTTGCTGAATGACACTGGTCAACGTTATGAGTTTGAACATGACTTACAGCACTCAATCATGGACAAAAAATACTATGGCACGTTGCACTTATTAGCAATGAGAGAGGCCATCAATCAAGTATATTTCACACCAGCGGAGCATGCGATCATCATACTTGTCACTGATGAAACTGGAAGTAGTGTGGATCTAATGATGCCTCCCAACACCTCGCTGATCAAAGTTTCGCTTGGTGGATCCACCGTCTATAACTATCTGGAATATGACTTCATGCCGCGAGTCGGTCAAACGCACCATGCTGGCAGCGCTCGCGACTTATCAAAAGTCATTCAAGACGCTTTCCGCAGGTTGAGCGTTCCTTGTGTAGGATAACAACCCAAGCGCCCGGTCAATTGATCGGGCGCTTTTCTTTTGCAGTACCTACTGCCCCACTCTCCATCCCACCAACCACCTAAACATAGGCTATACTTACCCTACATGCTTCCAATCCCACCGTCTCTACGCCGCACTCCTCGACCTTTTTATACACGACCTTGGTGGCGATTGCCGCTTGATTTGTTTGTGTTGGGATTTGTGGCGTACCAGGTGGGAACGTTTGGTGTGCTTTTATTTGAGCCGTTTGATTATTACGCCACGCTACCCGACAGCGTCGAGCAGCTCGACGACAGTATCATTACGTATCTAGAAACTGCTCCTTTGGTGCAGTGGGACCAAGGCACCACCGCCCAGTACGATCTGACCTACGCCACCGACACCGACCCACGCTCTGCGATGGCGATCTATAAAGATGCGCTCTCAAGTGTGGTGTACCTCAATGTCTACGACGGTTTTGATTACTACATCGGTAGCGGTGTAGTGTTGGCAGCTAGTGGTCTGATTGCTACCAACTACCACGTGATCGACGGGGGCGAGAAAATTGGTGTCACGTTTAGCGACGACACAACCACCCACGCCGTGTCGGTAGTTGCTTTTGATGAGGCACAAGACATTGCGTTACTACAGATCAAAGTCCCAGCTGGCCAAACCCTCACCACAGCCCAGCTGCGCCCAGCAAGTGATCCTCTGCAAATCGGCGAAACCACCTACAACCTCGGCCACCCCGAAAACCTCCTCTACACCTTTACCGATGGATTAGTGTCGGGATTGCGGGTGTACGAGACCACTGGTCTTGGTCCACAAATCCAGATCAGCAACCCGATCTCGCAGGGATCAAGTGGCGGCCCATTGTTTGATCAAGCTGGTCGACTAATCGGCCTCACCACTTGGTCGCTTGAGTACGATGCCAATAGTGTCCAAGTCCAAACCGTCAATTTTGCCATCCCGGTGCAATCGGTCACCGACCTATTACAGCAATAAACCGCCAGCGCGAAGTGCAACCAGCGGTTGAGTAGTACTCGGATAAAGTTAACCCAAAGTACAGTCTGTACGAACCCTTACCCTAAGGTCAGGTAGATCGACAACGCGATCACGTCGGACTGGGCATTGATGATGCCGCGATCGGAAATATAAAAGAAGGCTTCATCGATCGCAAATTTCTGCAGGCGGATGTTTAGGTTGTTTTCGATCTTGATTTGGCTAAACAGCTTGCCAGTGGCGGTGGTGCCGTAGAAGTTGCCGTAATCGTCTAGCGAAATACTTACAGGCACATCGTGTGTGCTGGTCCAGATATTGTCGTTGGTATAGACAGCAGGAATGCTCGCGGCCGCAGGTGCAACTAGCACAGCCAGCACTACACCGACCATAAACCCAACCACCATGCTCCCCAACCCTTTGATTGTTTGTGTCATAATGAATCATGCATAGCATGGATTTGGGGTGGTGTCAATGTCTCTCTAGACCTGCAGAGCCAAA
>Ga0306897_1000110_pt1 | contig 18182 bp, 38 predicted proteins | sample AntRauMFilla1563_FD_190425 | JGI IMG/M metagenome (GOLD analysis project Ga0306897, IMG submission 190425) | Saline lake microbial communities from Rauer Islands, Antarctica - Metagenome Filla 1 #563 (v2) (version 2) | ecosystem: Environmental > Aquatic > Non-marine Saline and Alkaline > Saline ...
GCATCTTGCCTTTGATTTCAAGCCATACATTAAACTCCTTTAAAAAGAAGTCCGGCAGATACCAGCCCGCATCGGTTTCAAAACCCTCAGGCTCATACTCCCATGACAGGCCAAGCGCATCAAAGAAAACCGCATAGCGCGCCTCAAGGCGGCTGCGGAACCGGTAGCCCTTGTAACGGGTCTCAATTGCTTTCATGGAAGAAGCCCTATATATGGGCCAAGCCTTGCGCTGCATCGCGCGTCATGTTACCTAAGGCTCAGCGTTGTGACAAATGCACCCTACCGCCTTGCACCTCGCATGGCAAGCCCCGTCCCTTAAACCGGACGGGGCTTTACTTATCCAGCAGCACCCGCACCGTCTCGCGCAGATCGGGCTGGCTGAAATAATGCTTCACCGTCTCAGGACTGGTCGGTGGTATGCACTTGCTGGCCACGTCCTGGCGTGACCATGAGTCCAGACACCCATCGGCCTCACGCGTCAAGGCAATGGCCGCTTTTATGATCACCTCGCGCCGACCTTCCGGCGACATTCTCACTCGTTTTGGCATCGGTTACGCTCCTTGTGACGCGGCACGCATACACGCGATCTGGTGCAGGCAATCGTCTCGCGCATTGTGGTAGGTGTTGGCGCGGTCAACTTTCCGCACGTCAAAGTCGTGGACATCATAGAATGTCCGCGTGTCGCGCACGGCCCAGAACTTCCAAGGCGGTGGAAGTTTCAAAACGCCGTAAAGATGCTCAAGAATTGGCGGGTCAAAGTTGTTGCCCTGCGTCCACGTTACGCGCGGCTTGTGCTTGGCGTAGAACCTGTCGAGTTGTGTCAGCGCGTCCTGCACCTTGACGGGATTTTCAGTTGCGCTTTGCCACGCTTCGGGGCTTTGCGACTTCCACCATTCAACGGTTGACGGGTTCTCTTTCAGCCCCATCATTTTTTGGAGCGTCTGGTCCAGCACAACGTGCATGTAATCGACCGGTGCCAGTGTGCCTTTTTCAAACGCCACAGCCCCTATCGACAGGACGACGCAGCCCACTTTTGTCCCAAGCGTTTCGATATCCAGCATCATTTCAGTCATGCGGTTGCTCCTTTGCGTTACTATTGCCATTTATTGACGGTTGTGTCAATACTACCTCACCACCGCAGGCCGCATAGCCCGCCACGTCTATCCAATGGTCCGCGTGTTCCGGGCTCGTCTTGATCCGGGCCAGCTTGAGTTGGATCATCATCACGGCCACGTCAGACCGGCTGACAGGCGTTCCGAGGTGCGCCGACCAGTATGCCGCCACCAGCCCGAAAGAGTCCTCAAGCTGGCCATGCGTGGCGGCCCTATCGACCGTGACGGCCTGTCGCGCTGCGTCTAGGATGTCTGTGCGGTTCATAAGCGTGTCGCCTCTCTCATGCGGTTGGTTATTGCGTCTGCCTGTGCCGTTCTGATCCGGGCTTGTGCGATGGTAAAGTAATCAGGGTCGCGCTCGATCCCGATAAAGCGCCGCCCGGTGTTTGCCGCTGCAACGCCGGTTGTGCCGCTGCCGAGGAACGGGTCCAGTATCAAACCACCGCTGCCGTCGTCTGTTGCCTTGATAAGATCTTCCATCAGCGCGACGGGTTTGCATGTGGGGTGCCCATGATCGTCAGCAGGGCTTGGTCGTTTGTGACGCATTACAGACATGGGTCTACCGTTCACGAATATTCTGCGACCTTTTGTGGCGTACCATATAATGTCATGTTGTGGTGCAAATGCACCTTTAAGATCGCCCATGCCGTGGTGCATTCTGTCCCAAATCACTTGAGATTTTACGATGAAACCCGCGCATTCTATTTCTTCACGCCATTTGTGCGAAGTGTTCCAATCACAAAAACTGATAAGACCGCCACCAGGCTTCAGAATCCTGAACGCATCTGACAGCCATCGGGTGCCTACAACGGAGTCGCCTTCAATCTTCTTGTGTCGCGGTCCGTCTTTTGCACGGTTACTCTGAAAGTTCATACCATATGGTGGGTCCGTCATGACCATATCAACCGACCCGTCCGGTATGCCCTGCATCACGTCCAGACAATCACCCAAGTGCAACATTTATTTCATCCCTCAATTCCAGCGCCGCCCGCTCGGCCAGCCCTTGTGCAGTCATCACGTCAATCTTAAACCGATATAAAAATTTAGCCTGCATAACCCCATCCGAGTCACCCGCCGCCAGCCGTATTCCGCCCCATCGCTGCATTGCCTCGGACAGGGACGCTTGGGCCGCTTGGTTTCGCCTGTGCCGCGCCCGGATCCCCGCGGCGACAATCTCGGACGCACCGTAAGGTATCGCAGGCTCATCCGCTTGGATCTTGGCCGCCCCGGCGCGCAACGTTGCCAGCAATTCCAGCGACATTTCCGACAGCACGCCGTCCACCTGATCCGGCGATGACCGCCCCGCAGGGACGTGGGCCGCTCCACAATGTGGGCAGGCAAATACAACCGCCTCATACGTCAGCAGGCAAGACTGGCAAACCCTGACCGGCACCGCGTCGGGATTGCCATTGGCTTTGCGCGTCTCGTCTTGCCAGAGCGTCCAATTGCGCGGCGTATCTGGCAGGCCATGCTTGGCCGCCATGCGGACAACGTTGCCCACATGGTCGATTATGATCGCAAATTCCTTACCTTCAGCAGGGCGTAACGCTCTGCCGATCTGTTGCGCGAACAGGCCGAATGACATTGTCGGCCGGGCCATGATCACGACTTCAACGGCAGGCACGTCAAAGCCTTCGTCAAACAATCCTGTATTTATGAGAACTCTCAGAACCCCGTCGCCAAACTGGTCAACCGATCTGTTCCGTTCTGCGTCCAGAGTGCTGCCTGTCAGAGCCTTGGCGGCCACGCCTGCCGCGATGAATGCAGTTTCAAGTTCCTTCGATGCGTCAACACCTGTGGTAAAGACAATCGCCTGCTTTCCCGGCGTCCATTTTAGATATGTTTCCACCACATCGCCGGTCAGTTCGGCTTTCCGCGCAGCCTTTGCCGATGACGGTGTGAAATCGCCAGTGCTACCGATGCGAAGCAATGCCTCATCAATTCCCGACTCTGCCGCAATCACGCGATAATCGCACAAGCTGCCCATTGCCATAAGTTCCCGTGCGCCCGGCCCTTGAATGAGTGTGTCAAACATTCCGCCTTGCGCTATGTGCAGCGACCGATTGTCGGCGCGCAGCGGTGTAGCTGTAACACCAAAACCATCAGCGTTGGGAAAAAGCAGCGACGCCTTGCCCCATTTGTTGGGTTCGCCTGATCCGCCACCCGGTCCGGCAGAACCCAAGAGGCCGTGAGCGCATTCATCAAGCAGCCATAACTTTACAGAGTTGCACCACCTGTCGCCGGGTTTGAAGCGGCGGATCAGTGTGTCAACACCTGCAATTGCGGCCTGCGATTTGGGGTCAAAGAACGACTTTCCAAAGCGCCTCACATGCCGGGCAATAATTGAATTGATCACAGGTTGAGGGGCAATGATTTTGTGATGCAGCCCGACCTGTGCGTAAGTTTCAGATATTTGTGAAAGTAGTTCCTGCCGGTGGACAATGGTGCATGACGGACCCTTTGCTTCAAGTGCTTCCATGGCCAGCAATGGCGTCTTGCCGCCGCCTGTGCTCAGGACGTTCATGATGTATCGCGCGCCATTGGCCCTCGCCTTGGCGGTTTCTTCACGCATCTTAATTTGATATGGGCGGAGTGTGATTGTCATGCGCTATTACTATCCAGCCCGCCCCGGCCCGTCAAGGTAATAATAGGTATTTACAACCCCGCCCGCATCGGTTAGTAAAGGGTAATAGCAACCCAAACCGGAGAAATACCATGCAGATTACCTTTGACCCCCACAACGCACAGGACCGCGCCGCGATTGCCTTCATGCTTGGCACTACGGCCCCTGCGGCACAGCCCGACACGGCACAGCCCGACACGGCACAGCCCGACACTGCACAGCCCGAGACAGCACCGGAACACCCCGCAGGCGACACAGACTGCCACGGCATGGTCCATGACGACACCATCCACAGCACCCCGGCCAGCAAGAACGCGGACGGATCGTGGCGTGCCAAGCGTGGCCAGAAGGAAGCATATGAAGCTGCCATTGCAGCCGCAACACCCACCCCGACGCCCACCCCGACGCCCGCACCGCAGGGCATGCCCATGCCGCAACCGGCCAGCGCCGCACCGGCAACACCGCCCGCCCCGATTGATTACAAGACCATGGCGGAACGGTTCATGGCAAAAATGGCTGACCCTGACGGCCTGCCCGCCGAATATGAGGCGATCTATGCAGCCCTGTCTATTGGCTATGACGATCTGGAAACAAACCAGACCAGCATCGCCCGGCTCTCAGCTTATATGGACGCGGTGGACAACGGCGATGACCATGACGGATGCGTCCGGCACGCCATGAGCGCCTGAACCACACCGGGCGGGCCGTGACGGCCCGCCCTTTACACCACGAATGGGAGATTAGATTATGACACACACCAACAACTTTCAGTGGATTGTCCCTTCCCGCTCCGGCAACAGGGGCGCAGGAAATGCTAAAGGTGCCAGAATTGCAGTTTATGGTAACGGCAAAAACACCGCACAACTTTCCATCGCTCTCTATGGCGACACCATGAAACAAATGCGATGGGTCGTCGGCGATAGGGTTGAGGTTGGTATAGACAACTATTCGGGAATGCTGGCCCTACGCAGGGTTCCTCAAGGTGGATATGCGCTAACAGCCCTGAGCATTGGCAAAAAGGACCGTGAAAAATCCATCGGCACCTGCGTTGCGTGTGTTGTCAAAGCCACAGCACCGCAAGACCTACATGAGTGTTTTTCCAAAACGTCCCTAGCGCCCAATGATTGCGCTGAGGTTGACGGTGTTTTGATATTGTCGGCCAAGCCATGACAATTGAAACCCGCCCCAGCGCCGCCCACCGCTGGACGAAATGCTCCGCCGCGCCATTGTTTGCCAGCCGCGCCGGACCGCAACCGACCAGTGACGCCGCGCGGGAAGGCACCTGCGCGGCATGGGTGGCCGAATTGATGCTGACCGGACAACCCGTGGAAGTCGGGATGATGCACGAAAACGGTTGGGAAGTTGACGCCGACATGATCGGCCACATGCAGGAATATGCCGACGTCTGCCGCGCGGATGGCGGTGAAATGTGGGTTGAGCAGCACGTCACGCTATCGCCCACCATTGTCGGAACGCCCGATTGCGTAACGCTGGCGGACGGCGTGCTGACCATCCGTGATCTGAAATATGGATTCAGGCTGGTGGCACCGGACAGCCCTCAACTGATCATCTATGCGGCTGCGATCTTGATTGCAGCGCCCGGCCAGATCCACACGGTCCGCACCGAGATTTACCAGCCGCGCGGATTTCATCAGGACGGCCCGCGCCGTTGGATTGACTGGACGCCTGATCAGATTCGCGCCAAGGCCGAATGGACCATCCAGCGCGCCGAGGAATGTTACAAACCTGACCCGGTTGCCACGCCCGGCGATCATTGCCTGTATTGTGACGGCGCGGTCGGTTGCGTGGCGCTGCAACAGACAACCGCCACGGCGCTGGCCATTGCCGAGATGACGGGACACCGCGACCGGACCCCGGCAGAGATGGCACAGGCCTTGCATTTTTACCGCAACGCGCTGGAAATCATCAAGGCAGCGGCCAAGGCCACCGAGGTTGAGGGCGAGGCGCGGGCCAAGCGCGGCGAACGTCTGCCGGGCTGGGGGCTTCTGCCCAAGATGGGAAACACCCGCGTCAAAGCGTCACCCGCAGCCATCAAGGCCCTGACCGGAAAGGACGCGACCAAAACCGTGCCTATGAATGTTGGCGACCTTAAACTTGCGGGCTTGACCGAAGCACAATTATCGCTTATTACCGAACGACCAACCATCGGCCACAAGCTGACCACGCTGGATCAGGACACCCTGACCCGGCAACTTAACCGCACCAATGGAGGCACCCCATGAGCGACACACCCGCATCGGGACACAACTCAGTTGCAGGCGAGGAACTTTTGCAACTTATCGAACGATGGGAACATCTGAACATTGAAAAGCGAGAGATTGCGATGGTTCAAAACGAAGTCATGGCCGAAGCCAAGGGGCGCGGATATGACACCAAATTGATCCGCAAGCTGATCGCCGAACGCAAGCGTGACGCTGACGATATAGCCGAAGAAGAAGCCGTGCTAGAAATGTATCGGGAGGCGATAAAGATGCCGACCGGACCTCGCAACCAACCAACCAATGGAGACACATAATGTCACGACACACAGAATACGGAAACTCACCAGTCGGACGCCTCATCTCGGGCGATCCGTGGACCAAGCAGAATACCGACGCGAACAACCGCCCGATCCCCGAGGACAAACAATCGTTCTGGTTCGCCGTGGCGATTGAAAAGAACGCGCCCGGCATGAATGAGATGTTGGGCACGATGTTCAAGGCGGCGCAGGCCGGATATGGGCAGTCCCCACACATCATGGCGCAGATCAACATGGGGCTGGCCGCCACGGCGTTTAGCTGGAAAATCGCGGACGGCGACGAAATGCGCGCCAACGCCACGACCGGCGAGCAGGAATTGCGCTGGAAGCACGGGCAGGGATGCTGGGTTGTGAAGTTCTCAACCACGCTGCCAATCGCATCGGCCAAATACCAGAACGGCGTGCCGACCTATTGCGACCCCAGCGAGATCAAGCGCGGGTATTATGTCACCGTGCCATTCTCGACATCTGCCAACGGCAACATGGACCACACGGCAGGGGTCTATCTGAACCCCCAGACGGTGTGCCTCGTCGGGTTCGGCCCGGAGATTGTCGGTGGCCCATCGCTGGAGCAACAGCTTGGCGCAGGTCCGGGCGCGTATATGCCAGCAGGCATGACCCAGACCCCGCAACTGCCGAGCGGCGCTGCACCGGCCCCTGCACCAGCCGCACCGCCCCCGTCCGGTATGCCAGCCCCCCAGCCGCAGCCCGCACCGGCCACGGTGGGAAACGGCTCTGGAATGCCGACGCAGCCGACCAATACGCCAAGTGGGGAGACTACATCCCCTACTAGCTACGGCGGCTATATGGCACCTGCAACTGGCGGCGGTATGCCTGGCGCGTAACGGATTACCGGGCAGGCTGTCATGGCCCGCCCGTCACACGCAACAGGGAGATAAATAATGGACGCACGATGGACTGAAGTGTCGAGTGCATTGCCTCGCACCAATCGGATTGTAATTGCTTGGGCCAAAGACGGACCAAGCCAAGCCAAAAAGCTGCGGGAAACCTTCTTTAACGGTCGCGACTTTGTTTACGGGTATGACAATAATTGCATGCGCGGCGTTACGCATTGGATGGATTTTCCAGAACCCCCTGACGACCTACCTGCATGCACGTGCTTAAACTCGGATGAGCGGAAAGCGTGTAAGACAATTTGCAGCGAGGTGCCGTTCTGATGACACAATTCAAACCCGGCGACCGCGTAACGCACAACCCGACCGGCGCAGAATGGACGCTGGCCCAAGTATACGGTTCATATGTGGTTCCAGCAGGCCCCACTCCATGGACATTCGGGCTTGCCATCGACTGCACGCTGATCTGCGCCTGCACCACAACAGACGAGCGGAACGCCTGCACCAGAGCGTGCGATGCGGTGGTGATGTAATGAACGTTACAAAAGATAAACATGGCCGCGCATTTATGATAGGCGATATCCTGAAAGTGTTTCATTTCACAGGTGCGCGAAGGAAGCAGTATTTCATGTATAAGCAGATTGTTGGTTTCCGAAAACTCGGTGGCTCACCCAAGGTGGATTACTTTGATGTAAGTCACTTGGACCTGAGCAACAGTGAAAACTATTACATCGGCAAGCACGAAGGCATATTGCGCGAGTACGAAATAATCCAAGGGCTAGACGATATGGAAGATCGTCCAAAGTGGGTGGATTGATGCACAATGACTTCCCATACGACCTTGAATCTTATCCGAACGTATTTAGCGCGGTAATCGTCCACGCGGCCAGCGGCACGGAATGGATTTTTGAGGTGTCCGACCGGGTGAACCAATCCCGGCAACTGCTCAATTTCATCCGCACCATGGGGGCGCATCCCGGCAACCGGATGGTGGGCTATAATAACGTAGGCTACGACTATCCGTTGCTGCACGCCCTGTTGAGGTTCGACTCATTTACCGCAGCGGACGCCTACCAAATATCCATGGGCATAATCGAAACGCCGTGGAACGACCGGTTCCGCAATAACGTCTGGGCATCTGATATGATCGTGCCGCAAGTCGATCTGTTCAAGATCCACCACTTCGACAATCAAGCGCGCATGACTAGCCTGAAGCAGATCGAGATTGCCTTACAGTTGCCGCACGTTGCGGACCTGCCCTTTCCGCCCGGCACGGTCCTGACGCCCGACCGGATCCCGCAGTTGCTCGGCTACAACCGGCACGACGTGGCCGCCACGCTGCAATTCTACCGGCAGTCGGCGGCGGCCTTGGCGTTCCGTGACGAAATGTCGGCCGCGCTGGAACAAGACTTGATCAACGCCAGCGACTCGACCATCGGCTCGAAAGTGTTCATATCCCGCCTCAACGCCGCCCAGCCCGGCATCTGCGGCAAGTCTGGATCGTGGCGGCAGACACCCCGCGCGCGCATCCCGCTGGCCGACTGCATCTTTCCCTATGTGCAATTCCAGACACCTGAGTTCAACCGCGTGCTGGACTATCTGCGCGCCAAGACGATCACCAAGACAAAGGGTGCGTTCGACGACCTGACGGCCACCTGCCACGGCCTGACGTTTGTATTCGGGACCGGCGGCATCCACGGGGCTCAGGACGGCACCACATGGCGCAGCACGCCCACCCGCGTGGTGCAGGGCCGGGACGTGCGCAGCTATTACCCCAACCTTGCCATTGCGAACCGTGTCTATCCGGCGCACCTGTCCGACGTGTTCTGTGACATTTACCGGGACGTTTACGAACAGCGGATCAGCCTTCCCAAAAGCGATCCGCGCAACAAGGCCCTCAAGCTGGCGCTCAACGCGACCTATGGGAATTCTAACAGTAGATATAGCCCGTTCTACGATCCGCAATACACCATGACGATCACCATCAACGGGCAGCTATTGCTTTGTATGCTGGCCGAACGCTTGGCGGCTATCCCGTCGCTGGAACTGATTCAGGTCAACACCGACGGCGTGGAATACATTGTTGATCGGGACAGGGTGGGCGAGTGCGACGCGGTGTCGGCTGAGTGGGAAAAGCTGACCGGGCTGGAATTGGAGTCCGAGGATTATGCCGCATTTTTTCAGCGGGACGTAAATAATTATCTTTGCGTCGATGCGCGCGGCGCCGTGAAGTGCAAGGGCGCGTTTGAATATCAGCACGGTCTGGGCTACGGCGACGGCTGGCACAAGAACCAATCGTGCAAGATCGTGCCCATGGCGGCTGAGGCGTATCTGGTGCGCGGCGTGCCGGTGGCCGATACCGTGGCGGCCTGTGACAACGCTTTCCACTTCATGCACACCCTGAAGGCCCAGCGCAACGACCGGGTAATGTTGGGCGGCGATCTGTCCGACTACGAATGCCAATGGACGCCACCAGACGCCAAGGGACGGCCCGTGAAGCGCAAGATGCACACCGGCGGGGCGGCACAGCAGCGGACGGGCCGATACTACGTCACAGCGCAGGCTGGCGCGCAGTTGTGGAAAATCATGCCGCCGCTACCCAAACTGCCGATGCATGACCGGCCCCAGGCGATTGCCAAGGGCGAAACGGTGTTGATGTGCAATGACCTGCACGACTTCGATTGGGCGTTGCTGGATCGGGATTATTATGCGCGGGCCGCTTGGGACTTGGTTCTCAGCACCGGCGGGTGATGGGAAGGATACACCCGCCGGGCTTGGAGACACCACACAACACGGACACTGTGCATTATTTTCTGTGGCGTGTAAATGGGGTGTTGACAGGGTGGACAATAGCGGGTAATAAGGATGCAGAGAGACACACCGGCAAGGAGCCAGACAATGATCATGCAAGAGAAAATCGCAGCAATGCAGACCAAGCGCACAGCAACCGCTCGTGCTGATGTATACCAGGTTTTACATTTTACGGCGATGCGATCTTCACCACATTTAAGCAAGCCAAGCGCTGCATCGACGGGCTGGTTCGCAAAGGGTATGCGGAAAAGTTCGACAATGGGTTTCGGGCAACCCCTGCCGCACAAGATTTTGTGAAATACGATATCTGAAACACGCGGGCGGTGGCGTAACAGCCCCGCCCACAATGGGAGGGCTGAATATGGAAAGCGAAACCCCGCTACTGGACCAATTTAACGCTGTGATCGAAGGCGGAAATTTCCCCGCAGAGGTCCGCCGGATACTTTTTACGGCGTTTATGGATGGAGCAGCGGCGTATGAAAAGACCTTGCAGCAGAGCCTTGACGCGGGCGATGCCGAGCTTGTCGCAAGGGTGCAGGACAAGATGGTAAGTGAGATCATGACCCGCAACCAAACACACGTTTGAAGGAGACAATCCATGATGAGTATTATTGTCATATCTTCCGACAACCATACCCACGACACAATGACTGTGGGCATCGGTAAAGCCGAAGCGGGGCACGCCCTTCGAATAAAAGACGACGATGGCCGTGTCTGGTATGGCAAGGTCGATCACGACGGCATCGCCCTTCTGACCCGTTCTGATCTGCTCCCCAAACGAAAGTACGAGCAATGAACCACCACACCGAACGCCCCTGCGCCGCCCCCGGGCTGACATCCTACCGCTATGGCCACATCATGATCGGCGCGACCAGCACGCGGGACGCCTTGAACGAGGCGGACCGGTCCCTGACCCAAGGCACGGCCACGGTTGACCGTCTGGAAATCTGGAACGCCCTGACCGGGCTTTATAAAAAGGTGAAGGTATGACTGAGACGCCGGATGAATACGACATCGCCGCCGCAGAGATTGCGCGGTTGAAATGCCATCTTGAGCAGGCGGCACATCGTTTGGATTGGTGCGCTATGGTTATGCCGACTAAAAACTATCGCAATACCGTGCGCGGATGGCGGGACGAAGCCGACGCCGCATCGGAGACGCTACCATGACCCTCAGCCAATTCCGCAGCAAACTCTACGCACTGGCACGCATCGCTGGAGACGTGCAGGCTTTGACGCACAAGAACCCCAGCAAGGCCATTCCGAAGCGCATTGGCCGTCGTATCGCCGGAAAGATCACGGGCCGCTTGATCGGCTCATTATTTAAGCCAACCAGATAGGAGACTGAGACAATGAACGATGACCAAAAGCGTCAAGCGGCGATTGAATTCGGAAAAGATCGGGGATGGAAGCTGAGTGACGCGCCGTTTAGTTTGCAAACCCTTGCGCGACGAGGCGTTTCCGGTGATTCGTATTGGCAGAACCGCCCTATGCAAATAATTGACCATTCTAATTTTTACAGAGTCAATAGGCGCGCCGCTGCCATAGTGTCCCACACGTATTTGCAGGGTGACGATTACGGACTTAAAATGGCTCAGGAATGCGCCGACAAGTTCGGTTTGGTTTTTGAGTGGATCGGAACTGACCAAAGTTGGTACTGGACCGGCCGCACCAGCCTCGTTGTTTTTACCCCTGCTGACAAACACCCCAATCGGAGCAACTGACATGCACCTTTACCAGATATGCCACAACGCGCGCCGGATGGACCGGCACAGTGAGGCGGAATTGTGGGCCCGGTTCAAAGCGGTCAGGCCCCAGGACGCTTGCGCTGTCACACCGGCCCGCCCTGCACCGCATCCGATGCCCGAACAAATCGACGCTGCTTTATCGTGGGCGCGCGAATACCTGTTGACACGGTAGGTAATAGGTGGCAATAAGGGTGTAGAGAAACACACCGGCAAGGAGCCACCAACATGACAACCCTGAACAAAACCGAAGTAAAAGCCGTCAACGAAATGACCCAATTTGGTTTTACATTTTACGGCGACGCCATCTTCACCACATTCAATCAAGCCAAACGCTGCTTGGACGGGCTGGTTCGCAAGGGGTACGCGGAAAAGTTTGGCAATGAGTTTAAGGCAACTCATGCAGCACAAGATTTTGTGAAATACGGTATCTGAAACACCAAGGCGGCGGCTTAACAGCCCCTCCAACAACGGGAGACCACGACATGACCCTGCAAACAGATAAGCGCGACGAGGCTCTGCTAGAGGACGTGGCAAGCCTGTTTGATATGTATTCTCACGACAGCGAGGCCGCTGCCAACCGTGGGATTGATAAGCGCCGCAATTCGGAGCGTGCAAAGATGTGGTACGAAGTTGCTTGCATTGTTCGATCAATCAAACTCGTCTGACACCCACCACCAACCGGAGCAAGCCAACCATGAAACTTCCAAAGATTAGAATTTGCCCACAGTGCTATTTTGTGCACTTGAAATCCCATAAATGTCCTCACTGTAATCCACAACCGGAGCCAACCAAATGAAAACCATCACACCCACACTGACCCCAACGACGTTTTTCCTGCCCGCCGATGACCTGCGCGCCGCGTTCCAGTGCATCAGCACCGAACAGACCCGCTACTACCTCGGCGGCGTGCTGATCGAATCTGACAAGATGGTGGCGCTGGACGGCCACCAGATGCTGACGATTGAATTGCCGGACGGCTGCCACGTCGGCACGGAATGTTTCACGCAGGGCATGGACGCGCCGAGGATGCCCGGAGCCACCGGCACGCCTCAAGGCGCAGGGTTCATCCTGTCCTGTGACGCAACCGACAAGGCGTTCAAAGCCAAGGCGTCTGGCGGTGACCTCTGGGTTTACGGCGACACCACGACCGGGATCCTGCAATTTGTAATCAATGACGGTAATGACGGTGAAATGCGCCGTGTCGGTGTTTTGGAATTTACCGTGATCGACGGCACCTATCCCGACTGGCGGCGTGTTGTAGCCAAGGGCGACGGGGGCGCTGCCAGCTTGTGCTACAATCCTACCGTGCTGGCGCGTCTTGTCAAGGCTGCTGACGTGATCGACAAGGGTCGCGCTGTCCGGCTGACAGGCGGTCAATCCGAAGGCGATCCGATCCGTGTGGATTTCGCAGCGTCTGCCCGCCTGCGCGGCACGATCATGCCGATGCGGTGGACGGGCGCATGACCCTAGCCGACTGGCAAGCGCGCTGGGGCCATCACGTCCCCGCACAGGCCCTTGCCGAACTCACGGCTATCCTGAGTCCCGTCATGCCCTCGCCCGCCCCCACGGCCCGTCACAGTGAGGCCGCGGGGGCGGCACAGATACGTTTGGCAGCGGGCCGGGCTGGTGTGCCGATCTGGCGGAACAATCAAGGCGGCTGCACCGACCAGACAGGACGCCTGATCCGGTTCGGGCTTGGCAATGAATCGCCCGCCCTAAACGCCCGGTGGAAATCGTCAGACCTGATCGGCATCTTGCCCGTGGTGGTGCAGCCGTTGCATGTTGGCCAGACGCTTGGAGTGTTCCTGGCGGTTGAAACCAAAAAGCCCGGCTGGCGTCTGACGCCCGGCGACAAGCGCGGCCAGGCGCAGGCCGCTTTCCTGCAATCCGTGCGGGGGTTCGGCGGTGTCGGTGGGTTTTGTTGCACGGCTGACGATTTTTTAGGGTTGACGCAAAAGACAATAGCGGGTAATTAGGGTGTAGAGAGACACACCAACCGGAGACCTTAAAGATGGCACAGACCCGCAAAAGCACCCCGAAATACCAGATCGTAACTTTGGATCGTGGTGTTGTTGTTTTTGGGCCAGCTTCCAAGACAGAATGCACCAGCATCGCGCGAAGCATGAACACCGCAGGCAGGCCCAAGTCGGTTTGCGTAAAGTCCGCCAGAATGGCCACCTGAATTGACACCAAGCCCCGGCCACGCGCCGGGGACCACACACCAACCGGAGAGATCTACAATGAAACCAACTATCGCCATTATACAGAATAAGAATCTGTTGGCCGATCAAATTCGCGCGGCAGAAGCAGGACCGAATCCTTGGGGATACCGATACACTGGTCGATTTAAGACTGTAAACGGCAGGCTTTATCAGCTTCACTCGACACGCGGATGGAAGTGCATCGGCAAGGCCCGCAACAACCGGAGAACACCACAATGAAAACCACCGCCGTCACACTTACCATCACACTTGCCCTTGCGGGGTGCTCCACTCAAGAGCGCGTCGGTATGGCCCAGAATGAATGCGCGCAAATCGGCTATCCAGTCGGGTCCGCTGAATACGTCACATGCGTAGAGCGCGGGTATCGGATCAACACCGCTCAGCAAGACGCCGCAATCGGGGCCATTGCCACGGTCGCGATCCTCGAAGCGTTTTTTTGATTAGCCAAGGATGCACCACATGACCAAACTCCACGCGACTGACCGCGACATTGCGTTTCTTGTGCTCTACGCCAAAACGGCCAACGAGGGGGACCACCCCACCGGCGGAAACAATATCGCGGATATGCTGGATGCGCTCGTCGCCCGTCTTGAAGCGGATAACCCGGATGACATGTATCATGTCGCAGAGGACATGGTGTGCATCGCCACCAGGATGCGGGACATCGCCGCCGACGAGCTGAGCGGCAACCTGTCCGCATAAAGGAGGCAAGCCATGAACTACCGCAAAAACTCGGCCCCATCACCCACAGGAGCACCAGCCATGACGCCAGGATACAGGAAATATCTACGAGACTCGGCGGTCAAGGAAGCCTTCGAAGACGACATTCCATCCCACGGCACCCTCGGGGCGCAATGGATCACTGATGAGATTTCGCGGGCCGATCTGCGCAGGGCAACAGACGCCCACATCGCCCATCAGGCCCGCAAGGATGGCGGCGCATGGAGGCATCCGCCACGCGCCAAGCCCGGACGCATCCGCGCATGGATTGAAAACGCCATAGGGCTTGCTTGTATCATCGTCATAGCACTGGTGCTCTATGTGGTGATGCCATGAAATTCAGAACCTATTTCCAACAGCAGCGGGACAGGCGCGGGGTGACCATCGGCAACATGACTCGAATGATATTCGATCTTGAGGAAGAAATGCCCGGTGCAGGCAAAATGCTCATAGACCAAATCCCGGACGGGTGCGCCCTAACCGACTTGGTAAAAGCACTGGCCATTGATATGTTTTACGAGGATGAGGAAAAGGCGGACTAAAGGTTTGGACCTCTAACACATTGCACGTGGAAAAACGTAACCCTGGCGCGGGTGGCGGAAATCGTCTCCCGCACGTGCACATCATATGCCTGTCGCAGCGCGTTGCACTCCGCCAAGCTGGGCACGGCATAGCCAGTCTCGCGGCGGCACTCAGCATCGCCCGGCCCGGTAATCAAGCAGAGCGTGGCAGCAATCATCCACATCAACTGGCGCAGCCTGCGTCGATCATCCGCACCAGCCTATCGCCAGTGCGCAGGGATTGAGGCCCCCCGTCCAGGGCCAGCGCCGCCGCGTGCTCAGTCACGGCGCGCGCAGTCGCATCGCATATCCCGCTATCGCTCACCACGGTCGCGCAGCCGGTCACGAGTAGCGTTGATATCAGGATCGGTATAGTCCTCGTCATCAGTGCGTTTCCTTGTTTTGATGTAATCATCTGCGGTTTTGGTTTTAGCCTTGTCAGACGCATCCTTGCGCCCTTTGGCATAAACCCCCAGCGCGGCGGCAATCAGCGCCCCAGCGCCCGCGAGGTAGGGCCAGAGGCTGGCCAGCAGGGTGCTGATCATGTTGCCCACCCGCGACGCTTGGCCAGCGTATAGACGCCCTCAACCGCTGCGCCCATGCCTAGCGACAACAGCAGCACGGCGTCGGGGTCCATTGCCAGCATCTCGCCCACCTCTGATCCGGCCAGGTATCCAATGCCGTAGCGCAGAATGATCCGCGCGAAGGGTCCAAAGTTCATTTTTTACCTCCAAAGATGCTGCGGATGATTGCCGCGAATGTGACCCAGAATCTCGGCGTGTCAGCAGTAGGTGCAGGCGGGACCACAGGAGTCGCTACGGGGGCTGGGCGAGCCGTCCGGGCCTGTTGCCAGCCCGCCGCCTCAAGCGCCGCTGCAAAGGCCATGTGATGCGTCCGCACCTTGTCGTCTGATCCATCAGCGCCATTGACGATCCGGCGAGGGTTGGTGCGGGGCGGGTTGTCCAGCGCGCTTGGGAAGTCATAGTCGGCTAGATTCTTGCCCGTAAACTTCCCGTCCCGCATACCTTCCACCGCGATCCGGGCCGACACATCCAGCTTAAGCGCGTCGGCGTAATTGGTGATGCCGAATTTCGTGTAGTTGCGGGTGTGGGTGATTTGCAGTTGCCCGCGCCCGAACGCCCCACCGCGCCAGTATGCCGACTTCACCCATGGCAACTTGCCAGCGGCAAAGGCCCGGTCGAGCCTGCGGATCACCTCCGCATCCGAGGGGTTTTTATTCTTGTGGTGCGGGAACACCGTTTCCTTGATCGGATACATACCGCCGCCCGTCTCATGGTGGACCTGCGCCAGCACGTTGGCCATGTGATGTAGCGGCAGGGCGCGGCCCGCGTCAAGCAACGCATCTATCCCCTGCACCTGCGGCCCTGTTAGGCTGGTCCCAAACAGGCCGGAATTGCGGGCGCGTAGGGCGGCGAAAAATGTCTTGCGTTTCATCAAAACAACTCCACGATTTTATCCTTGAAGAACACTATAATGAAAGTTGCCAGCGCGCCGATAAATCCCATTACGATCATTATCCCGGCCAGCTTGCCGCGCCACGATGTAACAAGATCCGTGACCGGCTCAATATCGTCCAGCCTTCGCAGCACATCGTTTTGCCCGTGCCGCATTGCAGTAAGCTCCGCACTGGTGGCCAACCGCGTCCGTTCGGTTTCAGCCTGCGCCGTCTTTCGCTCCTGCCGATCCTCCTCCATGCGGCTGCTGATATTCTCCAATAGTACGGCCTGCGCTGCGAGTTGGGCGGCTACTGTTGTCGGCATTAGGTTTTTCCTTCAATTTCAGCAAGCAAGGCTTTCGCGTCGGACACGTCATCCAGAAACGCCCGCTCGCAGTGGTCGGGATTGCGCTGCCAGAAGAACAAAACATTAATGATCTGCTCACCCGGGCGGCCCTGCCGGTGCATCCGGGCGCTAACGCTTTCGTTCGGCCCCGTCTCTGTCAAGTCGCGCGCCGTCATAACGTTGAGAATCTGCGACAGGGCCGAACCAATCATGGATATGCGCTGCATCATGGCCAATACTTATCATTGGTGAAGTCTGCCGGGATCGGGTCCATGGCCTTGATTGCGTGGCCCGCGAAGATATGCGCCGATTGGTTCGTGGCCGCCGCATTGCCAAAGGCAAAGCACGTCTGAGCGTCCATCGTGGTCAGGCTGTTGTCGGCGGCAATCCACGTGAAGTCTGCATTGCCTCCATGCCACCGCAGATTTCCAGCCTTCGCGCCTGCGCCCATGGCAAAACCTGCAAGCGTGGCCGCGCCCGTGATGCGCGCGAGGCTTGCCTTGTCGCAGTCGTAGTCTTTGCCCGCGAAGGCAAATGTTGTGCCGAGCCTGCGGTCTCGCTCAGCGTTCACGGCGGCGCGGGCTTGGGCCAGTGCAATTGCGGGGTCTGGCTCTTTATATAACCACTCTGATCCGTCCCATTCGTAATCAACGCCGGGCTTAATCTGCACCTCAACTGTGCCAGCAGGATATCCGTCGATAATGTCCTGCGGCACTTCGCCAGTTGCCTGCCAATAGCCGCGCGATGGGTGATAAAAACCTGTATCCACTATCGTAACTCCGCCCAATTAGTTATTGTGGCTGAACCTGTTGCCCTGTAGTAATGCCCAGCAGGAACGATGAACTGCGCGCCGCGCGGGATGCTTCTGTCGCTACCTATCGAGAAAATTGTCACCCAAGAAGCATTGTCACTTGAGACCTGCATATTCGAGGAAGCAATCGCCTGAATGGAAACCTGAATGGCACGGCCTGTTGTATTTTGATAAGACGTTCCAAAGGAACGACTGGCACGCATGTCTTCCCAAGTCTGGCCCGCACCTATTGCTTGCGTTGCAAGCACCTGCGCCAACCGTTGCCCCGACACAGTGCCGAATACCGTGCTGGCGGGGTCCTCGGCTTGGAGTTGTGTGAGGTTGCCAATAGGCGCCGAAACATCCGTACCAATAACCAGCCCCAGCGTCGTCCGCTGCGCC
>Ga0306897_1000114_pt1 | contig 17833 bp, 5 predicted proteins | sample AntRauMFilla1563_FD_190425 | JGI IMG/M metagenome (GOLD analysis project Ga0306897, IMG submission 190425) | Saline lake microbial communities from Rauer Islands, Antarctica - Metagenome Filla 1 #563 (v2) (version 2) | ecosystem: Environmental > Aquatic > Non-marine Saline and Alkaline > Saline ...
GTTATTTGAACAGTCATCGCACGCTCATTCCCTATCTCATTGTGTCGTTGTCCTTCACTGTTGCATCTGCTGAAGTACTATACCTAGTCTTGAGACTGTATTTGAAACATCGTACATACAATAGCGCTCAACAATGAAAATGAAATTAGAGAAGCAGTGTAAATACTTTTAATCGTAGCGATATGTAAAAAAGTTTCAGTCACGTCACTTCATTACGATATGGAACGTTGGTCCAAAAAAAAATGACGCTCATCCCAGAGGTGTATATATATATATATATACCGTGTCACTCCTTGAAAATATAGTTAGTCTTTACCACTCACTTGAAGTGTCAAAGAGTGTTTCGTCGTCTTATTAAGAATGGCCCCCCACGCAATCGACTGTTCACCTCCCACGTCCGTCACAATGACAGGGTATAAGGTACTGGAGACGTCCTATGATACTGAACCGGCGATGAATTTATCCGAAGCGTCAGCTACATCTCGAAGCATTCTATCGCGTGCAACTGTCTGTGCAACTTTTTCGGATGGTACTGAATGTCAAGAGCAAGGTTTTGCCGTTGCTATTGTTGAGTCGGGACACATAGCAAGCATTTGCGAGGCACTCGAGGCTGCAATCACTTCGGCTTTGACCAAACTACGTCAGTGTAAAATAGTGGAAGCACCGTGGAGCGTGTTACCACCACCACCCCCATCCACCGCTGCTGCTGCTGCTGTGACATCCACTATGACCGACTGTGCCAGTCCGTCTTTTTTGAACCGTAGCACAGACACCCTTATGCCACGGACTTTGGAGCGAGCTCCGATAAAACGCCGTCGCGCCAGCCTGCCTGAAACCTCGATCGCCCTCTCCCGACTTCGCCGCCGCTTGTCTTTCACACCTACGTATTCGTTGACGCCCGTAGCAGAGTCACCACCCTCTTCGCCCTCTGGTATGTGGTCATCCTCGTCCGAGCTAGACGAACCCATGTCACCGCCAGCGAAAACAGTGGAGTCCTATAGTCCGCTTCGAAAGACACAGGACCAACATCTACACACGCTTTTACCGTTAACACGCAGTGTTACAACCGCTTTTTAAGTACTGTGTATATATACTAGTAACACAGTAGTTGTCACGTGCTTCAACGCGCGCGCTTTCGGTTTTTTAACCGCTTTTTTTTTGGGACATTGCTAAGGGAACAGGACCCGCTCCGGTTGCTAATGTAAACAGAGCGAGCAAGTGTAGAAGGTATCCCTATATATAAAGGTCTAGCCATCGTCCAAACATAATAAACTCAAGCAATTCAGCAGTGTGTTCTGCTTCTGATACCGCTTTCGTTTCTATACCCTCGTTTATATTCCCAACTTCGTAGCATTAGCTGCTCTTTTTTTGTTCAACAACTATGCCTGTCATTAAGCAGCGAAAAGTCACTTACAAAAACATGTGGCAGCGTTCTAACGGCACGGGGAAAGGGCAACGGCGTGAAGTCAATGCTGCAGTACGTGAAACATCACCGTACTCTATACCCTTGTCGGAAGCACACTCCGCTGCCAAGATAGAAGCACCGTCAACCGTCCCGTTGTCTTTGACCATTACCCCATCGTCTGTAGCAGCGCTGGAGAAGATAACAACGCAAGAAAGTGTATCCGAGACTTCGCGACGACACGTCAAGAACAGGGATTGGATTCTCGAGTTACATGCTCGCTGGCTGCCATTAAACTGGCTTAACCTAGACCCCACGTCTGTACAATAAGCGTACAGGAAGGAGCCTAGCTACACGCTACATGTACAAAATCGGAGCAATTATCTACTATTCTGCGACCGATGTTGGTAGCTAAAATCTTCCGCCTGTACGAGAACAGCTGGATCAGCCTGGAAAACCCATTGGGTCTCATATTGACTGACAGCTTCAAGTTCGCGATAAACTCCATCGGGACGGTACAACTGTCCTTCTAGAATAGTGCGCGGCGTACGTGTGCGCCGCTGCGATACGGGGTTGATACGTGCGATTCCATGAACGACGTCCATAGGGCGCAGTGTTGTATGTAAAGTAGGTAACCGCCCGCCTGATAAATGGTAGGCACGTAGAGACCAGCGTATTGAAAAGGCTGCGGTATCACCTAAAACCCATAGATAGGTCACAAATATAAAGAATAATAACCCCCCTAGTAAAAGGAGCACTGCCAATAGACCCAAGCCGACCCACATCATCCCATACACCCCCGACATCAAAAGGGAGTGACGTAAAAACTCTGCCATGACATTGGAATTTGTCAGCTGCGGCGGTGTCTCACTACCTACGAGAAAGGAAAGGGCAGTTAACGTCGTGGAGACTTGTGAATTCAGAAAAAGATAAACGATGATCGGCGCTCCGGCCCACATGATCTGGGAGATAGCCATCCCTCCTAAAGGGTTACTGTAGCCTATGATAGACGGTAATGCCTGTAGATGTCCAAACAAGCACCAGGGCATGAACTGGACGATTGGATGTAGTTTTCGAAAACGATTACTCCAGCGTTGGTCGATGTACCCAAATCCAAACGGAGATGTACACTGTAAATGGCGCGGGTAATGGGTATAAACGGTATTGTCCGTGTCGAGCGCGGCGACCACTTCGCTAGTCAGCGGACGTCTGCAGTGGAAACAGAGCAAGTCTGACCCGGACTGGGCGAGATGTTCTTGGATATAAGCACGGTGAAAACAGAGAAAGTGGCACAGGACGGCACATTGACATATTTGGTAAAGATGGCCTTGGTTTGGATGAGGCTGGAGCACAGGCGTGGGCGTGGGCGTGGGCGTGGGCACGGACTCGAGGGCACTCGCGTCTGTATCCGTGAGAGAATTTGACGTATGACTAAGACCAGCACTGTCGTCGTTGTTATTCTCATTGTTATTCGGAGAGTAGAGTGGGGTGTGAGCTTCCGGTGACAAGCCAGTGTCAGAGGGAGACGCACTAGGCTCGACGGTATCCGCTTCGTAGCATGTATGAAGACAGATAGAGCACTCCTGGACCGTATCTGCGCAAGGTACGGCGATAGACGCCCAGTAGTCAGGGGTCGTAGAGGAAGAAACCATCGTGTTGTTTATTGAACACATATGACCGAATGGCACTCACACTCACACTCACACTCAGTGAAACCCAAAAAAAAAAAGGGGACTACACGGCACTACCAGGTACAGGAAGCGGGGTCAGCGAATGTAACATGCTAGTATCCGCTGACCGTAACAAGACCGGTGAATGGTCTAGGAAGAGCGCAGAACATTGGAATAATAAGTAACCGTCGCCTAAGAATAGGAGAAACAACAAACGATTCAGGCCTGCAGAGACACCCACGGCTTGAAGCATAGCTACGAATGTCAGCCAAGATTTCAACTGCATCTGATGATAGTTTACACGCACCCGGCCAAACTGCGTGTGTAAATAATTGACCATGACAGACAAATCATTCGGTACGTTGGACAATGCCCGCGTCTGTGTTGCCAAATAGCGTGCACACTCGATTTTTTGAAGAGGGTGGGTCAAGCGTGTATAGTGTTTCCACCAATATACCACCCATAAAAGACCATATTTGTATGTCCAATCGCGTATGTATGGCACAGTCAATGCATCCATCCATAGTGTTATATCCGCAAACGCCAAGCTCGTGGTCACCAACCGCACGAACACACGTATAGACCATGGAGTAATTTCGTCGGGAGGGCTAGCTGCGCACGCCTTAAGTCTACGCCGAAAAAGCATATAACAAGACCCCTGTAGCTGGTGACCTGGTATAAAGGGGAAATAGTCCATGCTCTCACCGGGTAGTTCGTCGTCTTGCCATATTTCCTCGAATGCGACACTGTAAATGCCAGCTGTTGTCGTTGAAGTGGCGATCTCGGAAACCGAGTTGATCTTCATTGTGGGAAGCACAAAGTCATTGACAAGTGTTTGCTGGGCCAGCCATGACAAGGAAGGAGCACGCATGTCCAAATTGTTCCAAGGGCCTTGTTTACATGTCCATACACGCGATGCGATGCGATGCCAGTTATAGTCGGGCTGTGACTCCAGTGCGTTCTTGATGAGTAGACTACGAAACGCGTAATTCAAAAGAACAGGCATAAAACACGATAGAACATCAGGAACATGTTCGCTAACGGCTTTCAGTTGGGTTGAGACAGACAGAATAAGCTGGTCTAGGATAGTACACAGACCAGGGGTGACTTGCTGGTCTTCATTGAGGCTATCCAGCATCGCTCTCTTCGACGCAGCACGCATATCATATTTCTCGTCCAGGACAAACGAACAAGGTCGGATGTATACTGACTTATAGCGCTTGTACCAGGTTAATGCTTCGGTAATACCACTGGACCAAACATACTCAGGTGTAGCCGAAGCGGATGCATACGTGTGCATAGTTTGCCGCAGATTATCACGTAGAGTTCGCCGAGTAAATTCCAAGTGCCAATAGGTTCCGCTAAAAAAGGAGCTCCATACATGCCATTGACGCGGGTCCCTGAAGCCGCTTAATGGAGGAGTGTCCCCGTCCACTACCCCTCCCATCCAATTGTACTCAGGATGAGCCGATGCAAGTTCAGCATACACACACACAGCGTTCGCTATAGGATTTAAGACCCATGACGGGAACAGGCCTTCCCATGACGTATGGTAATACTGCAGCATTTCAAATACTAAGCGTCCCTGTCCTTCCCGTAGTCCTATCGTCACAATCATGTAGGCGTAAGTCCACGCGTATTGACCTGTGTAAGGATGGACCTCTTGCATCCAGTAGTCGTAAATAGTCCGAACCAAGTCGAAGTCGCCCGCCGCGATGGCCGCAATAAATAGAGCCAGGTGGTCGCTCGAAAATGATACAGGGAGACAACGAAGCGAGCGGTACTTGGTGCGTAATACACTGGTTACTTTAGACATAGGGGAATCCATATGTCCAAGTAGTTGCCAGACATCTCCAAGATAAAGATGACTGGTCATTGGACCCACAAGCTCACGACGCATCGCGGTGTCATACTCTGCTGGAGTGACAAGCAGAGGGTGGACCCATGGATGCCGAGTGACGACCAACACAGGCAGTGTCTGGCCACTTAGCATAATATCCACCGTTACTGTCACATCAATGGTTGCTGGCTGTATACATACAAACGTCGTTGTAGTCCCTGTTGCAAAGTACTCATGCACGGCTGGGAACAGGTAAGGGGACACTGTGGCATAATACACATGCCAATCTTGTGGACCCTCTAAGGTCCATTCCAACCTTCCTTCCTCTGATTTTCTGCCACTGATGCCTATCGGCTTCGCATGCGATGACACGTTACTTTCGATAAGCCGACACCACCGTATACGCAGTGAATTGACCAAGAGCGAGGCCGTATCATTTAAAGGCTTCGTCCGGACAGATAATGGGATACCTGGGTGCAAAGGCTCCATGGATGGTGGTTCGGACGCTAGAAGCATGTAGGTACGCCGTATGAAGAGCGGGAGGAGTCGTCGTACCCAAACACCGCGCATAGCGGGCGATAGACTCTGCATGTCACATGCGGATGCAGGCAGACCCCGAATATAGTCGTAGATCATGTCCACTGGACGAAGAGTCACGTCACCTACACTGTCTTCATATTTTGACGTATAAAACGCGTCCAGCTCCGCAGAAATATCACGCGTAACGTTGTCCGATAGATCGCTGGAAAGCGACTCAACTGACTCGTCATCACTGTGATCACTCTCATATACAGAGCTAACAGAAGACCCCGACGCGTCGGGGGTCAAAAGGTGCTGGTATTTGTGTCGTTTGTCGTCCCGGACGCAGTCGTCTAATGAGGTAGATGTACACTGGGAATAGGTACGTTTGACACAGACGGTCATGATATCTCGAAGCTGTGTGGTATCGTCGTCCACACGTACGTACATTTAGGGTATACACGTATCAAACTCAAGACATAATGATAACGTGTATACCGGTTAACCTTAAAAAAAAAAGGAACAGTCGTATGTGTGCTTTCTTCTAACCCGGACTGTCCTAATGAAACGTTTTTAAAAAGTAACACAGACACACATACTCCTACTACTCCTACTACTCCTCCTCCTACTCCTCCTACTACTGATAGTAATGATAACGTGTATACCGGTTAACCTTAAAAAAAAAAAGGAACAGTAGTATGTGTGCTTTCTTCTAACCCGGACTGTCCTAATGAAACGTTTTTAAAAAGTAACACAGACACACATACTCCTACTACTCCTACTCCTACTCCTACTCCTACTACTACTACTGATAGTAATACTAACCTGGGTCGTGTTAGCTAGTGTAGAAAGAGTAACATTCATAGTACCTATAGGTGTAGTTCTGTGGTCTCTTTACATAAAGTTTCATGTCTTTACTTTATATAGACTTTACCCAGACACTGTTGAACTCATGTAGCGCTTTTAAACAAGCTCGTGGAGGGAAAGACGAAAACAATGACGATATGTTTCACGTGGTCACGATGTATATACAACACCTATATGTATGATACATACTTTTAATCGTAGCTAACACGTTTTCTTGTTCCGCGGGAGTTTCGCTAATGGATTAGGGCTTGATCCCACTGTCGACGCCGGTTTTGCTCCCACCCGCTTTCCCACGGGATGAGTGTACGCAGTAGGAAATCCAGAGTCGGAGGGTGTATGCGATCGTGTTGTTAGGATAGTACTGCCTGCAGGTGAGATATAGTTGTTGTGTTCCAAACGACGGCCTTGCAGTCCAGAGTTCACTGGGCTATACTCATCATCGCCCATGACACTATCCCGTGTGTGCTCGTTATTTCCGGCAAGGGACGCTGAATCTCCAAGGAAGTCGTATGGGTCTGGACCAAGAACAGCGGTAGACTTTTTCAGCAATGGAATAGCATCGTCCTCAGTGGTGCTATTTAACTCTGCGATAGATGAAAGAAGACGATCATCCGCTGGTCGAGTACGATGGGTTCGCCACAAATAAACGAGAATACCGACTAACAAAACACCCACTACTACCATGAACACAATCATCACTGTCCATGACCGCTTTTGTTCTGAGAACGACTGTTCTATTGTATTGAGTGCTTGCAGATCCTGGGGTGTAAATTGATAACTGACACCTCGCTCCAGTTGCTCACGAAGATCCGCGCGTAGGTCATCAATCAGTGCGAGATACACTTCTAGCCGCGTCTGGGTAAGATCGGATGCATTGACTCCTGCTTCCCCGAGAATGAGGGCTAGTTGCGCTAGCTGAGCATCCAGTTCCTGCAATCGAGTTTGTGTCGTCTGTACATCTGTGGACAGGCTGCGTGTAATATCATACAAGTTACCGACATCACCACGAACACCGTTGACTCCTTCAGTGAGTCTTTCAACATCCACGTAATCTGGGCGAGTAAAATTAGTTCGGGCGAGAAAGTCCTTGATAATAGTGTCGCCGGGACTGTTGGGGTTCGACGCATTAAACATCCGGTCAGCAATATCGCCAATAAGATCAGACGATAGAAGGGGGGTCCAAAACTCCGTGTCATTGATAATGGACATTCGAAGATCTGTATTTATTCTAGATCGCCAGTCACTGGTGTCGCTCCCCAGCTGCGCCGAAATAAGCTCATTAACAATGCCACTTAACTGGATCTGCACGGCACTGTCGCTTATAATATCAGCAAAGTCACCTGGACCCGACACGACTGTGAAATTACGAGATCCGCCCAGTACAGCTGGGCTGCAGACATCGCCGTCAGGTAGAAAGGCAGGCCGTGGCGCGCGACTTCGGTAATTGACGACAAATACGGCTAAAAAGTTTCCAGACGGAACTTGGAAGGTCACCTCTTGAGTACCTTGTGGACGTACCGAAACGGTGATGTCTTGAAACACTGGAAGTCCACGAGTGGACAATGACGGCTCTTGTGCCAGCTTTTGACGCCAATCATCCTGTGTCTGAACTCCACGAATAACCATCAAGCGACCGACCATAGTATGCCGATGTGGATTGAATAGAGTTGTCCAACACGGTGTTCCCTGGGGATGGCACCTAACATGATAGGCGGCAGGATCAATGGGATCAGTGGGATCGTCGGTATGAAACGGAGTAGGACACTGGCCGCGAATACTCAATTCCACAACACTAGATACCGGCACAGTAAAACGCACCGTCCCGCTGATTGAAAATGGACGTACGTGACCGCGAATCAGGCGGTCCGCTCGTTGGCCTTCAGGGATTTCCTCAGGATGAAGAATGGTCACTACTTTGCTCATACGACACAAGCCATGATTCACATACGGATTTAATGCTATAATGCTTTCACTGACACCGGATTTAGTTCCTTGCATTCCTCGTGTCACCATAGGATCAGCAACATAGATACCGTACGCAGGATCACAATTGGTCACACACGCCTTGCAAGCGGCACGGTCCGAGGTGGCCTGCCAGGCTTCAATATCATCCAGTACACGCTGCCAGTTGGCAAGATTGAGGGAAGGAGGCTGTGGTACACTCCGAGTCGGTTCTAAGTTCACATTGGGTGTGGGGGGGTACAAGAGCTCGAACCAGAGATTGAGCTGGTCCTGAGCAGGGGTGCCAGGTACGGTCGTCACAAACATATTCATGAGCGGGCGTGTACAGGATCCCGCCAGCCAAATCTCACTCAGTTCCAAGAGAACGCCTGCAACCACTTCCTTCGAGAGATGGTTAAACCGAGCAGACCACCGTCCACGCTGTTCAGCCGTAAGACGCACCCATTGCAATACTGCATACAAAGGAAACCATCGCTTCTGTTGTGACACAAAGACCCACGGCTCGCGCTGAGCTTCGTCATGCGCCACACTGTCTGTGATGGATGATCGTGTACTGGTGACTGTAGTGCGTGCCGCACTGCCACACCAGTCACTGTCCATCCCATCTTTTGCATGCAGGTCACCCGGCATCAGGAAATGATGCGGCGACGGACCAAGCATCGAAGGACTAAACTGTTCAAATAAATACGATGCAGCCACGGTAGAATCGTCCGCATTACTTGCTACACTGCGAAGCGGTCGACGAAGTAAGCCAATACGATTGGCACATGCACTGGGGGGGCCCATCACGCAGATAAAATCGTCCGGTACATTCACAACCGCCCAGTCGCCATCACCGTATTGAATTTTAGTGTGTAAAAGCGCGCTTCCAACCGCAGGCAAGGCATCTTGCACGCTCGAAATATCGTAATCGCACCCGGTCGGGGACAGTCTGTCCACGAGTGTCATAATACCATTGATTCGACGATTAACGCGGATCTCGGCTGTGCACGTATAATCGATATCGTTAACAACACGGACCGGCACACTGGCACGGCTTACGTAGGCTAAACGCGCTTCGTTGGCATGCGACAATGCTTTACCGTTGATATTGGTGTTGGCGTGTCGGATGCGCTCAATGAATGACGGAATGGTCGTCTCCCATGAGGCCGGATTAGTACCATACACCTGTTGCATGTACTCTACAGTACTGCGGATGTCCCTGTTCACTATACGATTCAAGAACGAATGGAGAGATTGGTCTGTTGACTCGAACGGTGTGGCCGACATACGATCCTGATGTTGTTGTACACCCCGGTCGGTCACGTTCATCCAACCACTCCAAGGAACACCCAAGGTCTCACTCTTGAGATCAAATTTGGTCGTCAGAATGTATCGCTGCGCCTGAAGAGACGGGACAACGCTTCCAGGAACGAGCGCTGGCAGAACAAATTCGTATTCGACTTCTGGAGGTAGCCATACTTCTGGACCAGGTATCCAGAGTGGGTAAACGGGAATGGAGGCACCGGGATTATTGATATCCGTTCCTTTCAACTGCATCTCCATCGATGCAAACAATGTATCCAGTGTTTCTTGCTCTGGTGCGAAATGCGTACCACCGCTGAACCATGCATCACGACCCTCTTTTGAAACGTACGGACGACATACATATTGAGGGGGTACAGATGATGATGATGATGATGACGACGACGACGACGACGACGACTGTGCAGGTTGTTCCATACTACATGCATAATAAATGACCGTATTTACAGTACGTAAAATATCATTTTCAGTCACAATACCAAACGGAGGGGGACGGTTTTGGGTAACCAATCGTCGCGCATTCATTTGCTTCCCGAGCTGCAGTGCCCAAGCAACACGCGTTGCGACTTCCGGGTGACGGAAATTCCAGTACCGATTTGGGTCATTTTGGCAGTTATCCACATACCGAAAGAGTCGCCCCTGTGCATCTGTCAGAAACGCGCCATCCACATCGTACTCGACTTGGCAGCAAAGACGTCCCGTTTCTGCATCGGGAAGGTAGGTGTCTGATCTCGTATCGCCTTGGTGTAGAAGTAGGGAGTGTCGAACCACTTCATACATACGCAGCTTGGTCCTTCCATGGAAATCACCTGCCCGACCCGCTCCTGTTTCAGTTCCATCGTACTCTGCCCACAAATTTGAATTCTCAAACTGTCTCCTAATCTCGTCGTCTGCCGCTCTCCTGTTACTACACTGGAACGAGTAGCCCGTCAGCGGCTCGATCCCAAGTGTCCGAAACGCCGCCATGCCTTCATTTATATCAAGTTCCGCGATCTCTTTCCATCCGAGTCCTACCACATTAGTCCACGTAGAAAGCTTGGCTTTGTACACCTGATGTGTGTCAAATAACGTCTCCAGGAGGAGATCGGATTGACGGTACACGCGGTAGTTTCCCGATGACCGACCACGATTGACATCAAAGTTACGCTCTTCTGCACAAAATCCGAATACATTGACGGAGATTCGGTTGGGTAAGGTTTCTACCCACACACACTTGTACGTGGGCGGGGTGATACCGTTCTGGTCGGGTCCTTCAAGGATACCAGCGATGTTGAGGCAATCTTCCCGGGTATTGGAGGCACACATGCTACGCACATTATCCTCCATCCGTCGAATGACGTTTTCTGTGGTACGATCGCAAATATCTCGACTATCCCTCGTTGAGTCGCCTCCCGATGCAGGTTGCAAGCAGGTGGCTTCCACGCCTCCCAAACGATGTCGTTCTGTGCAGTATCCACGGCGATGGTAAATGCGTTCGCCATTCGCGCCTTCGGTCATACCCACGGTCTCCAACATCCAGATGCAGTGTCCCGGTACAATAGCTGTCTGTAGAAGAGCAAGTTTGGATTCCGCGGCATCACCGCTCAACAGATCAGGAAACCGCGTAATCCACTCGGTGTCGGGTGATGCCGACAGTCCGCCTAGACCTGTACATGTAGCTTCCGAGGTTAAGAGTGCGCAACTATGCTCTCGACGAACACAGAGTCGGCTGAACGGACTGCTCTCCACAACACATAGGTCGCGCTGAGCCGGGTCCATAGCCTGACACGATGCTGTTGCTAGTCCGGACGGTACCGGTGCGCCTCCTTCCGGTACATAGTCCAAGTTATTGGAACCAGTACCTGTGCTGACCCAGTGTAAGTTGAGCGCAGAGTCCGTACGAATAAGAACGCAATGGGTGAGGTCGGCACAGGTCGCCCAATCCTCGCCTAAGGTGTTGCATACAGGTACACACCCACTTCCTCCCTGATAGACGCACCGTGGAGAATCTGCTTGAGTCCTACTTAAGGCCTCACATGTTTCATAGACTGCCGAGCGAGCATAGCTTGGAACAGCGGGCAAGTCATCAAATCCAGGTAAGTCTCCGCCATTGAGCTGCTGGCATGTATACTGAGGTAGAGTCCATTCAGGCGTGCTTTGTGGCCGCTGTAATCCTCCGTACAGTAACGGGAAGACCCGCATAAAGTTGTACATGTCTTCTGTGTCGGCAAAGGTGGGTAAACGACAGTGTACTCCCGGACGCAGACACGCACGCCAGTAGGATACGTAGGCTCCTGGATTGACTGCCCTATGGTCCAAACTGAGCTCGTAGGCCGGTCGGCAGCTACTACGACTTCCACTGTTTGGATGATAGCCGTCATCGAATAAATAGCATCCATACGTGACAGGTAAGTCCCCCGTCTCTGATGCCAACATCGATTGATACGTGCACGCGGCCGCCGGGGTTGTGCTCCGCATAGCACACGGTACGACTGGTACGATCGCTTGCGACGCACGTTCTTTTCCCATTGAAATATGCTGGTCGGCGGCCACAACACGATCATTAAGTGTCAATGAACGACAACGTGTCTGGCCGTTGCCAGGGGGTCGAGTAAAGTAGATGCACGTGGGTCGAGACAGGCAGTCAAACGCCGATGTGGCATTGCTACATGGACTTGTTTGTAGCGACGCACATTGGTAGGGCAGTAAAGAGAGGACCGCGGCCGGAGTTAACTGGTCGGGATCAGGGGTAGGGGGTGGACCTGCAGTGAAATCGGTACCCGACGCTTCCAAATGGCGAATAGTTTGAGTAGTCACTTCCTCTTCTTTCAAATATAAACGCACTTCGCATAAACCCCGGTACGCATTAAGACGACACCCTTCGTTTGGATCCAGATAAGGGCAGTTAACATGGTGTGCTAAGGGCCGCGCTTCGCTGGCTTGAAGCGCGCCAATCAATCGCCAATCCTCAACTCTTGATGGATTGACGGGGGCAACCTTGCCTAAAAACGGCCACTGTCCCGACATCCGCCCGCCTGCCACACTGATACCTCGACTGAGCATGAATCCATCTTCAACGAGACGCTGAACAGGCCAGCAAAACTCCGCTACGGTTGGAATTGTCGCAGTCTCCATGCCAGGCTGGGTCGTATAGGGAGAGAGATCAGATGATGCAGTAAACCGTGCCAGTTTTAGCTTACTGTCTTCAGGGACACCCGAGGCCGCTAGAATCTCGGTCCATGTCCTATCTTCATTTTCACCCATCTCTACGACGTACATGGTGTCTTCCGTACTCGTTAGAATCTCTGCCATTTTAGAGAGATTAATACATCCTGAGTTATCAGCCATCGGCTGAAATGCGTGAGACACGCCATCTGCATCTGTAACGGGCGGAGGACAAATGCATAGGACTTCAGACGCAGGTGAAATGCTGACATCTGGCAACCAGGCATTCTCTACATCTCGGTCGGCCTTGGCACCCAATCCTCGAATGGTCGATGCCCATGCCGGTTCATTCTTTTCAATATCCGGATGCATCCTTTTAAAAAACGCATCATTTGCCTTTGTAGACGATCTTGTACTTATGTTTTTGTTGGGGAGAAGACTATTGCATTCGCCCGTACGCCACATCCTATGACACCGGTCCCTCAGTTGCCTGTATGTGTACGTGAGCAGACGTTCGTAAACAATACTACTTGTCAATCCCCAGTGGGGGGCAAGCTCGGGGGTACCTCCTTCAACGGCTAAGCCCTCTTGGCGTTCACCATTATACTGAAGCAATGGCAGTATCGCCTCCCAAAAGCACATCCCCCAGGCGTTGCGCGACTGGAATACGTCAGGGTTACAGACGTCTTTACCCGACGTGTCGAAATTTTTGACACAGACGTTCACGGCAAGACGTTGAGTAATGTTGCCTTCAAAAGATGTAGGGTAGACAGACCGGTCCACCCCCCATGCACTGGCAAGGTCGGCTGACGTCACAAGAACACGAGACCGACGCGTAAAGCATTGAAATAGATGAACGGCTCTCTGCTTGTTGGCCTTTGCCAAATTGCGCATATCCAACGTAAACTTGTCGTCCGGGTGATTATAATCCGCCGGGTTTCGATTATTACTCCCACCTGTATTTATGCCCGTCGTCTGCTCTCGCACTGGTTCCGCCCTCAAGACAAAATCGTTTCCATCACGTTCGCCAGTATTCACTGAAAACGCTCTGACGGAAGGACGGTAGGGACTAAATACAGGTCCATAGAGCTTTAGACACTCATGGTCGGCAGTGTCCATCTCGAGGCGATTGTAGGGTCTGAAATAGTCTATTCTTCGTGGAAACGTTGCAGCAATCTCTCTGGCGTCGCTCTCTGTTCTATCATCATCGACAGAGCCTCGGAAGAGCGCGGGCATCGAGTAAGTGCATGTTGCAGAAAAGGACGCACAGTCTCGGAATAGATCGTCAGAATCGACCCTAGGCTTCTCCGGAAGAATTTCTACACGGACTTTCACACCCGGCGTAGTCACCACGCGCGCAATCTCATCCGTGTCGGTAAACTCCCTGCCGACTTCTAAGGGCGCAAGTATATGACGTGTCTTCCCGTCCTTCATAATCACACCCGACCGTTGGAAGGTTGTCAATGCCGTTTGCACTACAGCGCAACTGGACGTAGCCAGACATGAACGTGCAATACGTGTATCAGAGTTCAAATAATCACCGAGATTCAGCTCTACAGAGGGCGCAAAATGGACACCCTGAAAACACATGTCAGATTCTACCGCTACGTCCCGTTTTCCTCGTGACGCGACTTCTTCAATCACAGATCCCGGTGTTGCCTTCTTTAATACGTCTTTGGCCACATTAGCGCCCGCGATAGCGGTCGCAGCCGCGCTAGGCGTCATCCACGGAAGGTAGGGTTTATCATAGACAGCTTTATCATGAATATGACGGTAGACTTGTATATGATGAGGCGGTGGAGAGTGCGTATCTAGAAGGGTCGACACGTTCCGCGCGTCTGGACGATGCCATGAACCAACTACATTGGTATACGACACTGGCTTCCCAAGGAAGCGTGCGGTATATTGCGTATGAGTCAACGAATGTAGCATGGAGTTGATCAATCGATCGCGCGATGTATCACCCACACGTCCAACTGTGTGGGGTAGAGTCGAATCCAACTCCCGTTTGCGCTTTTTAGTAGGACCCGCACGAGTATTCGATATGCCAGAATCAATAAGCGCAAACATGGGTTCCGTTTCCTTGGTGAGCCAAAGGGACAATCGACGCGGAGCTAGATGAAACGCGAATTTTACAGTTGCTCCATATCTCATATTCATGTCAGATAACGTGATAATCGGCGCAGGAGTAGCGGGCGCATCGTCAATACCACGTATCACTTGGCGCGCGACCGCGATCGCTGGCCCGTCATTACCCACTATACGCGCCATTCGAAGAATCAAGTCGTCGTTGGTCGTCAATGGAACAGACCGGCGGACCAAACTACATCGAGTATCACTTACTCTTCGACACATACGCCATTCACGGCCACCATAAAAAGGCAACTGTGCTGGAGTTCTTGCTGTAGACGGGGTTGATATGCGACGTGCAATCCATAAAGATGGACCTGTCACACCTGTACCCCCGCGTACAATCGCCAGCTCAATAGGTACGAGAGGATTCCGAGGAGATGTTTCATACCACGATCGTACCACGTTGATATACCCTTCCCGCTGAGACCAGAATGCATAGTTTGGAACCCGTGTCAGATCCAGCTCAGCGTACTGGTTCAAGGCAACTACTCGTTGCTGGATATAGACAGTCCCAGATAACCACTGAACACTATCGTCTGGATCCTGGTTGCGGAATGTAACCAAGTCCACAGGTTGCCAGCATAGCTTGGTCGTCCTCATCAGATCGTCGGTACTAGCAGGCCAATCCTGAATCATCTCTCTCGAAAACGGTTTGAAGGTAGTGGAGTCCGCTGTATATACCGTGTTATCATACGAGGTTTGAATAGTAAATGTTCCATCCCTAATTGTTCTAGTATTGCAATGTCCCAGATTGTTGTCAGCCACCAGCACGAACATGAACCGGTCCACGTTGGGTAAGCGCAATGTTATCATTTGCGTCTGAACGTCGTCCCATAGCCAGGGAGTCGCACTATCGTTCGGAACGGTATTCAGAGCAGCAATTGCTCGGGTTGGTTGAGGACGAAGCCGTTCATATACGTTAGCGGATGCGCACCCGGGGTCTGTACGTGTAGCCTCGGTACACTCGTTTCCACGTAATAAACTAACAGGAATAGCCACAGGTGAGAGTACATGCGGAATCTGGACTTCAACGCGGTCCAAGAGTTCGCTTAGAAATGTATCCAGGGTTCCCAATACATCTTTCCATGCATAGTACTTTGAGTCATACCTTTGGCCATTACCCATCGAGGTCATATTATACAGAAATTCGGACGGATCCCATTGGGTAAATTGGACACGGCGTGCGCCGATGAGCCGGAGTTCGTTCAAAGGTGACGGAGGGACACCATCGCTCCCTTTTAACACGACGTGTTGCATACGCCTCACATACCCTTCCACGGTGTAGTAGTATAAATTCAGATTCCCTGCCGAGTACGTATCGCGTACCATCTGCCGTACGATGTTGGTGGTAGCCAACACCTCGTTTTGCATGTTTGCAATCCAGGACTGGAAAATGCGTAGTACGTTACTCATATCGTCAAACCGCTGAGTTGTACTGCTTTGAAAAGACCGCGATCGCAGTTCATTGATGAACTCTTTTTCCATGAGCAGCTGCTGCATCCTGGCACTGGACCGGACAATGTTTTCGTTGACGAGAGCGAATTTTAGGTCTGTTACGACACCTTGCTGATACATAAGCTCTCGTAACGTTTGCGACATCTCAAACTTGAGACCATTAATCTGGTCATTCACCGTGGCAAAGGACTGTTCGATATCCCTGGCAAGATCCTGTACATTATCACCCAGTTGCCCCATAGCCAGGTTGGTAGCCCCTATGCCGAGAGTGAGTTGTTCACTCACTAGAAGCTGCCGCTCGACAAATTCCAACTGAGCCTGGTTCGCAGACGAACTGGCTTGGTTGATACTGGTTTGTTGGCGAAACTGCTCTTGTACAATACGCGCACCGGCTGCCAAACCCTCCATTACATCGTAGGCCGACTCTCCCACTTCCACAAGGCGCGCAAGGACACGCAGCACGCCGCCGCTACCACTGACTTGGACACCCTCCTCTTGCGCGGCGCCTTTTACATCAGGTTCACGCGCCGTACATTCCGCTAGGCGCGGATCCAGCGACTCCATTTGCGGTGTCATAGTGGCACAGTCAGTATCCAGGACCGTTTGTCCGTCTGCACGTCCCAGTGTGTCTATTGCCGCTGTATCGCCGCTGTGCTCGAGCCGCTGTTCACAGGGCGCCGGGATGGTAAAGGACGTCGTGTTCACCGAGGTTGAAGGAATCTCTGTACCCAAGTCAGGGTCCACCAGACACGCTGGGAGATCGGACGGTTCGTCTACAGAACGGCGGTGGCGCCAATGAGCGGCGGTACTTCCCGTGGCACCGCCCGCTGGTACGTAGCGCCGGCTAGGAATCGCTTTCACCTGTGTTGGAATAGTCGATAGGAACCGCGGCTCTGAAGGTCTTTCAAAGTCGGTGGCACTCCGTTTTTTCGAGGGAGGTGACCCCCCACGATACGTCCCAAAGCTGTCCGCTAGATCATGTAGTGTTGACTGCACCCGTTGTCGAATATTGGGGAGCTCGTACCCGTCCACGACACGGTAAATACCCGTCGTAAAAGGTACTTCAGCCACCACATCGGCGAGAACATCGATTTCAATCGTTCCACAGTCGTATTCTAAAAGTACATCCCCCCCCTCGGCTTCAAGCACCCCGCTGGCGCCGTTGCGGCAGTCGAGGGTGATAGCGCTTTCCTCTGGCGCAAAGACTTGGCGAACCGTTCCGTCCTCTTGGAGTTCAAGTACACGGTCTTGTAACGTATACACATTTTGGAGCTGTCCCTGACACCAGGGCAGAGCCCACACTAGGCTTAACACAAGTGGACGCGTCCTATACATGTTTAGCACATAGGCGCATCCGTCATAGCTAGAGAAAAAAGTGCAGATGCACGTGTGAGCTGTTGTATGTATGTATATATATGTATATATATATATATATATATAGTATAATCACACACACTAGTATTGAGTACGCTATGAAAAAAAGGGGTCAGACTGTCCGTCTCCCAAAAAAAAAAAAAAAAAAAAAAAAGAAAAACA
>Ga0306897_1000125_pt1 | contig 17188 bp, 10 predicted proteins | sample AntRauMFilla1563_FD_190425 | JGI IMG/M metagenome (GOLD analysis project Ga0306897, IMG submission 190425) | Saline lake microbial communities from Rauer Islands, Antarctica - Metagenome Filla 1 #563 (v2) (version 2) | ecosystem: Environmental > Aquatic > Non-marine Saline and Alkaline > Saline ...
TGATTGATGCGCCTGGAAGCACGGCCGTCGTATCTATTACTCTATCGCTTGATCAGGCGCTGAGTTCGCATATGTGTCGTGAGCGTATCGTATTTTCCGTAGGCACATGTCTAGTGAAACCACTACTGGTCGAAGATACACGGAAATATGCACCAGCACGGCCGCCGCGCTGGTGCTTTCCTGAACGTATGGTTCCTCATGCCGACTTAACAGACGACGACCAGTTGTACCGTTTAATGGAGCGAGCGGGGCAACTTGGGAATGAAGCCGATGCCGCTGTAGATGCCGTGCATGTTTTCTCCACTGAAAAGGCGATGCTACTTGCCTTTGTCGAGCTTGTACAGGACTTAGATACAGACATCCTTCTTGGACACAACTCTATCGATTTCGATATACGCTGCCTGGAAGCCCGTTGTCAGTTGTATCAAATCCCCTTGACCCTGGGACGCTTGTGTAATCAGCGAACCTTTGTCTACGACTCCACTGTACAGAAAAGCTCGCGTAAGAGCGAGCTACAGCCCGGATGCGGACATGTCCACCATCGTATGGTATGGGACTCAATGCAGATTGCTATCAAATACCCCGACTACTTTGACACGCCTGCATCCAACAGCCTCGATAACCTGGCGCGTCAGATTCTAGGCGATCATAAAATCGGCCTCAAATACCGCTGGATTCCACTGTACCACGCGTCCATCGAAGGTCGGACATGGCTACTCCGATATAATGTTCAGGACACGGATTTAACCATCCGTTTGATCCTCGCCACGGATGTCCTGAACACGTTTACATCCTTTGCACGCGAGTGTGGGTACATCACACCGGAGCAAATCATCTCTCAAGGAGTGCGATTTTTTGTGATGCAATGGTTTGCATCGATCATGGATCGTGTATTGCACAACGCGTTTGTCATGCGAAGTGCTAAAGATTTGAGTGTGAGGGAGCGGCGATGGAACGAGACGATGGAACGTTCTTCTTATATAGACGCACCTATTGAACGCGACGGCATTCCAATTTTAGATCCTCCCATCCCTGTACGCGACACATTTCTTCGCGACCGTCATCTTTTTATGCCTTTTCTGACCCGTCAGTCCAAGCCAGAGACACTCGCTGAACGTTTCGCATCGCATCCAGAGTGGGCGTATACCTACATTGTAGGAGATCCGTATTTCCATAGCTGTCAGGCCGTGCGCGAGGACGATGCGCTGTTTGATGGGTGGAAGGAACGTGAGGAAAATGTCGCCTATAAAGGCCGTGCACAGAGCCGTGTAAGCGCGTTTTTTGAGGTGGTTGATAAGCCACTCCAGCCACTCCAGCCACCGCCCTTGACTGACCGAATCGCCAAAGTATCAGCATCAACCGACAAGCTACTTATGTATCGACTCGTATACGACATTCTTTCTGGATGCGAACCGCTTGATAAAAAATCCCACTATGTGACTACCTTACTGCAACGCCTTTCCATTCTACCTACGGCGAGGATAACGAAGATGACGACACCGACATCGACACACGCTGTCAAGACTACAACGACAAAGACAAAGACAACAAAAGCGCCTGTTATCCACCGAAATCTAGATGCTACAAAGGGAGGCCCTCCTCCCCCTGCTCCTGCAAAGAAACCCAAACAGAAACTTGTGCAAGGACAAACCACTCTTGCTAGTTTCTTCTCGCGACCAGCGACTACGACTACGACTACCACTACCACTACACTCACACCTACACCTACGCCACCCTTATACTCTCAACGTGTGAGTGATGTGGTATGTACATCCGAAAAGAGAAAGGTGCCGGCTACAGTTATATCCAAACCATCCGACAAGAAACTGTGTGTGTCATTGTCAAGTAATGTACCCTCTGTCCCGGACACACACAGGACGCTCGACTGTGATAGTGATAGTGATATGGAAGAGTTCCTCGCGCTGCTTCCTGAAGGTCCACCTTCTACCCAACGGTCGACCGACTCGGATACGGAATCGTTTTCTTCTGCAGCGACCTTCGTCCCCCCACCTACTGCGAGTACCACTGATAGTGTCCGTACCACTCCTGGATCTGGATCTGGATCTGGAGCACTGGAGGGTGTTCATAGCATACTCGCCAAGCTGGGTACAACGGAGACGCATCTATTTGGATGTTCAGACCTAACCCATCTACTTGCCCCTATTTACGCGACGTTGGGTGCCGATGCTTTTGATGCCATGCTTCAAGTGACCTTAAAGACGCGGACGGACGTCGACTCAACTACGGCTAAACGGAAACTAGAAGATGGGGATACGAACGTCGTCGATAAGAAAAGCGTCAAGTCGGTACTTACACATACAGTGGCTGAGAGTCACATAGATGCCAACATACCCTCCACCCCTGCAGCGAGGGAGGTAACTGAGTGGACAGTGAGTCGGCTACGATCGATGAAGATTCACTCTAAGACCGCCAAGGATAAAGATGAGAAAAGCTACGGCCCCAACCGTACAAAGAATGTGGGGGGAGCCGTACTGGAAGCCGATGCTGGTATTCATAATGATGGGGCCACGGTCTTAGACTTCAACTCACTGTACCCGTCGTGTAAACGGTCATTCAATCTTTCCGGAGCTGCTATTGTGGACGCGCGTACGATGGGACCGGAGCATGGTCTTCACATGCGCGATGTTTTCCCTTCATTGATAGATCCTTACGTACTTCAAAATGCCCTGGGTATACATGCAGACCATCAACTCTGTTTTGTCAACGGTTCAGCTTTAGACGCCCCCGAACGCGCGATGTTGAACTATCTAGCGAAGCAGCGCAATGCACAGAAGAAACGGATGAAGCAAGCCAAAGCCGATGCACAGGCCTGTTTACAGCATGCATTCCCGGATGAAAAACTTGATGTAGGCAGCGCTGCGGCCACGGCGGCATGGACACGTTATGTGTCGGGGGCGCGCCCTGAGGATGCTGCCGGCCGTGTCAAATTAGCCGATGCCTATTCGGCCGCAATGACCAGCCATACACTTGCTGATGCTTCTCAGAAAGCCATTAAAAACCCTATGAACTCAGAATATGGTGTGTCAGTGATGCCCGTGGACCAGCTTATTTTTGTCGGCCAGTACAACCGTCTGGCCGGCTTTGAGACACCCCTTAAAGGCCGATGGGGGTTGTTAAAATCAACGCATCTGTATCAGGACATGTACTTGGAGTTTACAGGCGATCCACTGGTCTATCACCGCACCTACTCGCCACGTATCGTGTCACTTTGGCTTTCTGAGCTAACGACTGCCTACCCTATGCTCTCCAGGCTGTCACGACCTGCGGGTGTGCCACCCGCATCCTCATCACCATCCTCGCCATTGTTGTTGTTCTGGTTAACGGACGCCGCCGCACGTTATATATGCACACACCCGCCTGCTGCCGGGGCAGGCTGGCCCGCCTGTCTTTGGCCTTACTTACTTACTGTGCATATATATATTCACGGTTGGGAGGCCGACACGTGGACTTGGCCAGTACCGCCTGGAGGTCCGCCCGATGCAGCTGAACTCATGGAAACCCATGCGTTGTCTTGGCTGCGCCAACCGACTCGCCCCCGTCCTTACGTATCATGGCCGCTTTACCGCCCTCCGCCTTTGACGTCGACTACACGGTCCCGCGACCGAATCTGTATCGCCTGCTATGGTGACACTGATTCGGTGTTCATTGAATACACACGCGCGTTTTGCCCGACGCTGGACCATGCATACCAACTGGGACAAGCAATGACCCAACTTGTGAACGTAGACCTTGCAGCGGTGTCAGACCATTCCTGTATGGCACTTGAGTTCGAGTACATGTTCTCGTCCTTGATTTTACTCAAGAAGAAAAATTACTATGGACGCGTGTATACTCCAGGCAAGGGCGTTGCTAGCTCGGTCATTACCAAGGGGGTACGCACCAAGAAATCGGATACGTCACCATTATACGCGGCATTTGGCGAACTGTTTTACAGCGTCCAAACAAATACGGCGCGAGAGCTCGGTATCACTGTTGCACGTCCGGATGCGTTGTATGCAGCAACGGACTTACCATCCATTCCCGCATGGGATCTGGCCCAGACCACCTTTGATATTCGCATGGGACGGCTCGCGCCGTTCTTGTCTTCAGCATGGATACCAACTATTGCGGCTGCGTACTTTACCTGCAGTGAGCGGGAACTTACCCTGTACACGCTGTCAGCTATGCTAGAACGGTACCTCTGGCGACTGTACGCAACTCGACGCAGTGCGATTGTCCCACTTGTGGACCAACTGACCATCGTGAAATCGTACCAACGCCAGACCTACGCCGCCAACAGCGTCCCATCCCATGTTGCTCTAGTCGAGCGTCTGGCCACGCGTGCGCAGAACCCTGTTATAACCCCATTAGGTGACAGCATCGCCTACTTTTATATGAACAAAGGGGATGGGGGCTTTAGCAGCGCTGGGAAAAGCGTCAAAGTGAATATCGACATCCCCTCGACACTGATGCATGATCCAGCTATGACGGTGGACTTGGCTTATTATATTCGCAGCGAACTCATCCGGTCCCTAACGGACAGCCTGATTTGGTATGTCCCCGGCGCTTCCAAGACGGACAAGCTGCATGTATTCTTGCGAGGCTATCTTGCATGGATGTATGCACGGGTCAACGCCTATGCAGTTCACCGTGCCCCTCTCGGCGACTTGGAACGTGTGTCGAGTCTGCCCAACGTTAAGTACCGTACTACACCTACTGCGCGCCATCCAGCTCTGTGTCAGCACTCTCGGTCTCTTTGGACATCAGTGATTCAGAAAGACCAGCGCCCGGTGGGGATCGCCGCCGCCGCCGCCGCCGCCGCCATTGAACCGGCTCTTCCGTCTGCATCGGTCACATCCATTCCCCGCCCTTTTGCGTTTACGTCGCAGGGTCTCCATGTACAAAAATTTACCACACAGTTGACGCGCCAGCTTCAAAAACAAACAGTGGCTGAATCCACCGCTCAAACGACTACACTGAAAGCAGGAGCGCTTCCGACGACTAAAAAAGCCACAGTCAGTGCGCGGACTAAACGCGACGCGCTCGCGGGTATTGATGTGCGTGACTGGCTGCCGCAACATCGTTGCCCAGGTCTTGAATGTCGATCTGGGTCACAAACCACGGACGCGAATGGATGTAATGCTGTACTTTATACTGGATCCGACTTTAAATATACACGGTTCATGTGTGCTACCTGTACTACGGTCGATCCGGTAGCTGGGAGCGCTCTTGCCCCTGCACTTACACTTTTATAGCTAGCTCGTCGCGGCAATAGGTTTGATACATTTCATGCGCGACTTTCTTATCGTCTGTAGTGAAACAGTTTTCATAGTATACGTATAATAAAGGTGCTACTCTGACATGTGCAAGTGCCGTCTCCGACGAAACAGACGACGGGTCAAACGATCCTCGGTGGATGGCTAGGAGAGTGGACACAATCAGATGACCCCTCTTCTCAGCCAAGGTAGACGTATCCAGCGATTCGCCAGGGGTGCCAACGGTTACCAATGGTGTATGGGATCGGTCAGACCACTGGTCTTCTACCAGATCATTAGGAACATATTTGACCATCCTTGGATCTTTAAAGACCGCTAATGTGCACAGTGTCTTCAAATGTTCATCTTTCTCTGTACCAACAGAAAAGGACACACGCGGCCACTTTTTAATGACCCGCTTGAGGATAGATGGGTCTCCGAAAATGGCTGTCTCGCATAGCATGAAGGTCCAATGATCGACGTTGATATGACACAGACTCTGTTCATAGCGTTCCACGCTTTTCATGTACAATTGATTCCGTTGCACATCAGTGCCTAAGCACCGACTCTGAAAGGTGTCGTCGTTATTCTGAATGGCGTACAAGATCCAGATCAATACGTGAGGGGTTTGCTCCACAGCCTTCATGCAGAGGTCATGGGTCCATAAGCCATGTGGGACACTGTTTATCGCTGTTCCGTCTTTACTCACCGCGATGTTGCATAAGTCTCGAGTACGTAGAGGTGGGGGGACAAACATTAATGCGTTCCCATCATTAGACACGGCCACTTTACATAGAGCAGCATCACGATAGTCTTCAGGAACTGCGTGTAAAGCGGTACCATCCACTTTCACGCCGGCGTAACACACATTATAGGTACGGTATTTTCTGTCAATCTGAGTCAGCATCTTCTGACACGTTGCAACCAAATTAATGTAGGCCTCCTCCGTCACGGTGTCTACAGTTGCAGGTTCCAAGTGACGGACCACGTCTAATACTGTGTCCGTGTCCGGTGGGTACTCGTCATCGTCCACATACTCGTCGCCATTCACTGACACATAGCCTGATGTGTCGACACCACTCGGCCGTTTGGGACGGATCCAAGACAGAGTGTCTGAATGAACTCTGTTCATCCATAGCTTGGTGAGCATCCATGCGGCTTCGGTAACCACAGGTGTTCTCGACATGGGTGACTCGATATAGGCCGTCGCCAAGATTTTCATAATAACGTCGGTACTGGCCTTTCCACCCAGCCACTGTATCATATCCTTGGCGGCGGTAATCATCTTATTTCCAGGAAGGAGAGGTACGTCCACGCCACCGTAGTGAGATGGAGTCGAGGCTGCATGTCGACCTTGATACATCATACACACCGAATGTACGCCCACCGCGTGTTGTACGCGCGGATTTTGTAAGACTGTAAGCTCCTCGTTGTTTTCGGTTGCCGTGCCAATAAAGGATCCGTCCAACGTATAGAGTTGAGGAAATAAGAGCCAAACTCCCGTGCCACCGTAGACGCGTAAGAACTCGCGCGCATAGTTTACTTGCGTGGATGTATACCTACCCTGGTCCGTAGATTCCTGAACCGTAGATTGATATTTGACACGGTTCCACCAGCAGTCTACACCGGCTTTGACAGGGGCAAACAAGGAATCAATATCAATATCCTTTGTAAACATGAATCCGTATTGTTCCATAATAAACTCAACACCGTAGATCTTAAACGCCAGAAGTATAGCATCAGGGGAGACATCGGCTTTACTACAATATCCGTGTATGTCCGCTTCTTTTTCGCGGATGTCTTCTATACTATCAGGCGACGTCTCGATCAATTGGGCAAGCCTGTACATCAGCGCTAAAAGTTCCTCAACCGCATAGGGGGTGTCCACAGGCCGCACACCATCCAGTGGCTCATCTAGTAGCGGTTGCAGTTCGCCCTGTTCCCAGTCGTTGCCATTCATTACACTCGGATCAGCACCGGAATGCACCCTTGTACCCCTGGGTTTATCACCTTGTAATGACCATCGTGGGAAATCAACAGAGTCCTCTGCAGAGGGGTAGTTTTCTTTAACCCACGTAAGAAATGCTCTATTTTTTAGGATGGGATCATCCCGAAGAGCCAAACATGCTGCCGCTACGTCTTTCTCCAGGGCTCTCCTATAGAGCGACAGCTTTATTCGGGTAGACAGAGCCGTAGACTTGGAAACATACACTACTGCGTTGATATCGTTGTCGATGGCGCGAGACAGAACCTCTGTAGTTAAGGCAGCCTCAGACAGGGTTTCCAGCGAATCCGTAGGACTGGGAGTGACATTCCGTGACATGTCTTGCCCTTTCATATCGTTATAATGTACTCTTTTGTAGTACTAAAAAACTATATAACCACGTCAATTAGAAAAGGGAGTGTTTGGATAGCACTGTCTCAAAAAAAAAACACACACACACACACACACACACAAAAAAAAAAAAGATCCAAGTATTCATTGCATATTCTCAATGTCGCCTTTTTGACAGGCTGCCTATCGAGATTCTTCTTCATTTCGCGCAGTATGCAAGCGACGACTCACAAGAGAAGAGAAAAGGTATCAACGTATTTAAACGCCAAAACGATAGCGATACAGCTAGTGACATTTCTGATCTTGGATTGGACCTGGAAACGGGACCCAACGATAGAGAAGCCTCTCGCGTCTTAGCCTACCTTCCCCATATCTCTGATGAGTGTATACAGAGTAGGATTACAAATTCGCCCATGACCTCTGAGGAAAAGAGTCTTGTACGACGCCTCTATGCTCGACAGGTACAGAATAGTATACAGGAGGATGAAGACTATGGAGATCCGCGCCATCGTAACTGGTATAGGGTTAGATTTAGACGCTATTATTATCTGAAAACACGGTACACTTCCTACCCCATGAGGAATAGCAACAACTAAACACACACTACTGTAATTCTTCAAATGTAAATACACTCAAACAAAAAAAAACCCTATCTACACCTACACATGACACCGGCATTTCGTATAACATGCAGGAGGTGTTTCATGGGCAGTTCTCATGCCGTCATCACTCAATACCGAATCTCCTGATAGTACCATGGTAGGTGGTACACGGACACGGACCAGCTCTGGATGAGCGAGAGCGACACTCAACGATTCACACACACTAGGGTTTCCTAGTGTGCCTGGGTTGACAATGCAACCTGGAAGATGCATCTCGTATAATTCTCGTGGCGTTATTGCAGCAGCCAGACGCAGAGGCATGTATTTGATAAGTGCACAGACGTAGCCGGCGGCCCGCTCACCGGAGGAAGGAAGATAACATGCCATATACATTTTACACATATCGTTCTCCCAAAACACACGGTCGTAGGGCCGTTCCAGTTGAGACGCTTCATGACGACGTTGATCGAGATCCTCCGCCATGACGGCAGAATCCCATAATACGAGTACAGGCGCGTCCATTTGTCGTGGTACAAAGATAACTGTACCTAGTTGATCAGCCATAGCTTGTGCACGTCGGCCTACGTACCGTACCCTGGCTCCTGGCCAGAGAGTCACCGACATGTCAATATCCATCGCCTTCGCCGCCACACATGTCCAGGGCCGTTTCTCAGGCGACTCGGGGAGGGGTATAAAGGGTTTCGTCGTTCCGTCTGAATCTTTTTTATAGATAACAAGTGTTGCAGCAACGTCCATGGCTACGATGTTCGTCTTGTAAGGGGCACTGGCGAGGGATTGACGATTATACGACTGACACTCCTGGTAGGTTTCGACAATTCTTGGATAGTAATAACACTCCAAGTCTGTCGCTTGGTGTGCTTTAGACCAGGATGCCAATAAGTTCACGGGAACAACTGACGTTTCCACTTTCTTTGCGGGGGTGGCACTGAACATGCACAGCCAAGATATGCGCCGTAACGTGTCCTCAGACTGTTCAACTGCCAACTCGTTGGGTGTCAAGGCAACGGCTGGATTAATATAGGTCTTCTTGGGTACCGACAAAACAGATAATCCAGGCACTAGCGATGTGTAGATCCTGGGTCCTTTCGTAGTACGCCTCTGCGTCGCGCTGACGGGAATATGCGTTGGGAGATAGATGGTATCGAATATATGGGGCGCGTCCGTATATGAACGTAGATATCCACCTAACAGTTGCACGGAGACTGGCCGTCCGTGGCCAGTTAGGATATGGAGATCTGGAGATCGCAATAACGCGTCTGTAAGGTTTTGATGCGTCGCTTTGGAATACTCTTTTATATACTCTGAGTCCATCGATTCAGAGACTAGCCACCTCGTGTGTTCAGGGAGATGTGGCAGGATAAGTCCCATCATCGCATTCAACGTCTGTCGACTCCAAAGGTTCGCGTCATCCATAACAATAAGGTCTACTCTTTTCAATAAATCCAGGAATTGTTCTCTTTCGTATGCATGTTTCTCCATTAAATTGTAGACCTCAACATGTTGAACGTCAGTAATGCCTAGTAACTCCCAAATAGTACGTCCTCCCATTCGTCGAGCATGACTGACTGTTAGACTCAAGCACAAGATAGTTGAATCAGGGTAAAGACTTTTCCATAGCTTACACATCCGGATGAGACATCGAGAACGTCCCTGACGTCGACCGCTGCTGATACATAGATGACGCGGAGTCATATGGAGAGGCAAAGGCTGCATCCAGGCTAGTAACTGTTTCCATATATCCGTCTGATATCTAGCCTGCACATCTCGCAATGGCCATTCATGTAACGTTGTTCCATAAATCCAGCGTTGCAAGCTCCCGTTCGCGTTAAGTCGAACATCCGTAAGCTTTAGTGGCATATGTATGGTCTTTGCGGGAGGCATATGGGCACACCGCCACATACAAGGACTGGTATCGATTGTCGACCCTGTAGGACCACCCAGTCGGGTGGTATGTGCGTCACAGCAATAAACCAACTCAGGATTATATGCTAGTCGTTCCCATCCGGACTGACCGGTCACTGACCCGCATGGCGGTTTCATCATAGGGCGCTTGTCCTTTGTTGTAGCAACTTGGATATAAACCGTTGAACTAGACATCTCCTTGTCACCACTGGACGGTTTCTTAAACTCCTTAGTAATGTCCTTTATGACAGCTCTTTCCGGTGGGGTTCGGTAATACGGAAGAGGTAGATCTAATATGTGCCATGTTTCAATCAAATACACGTCGTCACCGACCGGATCCGTTAGACCCGGTTCCATTGTATGGATCTGCACATCCGGATACTCATCATCCACTTCCTTGACGCTTAGGTTATCATTTCCATTCAAGGTACCCCCTTCTGTCGTTATGGGTACTTGTACTACTGGGTTGTCGTCCAATTCTAGAGGTAAAGCACTGCATGAACTGTCTGTTGTAGTATCCGAGGGTAGAAGGTCTTTAAAAACAAAGGGGGGTGCTTTCTGTACCACAGTAGACATAGTCCCCCGTGTAACAGCCGGTGATACCTTACACCGCTTACTCATTCTTGTACTACACAACCGCTTTTTTTTCTTTATCTTTTATTTTTTACTAGAGAGAGAGAGAGAGAGAGAGAGAGAGTGTATTTAAAATATCCTATCTTCTCCTTATCGTTGGTCCAGTTTGTATGTAAATGTGTTCTGTCTAGGTACTTATCACCCTTAGTCTTGCTTTTCCGTATCCAGGTTTATTGGGTTAAGAATCACGGTGTTTCAATATATTAAATATTTAACGATTGCTACGGTCGTGCACACACGCTGGGTATATATAGTGTACTTTGTATTTTTTTTTTCCTTTCTATGTCTGCTTGATTTTTTCCTTTGTTTTGTTTATCCTTTATATCCACGTGATGTTTGCCTATCCACGCTCCGACACTGTTATCAGTCTGAGGCGTTTAAAGGTAATACTTCACCCTCATATCGTACGATATCCATCATTCTTTGTAACTTTTTTTTGTATTTAAGTATAAATACTATACTAAAGAGTGATATAGCATACCAATGTGCAGTGTATTCCCACACCCTGTTTTTTTTTTTCTCAAGAAAATGAAAAGTCTGCACCCTATCATTTCTACTACGGTCAACTAACCTTTGGTATTCTCGATGCAACATGTAGCCGCCGCGTTTTAGAGTATGCAAATACTCAGCTTGCATTACCTTACTCCTGGACGGTTGAAAAACCGCACATACCCTGGCTCACGGCGAATTGGCCATGGTTTATCACAATCGCTGGATGAGCGCTTACATTTACACTGGCCGTGTGTATTTTCCTGCGTCGCGCGCATCCGGTGATCAAAACTACAGCGTAACGTGTTTTTTTTTTTTCGTGTGTACATAAATTACTTACTTAGTATGTGTTTGTTAATTGTAGATACTCGTTTTTTTTTTTGTTAAAACAACAAAACAACAAAACAACAAAAAAAACAACAAAACAACAACAACAACAATGTGGGTGAGTAGTGCGCAACGTGCACTCGGACCTTTAGCGGCGTTTGCCTGTCTATTGTGTGTTGCGTGGACTATAGCCGTTATCCTATTTCGGAACAAAACCATCTTAAAACATGTCGGTATTCAGTATGCGGTGGGACTCCACACTTTGGGTGCAGTTTACTGTTTGCTGTCGTTTTTTGACATTCTATTTGTTACATGGCGAACAAACTTACCAGACGCCGCCCCCCTCGTGTCCTCGCAGGCATGGAAGAAGTGGTTATTTGACACTCTCACCACTGCTTTCCTACTGGCCTTACTTAGCCGTATGATGCAGTTGAAAAGTATATTTTGCCGTCCGATGCCTATGCGAACCCACACGCCTTACTGGATGCTATTTGCAGGGCATTTAGGAATATATGTGGTGGTGAGTTTATGCATCGAAGTACTGCGCTATGCGAACTACCGTGTGCCAGGGTATATGCTGGGTATTCTTGGAGACGTGGTACTGGCGATTTATCTCCTGTGTATCATCGTGTACTTTCTCTATTTGACCCGCCTCTTATGGTTGGCTAACAAGAGTGGCCGAGCAAAACTCAGTCATAGTGATTATGTTGCGAACAACGTGATTGCTATTGGCTATGGTATCTATGTGGTGATTTTTGTCGTACAGGATATTTTTTGGAGTGTGAAAACAACTACCTGGACACCAAGCGAGGTTATTTTGTTTAAATTCTTTTTTGACCAAGCCTGTGTTTATGGTATTGTTTACCTTGTGCTGTGCATCCTGCTTCCACGGCGCTTCTACGGAATTTACCAAAATGAAGAGAAACTCGTAAACAAATGGATCAAACAATTCGCCTACCCGTCGTCGGGAACCGATTCAGAACCCCCCCAGGCCTATCCACGCTCCGCCACTGTTGTCAGTCTTCCTTTAAGCCCTATCTCTGAGCCGTTTGAAAGTAATACTTCACCCTAATATCGTACGATATCCATCATTCTAGTAACTTTTTTTTGTATTTAAGTATAAATACTATACTGAAGAGTGATATAGCATACTCATGTGCACTGTATTCCCACACCCTGTTTTTTTTTTCAATAAAATGAAAGTCTGCACCCTCAATCGTATGTTCATCGCATGGTTTCTAGCCGGTGCATTGACTGTCTTTCTGCTGTACCATTGGACATTTAGTGGTCTTGCTACTTGCTCACTACGTCCCAACGATTCTCTTTCCACTCATAGCCCTGATAGTGACATTATGCTTCCCGCTGTCGTTCCTTACCTTATCTTTTTTGACGGCTGTAGTGGCAGTTCGGCCTTTGTGGAATTGATGACAAAACACTTGGATGTGTTTGGCGTAGTGTCGTATGAACCATTGGAACATCTCACCAAGGCTAACACGGGCTTCTACCGAGATACCGAATACAACGCTAGTCTCTCGGCATTGCAGACAGCGTTTATTATCGATGCACTCAGTGTCCCCCGTAGTCGGAACGCGCGGTATGAGTGGCGCGACCGACTGAAAGAGCGATTTCCTATGCTGAAGATAGGTGTTACTGACAACCAGCTTGAGAAGTTAGCTGCCATAGGATTCAAAACCCGCCTTGATTTTGTCGCAGACAAACAAGCGCTGGCTACTTTACTCTACCTCACCCATACCAAGATTGTTATTTATCAACGACGCAATGTGGTGAAGCATGCCTTATGTAACTATCGGAAAAGCGAGTTGAGTATAGACCAATTTAAGTTCAAAGAGGACAAGCAACTGAAGGACCAAAAGATCACGGCGGCCCCGGTACGGTTTGCTGAATATGTGGATGACAAAATTGACCAGAAAAGGCAGACGGATGCACGCTTACGCCAGTATTTCAAGGGACTTGATATTCAACGGTTTTATTACGAGGATTATTTAGGTGAGAATGGACACTCTACTACGACGCAGAAAATGGTCGACTTCTTAGGGCTCCCATCTACTACAATGGACCTGTACCAAGTCGATGCGAGACTCTACTTTGAAAAAGATTCTAAAGACGACCTATGCGAGGAACTGGTTAACTTTGAGGAACTCCGACTGTTTTTTAAAACGACACCGTATGCGCCATTGCTAGTATGCGGTAGTAAAGCTGACCATCTTAACTTAGATTGATAAGTACAGTTCTAATACATATTACTTTTTAACCAAAATCAGGTCGTTATCGTTATCGTTATCGCTATCGCTATCACTATCACTGTAACTGTATGACTCTGTGTCACTCAGCATATCTAATTCTTCAGACCAGACTAAACTATCTACGCTCACGTCGGTGGGACTGCATGGGGAGGGGGGTCGAGACGTCTGGCTTCCGAGTGACAGACGCGTTGCCACGGACGGACGTGACAGAGGAGGGTCTAATATCTCTGTCAATACAGATCGAAGTGGAATAGTTACCCAATCTGCTTCCTCATTACTGGCATCCGTGAGTGCTGCCGCAGTTGGTTTGGTCGATGGCTTCAGTAGGGACCCTGAACGTTGCATCTGACTATAAGAGAAAGCCGCCGGCGCCGGTGACATGCTAGAAGTATGTGACGGGCGTCCTATTCTTGCTGAGAGACGCTGTGTATGACTTTGCTGCATAAATTTGCTCGACAGACTAGTCATGTGCGGTCGTCGGTTGTTACACGACCGAGACGTATGTAGTTGTTGCGGAGACACACACGTCATATCCCAGATCCGCGTTGCAACGCCGGTATGATAGTCGTTGCAACTTTTAGAAGAGGAATAGATACTCCCTTCTTCGCGGGACGCTTGTTGAAAGGCACGTTCTTGACTGCCACATGACACGACGTATGCGGTTGCAAGCGTTTGTCGCATCGCTAACCGCTCAATTAAAGTAAGTTCGGAGGTCCATTCCATTCTTAAAAATTTTACTCGACGTTTCTCTTCTTCTCACACAAAGACGGTTTAATAGGTAGACCTTACCACCCTTAAAAAAAAAGAGTTTTTTTTTTTAGTTACTTGGTAGAAAGGTGCGTTCGAATCAGTGTCATACTAACTGTTTAGTGTAACCGGTTACAAGAATGGACCAGCTTTCCAAAGTACAATACGCATTAGATGTCTATGGAGGACTCAACCCAGGTCCACGATCAGACCGTGAGCGGTCTGATCTGCGAGATTATGCGATGTTATTTATGAGCGGAGGTGACAGTACAGATCCTGTCCCTCCATCTGTTCTTATCAACGAATGGCTTCAGTTCAGTCACCGACACAAGCTGACTTTGCGTGGTATCGACAGTATAGCCTACATAGACAATGTACACTACCAAGTAGGACCGTTTCCGTCAAAAACAGTGGTTTATGACCTCCTTCCGCTCACATGGTTATGCGTTGAACGTACTACCCCGAAGGTTGGTCATCAGAGTTGGTATTTACTCATGTTGATAAGCGGATTTCCGTGTTCAGTGGTATACGACATGTTTCTGATATTGCGCACTACACCCTCCATGCAATGGAACCTTAAACTGCCAAGGATATTGAAATTTCACTGTGTGCAAACAGATCTGGGGGGTCGTGTGCTGCAGTCGTCAGAGGGTGAACTCCTGGACCGTATGCGTCCATATAGAGAGTGGTGCTTGGATGGCCTAGGAGCAATTATGGATGTGGATTCATTCATGGCAGTTATCTACCGATTCTACGTGGCTTTACCGTATGGGATATCTTACGTACCGTATTACCCGAATCTTCGTCGCTTGTTTCACGCCTGTATGCTCCGGAATTCTCTTTCTGAAGACGATATGGAGCGTAGACATCTCCAGCCATTTTACGTGAACTCGGAGCATTATCATACGCTTGTATCTTACGACCCCGCCTTGATGGACGAGCTATTTAAACGTACAGACTGGCCTAAAGACGCGATCAATAGTCCAAAACTACAGAAGAGTGTATATGGAGCCTGTGTACATTGGAGAACCGTAGCGTTGAGAAATCAGTCGGCCAATATGCAATGGAAGGAAATGTTAGTTGATCGGGCGTGTTTTGACCTTATGTCACAGTACCGACATGATCCCGATAAACCTACGACTGTGCATGCTGATTATTTTTCATTGTACCCGTCCTGTTAAATATCGCTACGATTCAATAAAGAACCTTGACATGTTTATCCTTGGTACCGTTTTCTTTTATTTTAATGGCCGCATCTATCTCCGTGTAGACAGAGGACGCTGGAGTGGCTTTAGCTTCTGTAGCCGCTTTCTTTTTTCCAACTAACCAACTCATGATGGCGATACCTAACGAAACTCGACCTACAATCTATACTCTACGCTCAGAGAGCAACCCAATACCTAGTATAGACCCCCACTCACAGCGCGCACACGTATCTAGATTACGTTCTAGTTCTATAAGTAGGTAAAGAAGCACAGTGCTGGCTAGGGAGGCCGCATCGATGTAGCAACCTGGTTAAGCGTGGACTTTGAGAATCCCGACTAGTAAGGTCGTCGCAGAAGGTAGTTCAAAGTACACATGCAAGTCTGCTTTATATTGAACAGCGCAAAAAAAGAAAATAATGCAAAACAGATTCATTTAAACGTATGCTCTTCTGCTGACGCCGCTAGAGAGAGATCTGGCATTTGCTTGTCATAGTTGTCTTTGCCGGTCAGCCAATAGGTTACCATCGGCTGTTTTCCTTTGACCTCAATTTCACCCCGACGAGTGAAATGGTAGCCTCCAATTTGTTTTAAACCATCGTAGGTAGTTTCGGATAAATGAATCCTCATAGCAAGGCCAGAAGATTCCATGCGGGATGCAACGTTCACAGTGTCTCCAAACAAACAGTAGCGAGGCATCTTCAAACCAACAACGCCGGCAGCACAGGGGCCACTAGAAATGAAAATGTTTGAATGAGTGACGCCCGCCCCAAAAAATTACACATATGAAGAGATAGTTGTCGATGTCTAATTGCCTTTCATTCTACTGCTACCAACATTTACTGAAAACGTTCAGTAGTACTGAAGAAACAGTGATCATTATCATAAATAGTTCGTTAACATTAATTCCATATATATGTGTATATGTATATGTATATGTATATGTATATCACGATTATCAAAAAGGTACAATTGCATTAGTATCTTACCTATGCAAACCAATACGCAACTGCAATCCTCGTCCATCGCCCCGTGGCACTGGGATCGTTGGGGTAGCACACAAAAGATCGAGTGCCATGTCAGCGATTGCGCTGTAGTGTTGGACTCCGTTGCGGTTGGGCAATCCAGAAGCAACCATGTACGCATCTCCGATGGTCTCGACCTTTTTAAAAGCCGATGAGAACAATGTCTTTCAAGCAGCGGGGGGGGGGTATATCACATCAAAGTAATACCTTGTAGACATCATGACTGACAATGATACTATCGAACGTCGTGTACAGGTCGTTCAAAAAAGTAACAATCTGCATAGGCACGCTTCCAGACGCGATTTTAGTGAAGCCGACAATGTCACTAAAGTAAATGGTCACCATATCAAAATTTTCAGGTTCGACACGATCCCCACGAAGGATGG
>Ga0306897_1000132_pt1 | contig 16755 bp, 16 predicted proteins | sample AntRauMFilla1563_FD_190425 | JGI IMG/M metagenome (GOLD analysis project Ga0306897, IMG submission 190425) | Saline lake microbial communities from Rauer Islands, Antarctica - Metagenome Filla 1 #563 (v2) (version 2) | ecosystem: Environmental > Aquatic > Non-marine Saline and Alkaline > Saline ...
AATCCTCCTTGATATTGATTTATCGCCCAACTTGCTAAACCAGTAGTATTAAAAAGATTAGTTATACTACGAGCAGTATTTGTTGTCTCTGTGCTAACACTTATAATATACTCACCGTTTCCATATGTTTCATTTTCAACTAAATGATTATTTGATACTACATTTCTAATAGGCGGATACTCTCTTTCTTCGCTAAAAACATCTTCTTCTACAATTAAATCTTTTAAAGGAACTGATAAAGTTTCGTATCGTAATTCGTTTAATCTAATTTGAATATTCTTTAATATTTCGCCCGTCTCTGGACTTTCAAAGTATGTTTCTATAATATTAAACTCTTCGCTAAAGTCATCTTTATTAGGGATATTTTGTCTTCTTCTTTTTCTATCTTGAACTTCAATAACGTCTTTTGACGCTCGTAAATCTTCTTTGTCTATAATATATTTTAAACTTCTTAAAGCCGATACTATCAAAACTAAATTGCCTGATGAACCACCTATTTTATTTTTTGATACATTTATAGTATTTCCTAATGAAAATCCTGATACTATTTTTGATACTGACTTTATTGATGCTAAACTGTTTTTAACCTCAACCTCTAATTCTCCGCTATTAGATATATCTACAAAATAAAGACCGTCTTTGGTAAATCCATTATTTGTAGTCTCATCTATTGTAAAACTATCTTTGTATATATATGTGTTTTCATTATGCGATAATACTCCGTTTGCTATTTCTTTGTCTATTTTAATTTTAATATTAGCAATTGCTAATAAATCTTCGTTTGCATTTTGCTCTCTTTCGTTATCTATAAGTTGATAGATAGCATATATTCCCGTTGCTATACCAGCATATGTTAGTGTTTGTCCTAAACTATTAACAAAAGAATTAAAAAAGTTTAACTTACTTGCAAAAAGAGCCGTTACATTTGTTGTCACCGTAGGTAAATAATTTAAAGTTGCTGTTTGTCCCGCTATATTTGCTATACTTGTTCCTGCAGGCATATTGCTTATTAAACTATCTATATTATTTCGTATTCTTTCTCCAGTTCTCGTCCAGTATCTCCAACTTGTATTATTTAAAGAATAAAGTAATTCGTAAATAGTTGATATAGATTGCAATGTCCCTAATTTAAACGGAGTATAATCAACTGTTAAAAAAGTAGCAAAAGATGTCTGGTTTTCTATAATTAAAGCCGTATTTGCCCCTAATCCTGTTGTTATAAGTATTAAAGATACTTCTATCGCATTTAAAGACCCACCTACATCATACCACCCCGATAACTTTAAAGGATTAATTAAACTATAATTATGATAATAATTTAAAATACCATCTTTATCTATTTTTGTATTGTATGTTAGCCTTGGATTGCTATAAGATTGTGTTAAAATATTAAAGTTAAAGTCATTTACATTTTTAGCATTTTTAATATAAAATCTAATTTCTCCGTCATCATTATTATTATTAATATAAACTTGAAACTTTCCATTGCCGTCTAACCTTAAATTAATTAAGTCATTTATAGTTGTATTAAAGCCCGTATTAGGTTCTGTATTTTCTTCTTCTTCTTCCGTTAAGGTTGGAACAGTTATAGTAGATGTATTTGTTAATGCTGTACTTTCCTGTGTAGCATCTATAAAGTCATTGTTAGCATTTTCATTATACCAGTTCATTTTATTTTCTTACCTATTATTAGAAAGTAAAATAATAATGTTTGAAAGCGTTGGAACTTCGTACCCTGCCTATTTTCAAAGCAATTTGTCCCGTCTTCAAGGTTCTATGTCTAAGTCTATGCTTAAAATTGTAGCCGACAGAACATCAGCAGAACCCCAGACACTAACTAACATTCGCCTTCCCATTGGCTCACTCCTCAATCTACAATCTTTATGTTTATGGTTTGACATAACACCCACCGGTACTAATCATACCTTCCCTACAAGATATTCTTCATCTTTCATTAAACGCCTTTCGCTATCAATGAATAACCAGACCGTATCTGTTATCAATGATTATAATCTTATTTATAATCTTTATGCCGACCACAACAACAAAGCCGTATCAACTGGTATTGCCGGCGAGTTTTTGGATAATAGTATCCATTGGACTGAAGGACCCGCTAACGGTGCTAATGACAGCACAATTACTGGACTTTCATCGCTTATGAATACTAACGTTAATCGCACTTATAAAATGTGTATTAATAACTGGGTTGGATTGTTTGGAAGTGCCTCAACAAGTATTATCTCAACTGATAAAATTGGAGAGATTATCGTATCTATTGAATGGGCTCCCGCATTTGAAGTTTTAGGGGCTACTGCCGAAGCAACTCAATTATCTTTGGCAGCATTAGCCTCATCAAGTTATACCGTAGGAGATATTTATATGACTGCCGAAGCGTTATCTTTTAGTGACGATAGTTATTATAATGCTATCAACTCCGCCGAAGACCTTAAAATTGGTTTTAATGATTACATTGTAACAAAGTTTGCCGGAGTCACAAAAACTACCGGAATTAATGTAACAACTTATATCTCTGCCGGTTCAATAGACCACATTGTAGGAACTGCCCTCCCATCTAACGCTCAAGCCGTATCTCATATGGTAGCATTTGGCTCATTAGGGACTGGTGCTACTGAAAGTGTTGTCACTAATTCTTCAAAATATCACGCTGACCCTATTGCTTTCTCTGGAAACGCAACTGGTGGTGCTATTAATACCCCCTCTGGAGATAACTTTTTCTCAACACGGGCTTTTCAACGACAACTTCAATTAATCAATACCTCGCAATTTTCCATCAATAACAAGCAACTTAATTATGGCGCTCTTAACCGTAGCGAAATCTTTCAAAACAATCTTCAGGCACTGGGTTACGAGAATGTTGATGCTTCCGCTAATGGTTTTAACAAAAACATTCTATCACTCGCTCATTACTTTAAATATTATGGTGGATGCTTTCAAAGTTTGGAACTTATTGATAAAGATGCTTTCTTCATATCTGGTCTATCATCTGCTGGAAGCAGCTGCGCCATCAACTGGGTCTGCACGTTCTCTGGTACAAGCACACAAGATATAACTCCAGTCATAATTGCTAAACTTTCAAAAGTTTTACACATCGGGCTTGGTCGTGCGATCTATATTGAGTAAAAACATTATAAGACATTATAAACAACTCATTTTTTTTAATCTATACATATAATAGAATATACGATGTCATTTGGAAACCCCGATATGTACTATGAAAAACAAGGAGCAACTTTGAAGCCCAGTTTTCATATGCCGTTTGCTAAAGTAGAAGTTTTTAAACAATTAAACTTTAATCCTCCGCAAAAACGTTCTATTAATCCCGAACCAGACGCAATATACCGGAAATATAATAAATCTTACAATACATCCGTTGATATTGAAATGAATGATAATTTGAACTTTGACCCTGCTAAAGAAACAAAATATGAATACCACGCAACGGACCATCTTCTTATGGATAATTTAAGTCGTCCTCGTTATACAAAAACGCACTTTTATGATAATCTTATAAATAGACGCATAGAAGCAAAAAAAGTATATGCCCCTATACATTACACATCTAAAATACGACATAGCCATACATTACAGCCTATTTAAATATCTTCTTATAATATAGAAAGATGGATAAAATTAATGTTGGAAATCAACTAACATTAGCACAAAACCCGCGTAAAAAATATCGCTCTATTTGGCTAAGTACGAGTGATGCTAAAAGAAGTGAAGATAATAAATATTTTATATTTGATAAACTTCCACTTATTAAAGTAAAAAAAAATACTAAACTTTATGTTTCTAGCATCAATTTAACGCCTGTAGTTGGAGATATTGCACCCATAATGGGTAATCTACTTCCTAACGCTCATTTTTTTATTAAAATGAAAAACATTAAATATAATGGTGAAAGTGCTATGGCTTCTAATCAAGATAATGCACTAACATTAATTGATGGCTATATGCCTGTTAGTTATATAAGCCAGAGTGTTTATTTTGTTGCTGAATTGTTAGAACAAGAATTAAACTTTATTGAACTATACATTAATACAAGAAGTGATATAGGTGCTTATTTCACGTTTGGTGAAGGAGAAGGCTTAAGACAAGTATATTTAAATTGGTCTATAAACTTATTGATGGAGTACGAAGAAGATAATTAAATTATCCTATTTTACGCCCCGACGACTTTCCGTGGCACGCACACGAACGCATATGTTTTGAACTGCGTCTAACAACTGTTGCTACAATACCATTAGCATCTTTGCTAATCTGCGAAGAAACTACTCCTGTTAATTTTCTTGATAACTTTTCTTTCAAAATAGGTCTAAACTCCTCATCTATTTTATGTACCACATTACCAGCCATTCTAATAGCATTACCACCCGCACTCCCCAGAAGGAGTTCTGTCATCAAAGGTGCTAAAAAACTCATACTTTCTATTATAGCAATACATTATTTTTTTGACTTTACTATTTGAAAATGTATGAAAGCATCGCTTAAATGTACCTCGCCACTCCTTTCATTATAGAATGAAAGTCTTATATTTGATAGAACTTTATTACCTAACTTATGTTGTATCATCTCGTGGTTTGTATATTTGATATAACTAAAGGGGACCTCATCATTATCTATACAAGTTAATATATTACCTATACCTGTAGCATTACTACTCCCCTGTACTATCTCGTTATGAGTTTTGTTATGAAAGTTTAAAGAGGTTGTTATAATAAGTTTGCTAAAGTTTGTAAGATTAATGTTATTATCGGCTATATACAATGCGTCTTTTTCTAAAGTTATTTCATCATTATCTATACCATATGTTGTTTTTATATTTTGATTGCTAAATAGCATAATTGCCGTAGAACTTTGGTCTATATATGGTACATATGTTAATGGTAATGCAACATTTTGTACTACATATTCGTTTAATAGTTCTAATTTGTTAGTAAGTGGGCTTAATGTGGCTTTTATGTAATGCGGTTCTAATAAATTGTTTATTGTTTTTATAAATGTAGATGATTTGTAAAATCCTTCAGGTATTGTCATTCGTATAGTTAATGGAGTTGTTGTTACATTGCTTAAAACTAAATTGTATGGGGCATATCTAAATTGTAAGTTGCTTAAAGTAAATGTTTCTAAACCTAAATTGTTAGTCCAGTTGTATTGAAAACTTATTTTATGATATTTATAACTTTGATTATTTGTTAAATTGCGATATAAGTTTGTTGTTTGTGAAGTATATGGAGTACTGTTTCCTAATGTTTCTAAAAAAATAACATCATTTCCTGTCGGTTGTGTTTTTGGTATTGTTGTATATGTTATATTATCATTACTACCTTCTATAGTTATTGAAAAAGTTTTGTTAAAAGTATTTGCCGATGCAGAATTATTGATAGCAAAACTATAACCTGTTAAAACCATATCTTGTATAGTTGATGTTTCTAATATAAAATAACTATTTGGTGATGTAAAGTTTGTAATTTGTCTTGTAAAGTTATTATATATAAAAATGTTGTTTATCAATAAAGAAGCATTATTACTTGGGATAGTAGTGCTAAAATATGTAAGTTTGTAGTTTGTAAAAGTAAGTTCTTGTTTAACTCCATTTATGCTAAATAGTTCAACATTTGTTCTTAAGTTTGTTGTAGGCTCACTATTACTAAAAAAGGTTGTATTTAATGCTAATCTTTCTTCGTTCATAATCGTAGGATTATATGTATCACGTTCTTTTCTTAAGGTTATAATATTGTTTTGTAATGCCGATGATATGTTATATACGTTATTAAGATATTTAAAGTCTATCATTTTGATGCTTAACTTTTCTTTATTACTTGCTATGATAGGGTACGGGATATTAATATCAATGTGATTGCTATTTTTGTTGTTTTTTGCTTTGTCTATATAAAAACTGTAAGTTTCGCTCATTCTTATTATATGATTACATTATATATTTAACATCTCTGTTTATACGTTCTCTCCACGATATGCGTACGCGGTTTTCTGCTTTCTCTTTTTTGTGTATGCTTAAAATAAGGGCACCATAATCCACTTTCATAACCTCATTATACAATTCTTCAACCTCTTCTTTTTTGAAGTGACTGCCGATTTCACCTATAATAGCATCTATGATATAAGTTTGTGATGCGGACTTTAACAATATAAATACGTCCGTTTGTTTTCTAATAATTGGAGGGATGGCTTTGAAAGATTGCGATATGAAAAACAAGTTTAAGCCGACGAGATTATTACTTTCGTGTCTGCTTTTTACCGCTAATCTATTAAGAAAGTTGCCCTTTTTATTAGTAGAATATCCGTCCCCTCCTATCATATCATCAAGCACTAAAAATACCATTCGCGGATTATGTAATATCTCACCATTCGTTGTTCGCGGTCTATCTGGGTCATCTTTTGGGTCTATAAATCGTTTAAAACTTAATAATGCAAGATTGTCGTAAGTTAAATTATTGAGTTGTTTTGAACTCATAAACTTTTTATAAATTACAACATACTTATTATATTCTTCTATTAAATCTCGTTCCGCTTTGAGTTCGTCATATATCAATGCTAAACCTCCATCAACATCATCTTCTAAATCTATCCTATCTTCGTTCTCTAAACTTTTCAATGTATCTAAAATGCTATTTTGTTTTGAACGGCTCGTTCCTCCGCTTACCCATATTGTACGCATAACAACATCTGTCCCGTTTGTTGCTACGAACCCACTATCCTCATATGCCTGTAATAATAACACACAGTTATAAGTTTTCCCACCACCTTTTGGAGATGCCGATAAACATATATTGTAAGTTGGTGGAAGATTAGGATTTTTTGGTTGTGGTGGGTCATATTTTTTATATTTTCTCATTTCTCCGTTAATGCCTTTTAAAGCGGTTGTTTTCATTTAAAATAAATGTTTCCTTATATTAATAGAATATATTAATAATGAAGACTATATACCCTGATAATTATACCGAAGAAGATAAAGCAATGTATGACGATATGATGATGAAAGGAGATGCACTTATTGGAAAAAAGGTTAATAAAATGGACGCTTTCCTTATTGATTTGGCTGCACGAATGACTATTAATCAAGTTAAAGGCATATCTTCTACTTTAAGTTATGATGAAATGGAAGGGGTTAGAATACAACATAAAAATGCTATGTCGCAGTTAGTGCACGAAACACCCGATGATTTATGGAAAGGACGCGAAAACGAACACCCTTTAAATAAAACTTTGGAAGATTATTATAAAGATAATCTTAATGCTCCGGTGGAATAAGTAACCGCAGTCTATTACGTTCTTTATATTCTTTTTGTTTGCAACATATATATGCTCTACAATTAGGGCACATTTTGAAATATGTTGATGGTCTTCTTGTACTAATATCTTTGTTCGTTGGTATATAATATTTTAAACATTGGCTACATTTTCGTTCTTCTGGGTTGTCGCATACGAATAATAGGGGGTCTGTTGCTTTTAAAGCATCTACACTAAATATTTTGTTTATTTTTAAAGCATTCATTTTATTTATTTAAACATTTTTGCTTAAGTACTAATTATTCGTTATATAAACTAAAAATAATATCTTGTATTATATTAAATAGGATGGTACAGACATACGAGCAAAAAGTAGAGTTGTTAAAGAAAGCACGATTGGCTAAAATAGCAAAAAGATTAGAACGCGACGGAGTTGTTCCAGAACAGGCTCAAGTTGCTGAAGAGGTTCCAGAAAAGGTTAAAACAAAGGTTGCAAAAAAGGCTAAAGCTGCTAAGGTTGCTGTCCCAGAAAGAACATTAAATATTCCGGCTGAAGAGGCTTCAAGCGAAGAAGAGGTTATTGAAGAACGCGTAGAGGTCGTTAAAGTGAAAAAACCTAAAAGGTTAGTTAAAAAGGTTATACAACAAGTTTATGAGACGGATAGTGAAGAAGAGATTATGGAAGAGGTCATTGTTGCACCTAAACGTACTGAAAGAAAACCGGCTAAAACTCCGGCTAAACCCTTTGAAGTTAGACGTGAAAGATATAATTTTAATTTCTAATGTTATATTATATGATTGCTTTAAAGTCTCAAAAGTTGCTGGATAAATCCGAGGCTATGACATTATTATGCACGAAAGCAACTACACACTGGTCTTTTATAAAGTTTTGCTTTAATATTCCATTGGTTCTAACAAGTTCCGCTATGTGTATTATAAATAGTATTAGCAATAACGCAAATGATATTAAAATACCTAACATTATTGTTAATGCTATTAGTGTTCTTATTATATCTCTTAATAATACTGTACGTGGTGCGGAAAAATATGAAAACTTTAAAAAACTATCGCAACAATTTATGATATTATCGCAAGATATTGAAAAAGTTGAAGATATGACGATAGAACAATTTAATATTCTTTTGTTAAAATATGATAATTTAATAGCCGATGTAGGTTTTGAAGATATACCGGCTGTAATTAAAGTTAATGTATCAAAGTCTTTTTTTGAAAATGACAGACATATACCTATACAACTCAATGGCATTATTGGCAGTCATAAAAGAAGAACAAGTATTCCGTTAGTATCAATAATGAGTACATAATTTATTTTTTTATAAACATTTTAACATTTTTGTTTTTTATTGAAGATATATTTATTATGTACTCATTTTAATTAATTAAAATCTATTCTTAATATAGATAGATAATATTATAATGCCCCCTAAAGGTTATGCTTACGGACCCGAAAAAAAATGTGGTCGCCCCCGCAAAAACCCTAAAACTGCTAAAGAATTGGCTAAAGAATTGGCTAATCCTATGCCTGCTAAAAAATGCGGTCGTCCCCGCAAAAACCCTGCTACTTCCGCACAGATGGAAAGAGCCGTTGATATCGCATATAATGCCGGTGTTATTGGTCCTGTTAAAAAACCCCGCGGACGTCCTCGCAAAGCCCCTGCTACTCCCGCACAGATGGAAAGAGCCATTGATATCGCATATAAAGCCGGTGTAAAAGGTCCTAAAAAACTTCCTGTATTTGGTCCTAAAAATAAACCTAAAGTGGCTAAAATGGCTGTCGTTGTTGAAAAAGTCGCTAAAGTCGCTAAAATCCCGAAGGTTAAAGCCGTTAAAGCCGTTAAAGCCGTTATGGCTGCTATTCCACCGCCACCACCATATACTCCTTCAATGATAGCCTCAATGAATGCTAAAAAGAGACCTGTTGGTCGTCCTAAAAAACTTCCTGTATTTGGTCCCGCTAATAGACGTGGTCGCCCCGCTAAATCAGAAAAAAAAAAATGAATATTTTATTTGACGATGATATTCCTTTGTTATATGATGATGGCGATGATGTTCCTTTGTTATATGATGATAGTATTGTTAAAGAACCTATAATTTTTATGGTATCTGTCCCAGTAGATAAAGAAAAGTCCATTTTTGACGATACATCTCCTTTGTTTAAAAATAATGTTTATAACGCATTTCTTTCTAATATGCGGAAAAAAATAGCAACAAGGTTAGATATATTGCCCGCATCCGTTGTTATACAAGATGTTCCATTTTCCTGTTCGCAAGTATTTTCGCCAGTTGTAGTTTTTGATGTATCAATAAAAGTTTTGAAAGAAAAGTCCATTTTTAATAATACATCTGCTTTGTTTCAAAATAAGAATTATAATGACTTTATTTCAAAAATGAAAAAAGATGTTTCTATATTACCCGCATCTTTATCGGTTAAACCATTGTCTAAAAACGCATCAATAGACCTTGTTATGTTTCAATTTGAAAAAGATAGATCCGTTTTTAATAATGCTGAAGGATTGTTTAAAAATAAAGCCTATGAAGCATTTCTTTCTAATATGCGTAATAAAATAGCATCTGTTGTTGATGTTCCACCCGCATCTGTTGTTATTGAAGAGGTTCCATCCTCTTGTTCTAAAGTTTTCTCTCCTGTTTCACAGGTTAAAGTTCCGTCTGTTGTTGATAGTGGAAGTTTTTTCTCCTGTTCCAGTTCATTCGCTTCAAGTTCCTGTTCTAAAGTTCCATCCGTTAAAGTTCCTACTATTGTAGCACCTAAATCTGTTATGAAAGATGTATTAGAAGAAGACGTATTAGCATCTGTTAGAAGAAAGGTTAAAGAACGTAGGGCACTTAAGAAAGAAGAAGAGGAAAAAGTTTTTGTTGTTGTAATAGAACCGGTATCTCAAGAAGACTTAGATACAATTGAAAACTACACCCAGAATATGTTAGACGATATTATGGGACAATATGATGATGTTGTTGATGATGTTAATATATTAGAAGAGGTTATAAATGATGTTTTTGAAGAAGTTTTTGAAATAGAGGAAGAGGTTGTTGTAATAGTCCCAGTAAAAACTAAAAATCCCGTAGGAAGACCCAGAAAATATCCCGTTCCATTAGAAAATGCCGTTAAAAAACCTGTAGGGAGACCCAGAAAAGTACAAACATTAGACCTTAATATTGTTAAAAATCCAGTAGGAAGACCCAGAAAAGTTAAAGTTCCTGTTCCAGAAGCACAAATTGAAATTATCATACCCCCAGAAATTGAACCAGTTCTTGACGAAATTGACGAATATGTAGATGACTATGATGCTAATAGAGGAAGTATTGAAAATTATTTACGATTGATAGCAGAAGCCAACAAACCGCCCCCTCCTCCAATTGTAATAGTGCCGGCTATAACGGCAAAACTTGTTTTTGAAGATGAAGGAGAGAGAGACAATGTATCTGTAGAACAAGTTAATAAGTTTGCAAAAGTTAATCTTAAAAAAGCAGTTATAGCCCCGCCCGTAGATGCGGATGCCCCTCCAGTTTTCAAAGCGTTTTTGATTTATGAAGATGAGGATAATCCCCCTCCTATCGTTCCTATTGAATTAAAAGAAGGGGAGGTAGCCCCTCCGGTTATACCACCACCTATAGACCCATATGGCGATGAATTAGCACCACCACCACCAAGATTTTTAGTGGAAGAAAAGCAAATTATGTTATATCAAGTTCCTTATAAAATTAGAAACGCAAAGTTTAACAAAAAGTTTAATGTTGAAGATAAAAATAAGGCGTTCGTATTACAACCTGTAGTACAAAGGTCGGCATTTCAATTAGTAGAAAATAGAAAAGGAAGAGGAAAGGTTGTAAGTAAGGACGATATGAATATAAATGCCCCTGTATCATCACGTATGAGATATGTGAGGAAAGCCTTAATGAAAAATGCAGGGAGAGCAGACCAAAATAGGGACTTTAGAACTTTCAAAAAAGAACAAGATGAACTTCAAAAACAAAAGGCAGAAGCCCGAAAGAGGAAAGATATTAATAGTGGAAAGTTAGCATATATGTGAGGGGGCTTAAAGAAAAATGCAAAGGGGTGGGAAAAAGGGCAAAAAAGGGGTGGGAAAAAGGGGTGGGAAAAAGGGCAAAAAAGGGGTGAAAATGAGGGTTCAAAAACTCCAAGGGATTTTCCAAATATATGAATGTTGCTTGCTCTCTTTGTTTCACCCCTTTTTTTCACCCCTTTTTTCACCCCTTTTTTCACCCCTTTTATTTTATATATATTTTATTTAGATGGTAATATTTAAAAAAAGAGATAAAAACAAGAGCAGAAAGACAAAGGGGTGGATTTTCAAATGCAAAGGGGTGGTTTTTCATTATTCAATATCTTCTCCAGATAAATCAAAGTCATCATAATTTTCCAAATCCATCTCACATTCTAAACTTTTATATTGTTCTATCCACGCCTCATATTTTGGTTTCAACAATCTAATACATTCGTGTCCGTGAAAGATACATTTCAAAATACCACTTCTCTCACATACAATATCAAATATAAAGTTCTTTTTGCTATAAGGCGTTATCTTACAACTTTCGCAATAGGTTTTGTAATTCCTATACAAATCATTTATTTTTAACAAACAAACTGTACGTTCATTGTAATTTTTCCAATTTAACGTATCGCCAATATCAATCATATAAGATACACAATTAGGGATATGTAATTGCTGTACTTTTTTGTATTCTTCAGTTATAGGTCTATCTTTTTGAAAGTTTTTAATAGTAATTTTAACCTCTTCTAATAGATAATGATAGAATGATGATATAGCCTCATCATTTTCACACAAATCCCCTAACCTTTCAAAATATTCGGCATTTCCTTTCTTTTCCATAGAACACTCAAATAACGTAATACGCCTGTCATCGGGAGGAATCGGAAAGGGGGCTCTGTTATTAGTTGTACCAATAGCATTTACATTATTAGCAAATACAATAGGGTCTTTACCTTTTTTCTCAATATTGATTGTAGGTGCTGTAATAACGTCTTTAATCCTATCAACACAATCTCTCAAACCATTACCTGCTTCATTACATACAATAAACACTTTATTACACATTAAAGAGTTGAAGTTTCCAAAGAATACGTTTTCAGGCTGTGCTGTATCCACAGCATAATCTCCAATAATTTTTTTACCAATCATATCCAGAATGATATTTTTACCAGAACCTTGTTCGCTTTTAAATATGATAAAAACCTGTGTTTTTACGGAAGGGTTTCTAATAATCTGTGCGAACCATTGTATAATAAAGTTATAAACGTCTGGACGAGACTTTGATAAAACTATAAATATATGGTCTAAGAAAGGCTTAATCAAATCGTAATTTTTTACAACAGGAAGTTTTTCTGCTCTAAAACCTTTAAACATATTAAAGTGATTATTAGCCAATTCTGGAGACAACTTTTTAGGGATAAATACAACATTATGATACAACTTTTTAGTAGGGTCTTTAAGCCATCTCGGCATAAAAGACTTTTTGCTAACTTTACCTTTTTCGTCTTTTTCGTAATAGCATAAATCTTCATATTTATCAATAACCTCCCCGCGTTTATAAATGTAATAAGGAACTGGATTAAGTTCATTTTGTTTTGTATTAATTTCAACAAATCCAATAGGGTCATTACATTTAAACACTCTTTTATCAAACCCTTTTTTAATATTATCATATGTCATACCAATATTAATGTCATACCATTCTTTATCATCTTCTCTAACACATTTTAGAATGTAAGGGATACCATAGCCGTTTTTATCTTTTTGTTTATCATATGTAGCATCAAACCATTTATCCACATCATCTTCGCTATAATTTTCTGCCAAAGAACTATAATGATGTACTAATCCACGGGTCTTATTTTTAACAATATTGTTTTTAAAGCCAACGTGGATAATAGCAAACATACAATGTATCCAACTTTCATAATCTTCAAATCGTTTAGCATTAAGACGATCCAAATAAGTTTTCAACAAAGTTTCGGGCTCTTTTAATACCTCGCTTTTATCAATAACATCATTTTTAGAACATTCCTTTTCAATCATTGCTAATATATTTTTACCTCTAATCAATTCTTCAACACGTTCGTCCCAGTCTTCAAAGTCCTCTTTAATATAAGAAGAACAGCAGTCAAACAAAGAAGCACCATTAAGAAGTTTAAGTTGTGGTACAACAACATTATATTCTTTACGTGTTGTTAGGGGCAAAAACATTTTCCTATTAAGGCTATAAATACTCGCATCAGGCTCTTTAAAGTCAGCATTTTTAACCAATTCTGCGAGATTACAAGCCTTTATCATAACACCATCAACATAACCACGTGCGGAGTATCGCATCTTTCCTTTTTTTAGACGTGGCTCCCTAACGGCATAATTAACTTTTTTATTAGGAAAGACTTTATTAATTTTAGTAGTCATTTCTTCTAAATTAATAGGTTCATTGCTATCAAAATCAAATATAGGCTTTATTTTCTGCCCTACTTCTCCAATAATTTCGCACGCGTTTTTCCTCTTACCAATATGCTCTATTAAAGCATTTTCTGTTGTAATATCCTCACGTGCGTATTCTCCATAAAAGTCAATAGTTTTTACTTGCCCGTACATCCTATTTACTGTAAATATATTAATATATCTAATTCATAAGTACAAAACGTACTATCAATTTTTATTTCTGGTACTATAAAATAAAATAAAAAAATAAAACACACACCATTCAATAGCCATTAAACAACGAACTTTTTAACATAAGAATGATGTTCTAACAAACTATGTCCCATTAAAATACATAGTTTTTTGAGGGCATTATCACTCATTTTTATCGTGTCAATATAACTGCTATATGACATACGAATAAAGGTATTAGTAATATTATCAATATCATACAAACGTTTAAAGACAATTTTAATTTTCTGGCAAAACGAATGAGATAACATAGGACAGTCTTTTTTATAAATGCGAGAGTAGAATAAATAATCACCGTAAGTCAAATCTTTTGCTAATACGTATTTAGTAATAATGTCATTAACATTTTTACAAACAGTAAGGGTCTGCTTACCATATGTTTTGAAAGTCTTATAATCATTAAAAACAAACGTATATTGCCCATCTTTAAGGATTAAATAATTCTTTTCATTCAATAGTGTAATATCAGTAATATCAGTAAGAATAACATTGTGATATTCTAATCGTCGGGGGACCTCCAAACAATACAATCCAAATAGCAAAGCATCGGTAATATCATTAATCCCGTTATAAACTTTTACAATTGCTTTGTAATCAAAGTCAATAATTTTTGTGGCTTCTTCTACACTTATAGCATTTTCCCCGCGTTTTTCGTCATAAATGGCTTTACATTGATTAGAAAGATTGCTTAACTTTGTATATGAGTTTTTAAAAACTTCATAATATGATGCTAATACAATATAAGCCCCTAAATAACTGCGTAGGCTATTAATATTAGGAACCTTTTCTTTTAAAACAGCCAATGTTGAGTCAATATTTTCATCATTAATATATGATAATCTATTAACAATATAAACATCATTTTCATCATTAAACTTTCCTTGATATACCTGTGATACAATATCGGTATCAAAAGCATCCGTACAAAACATTGCATCAACCTTTTTAAAATAAGCCAAATATTTACGAGTAGATGCTGTTGATACTGCTTTAACCCCAGTTTTTAAATAAATCGGCGTTGTAATATAAGGTACAAATGTTTTTTTTTCATCAGCGAGAGTATATGATAGTTTAGGCATAACAACCTTTTTAATAACAACTCCTGCATCAATAAGTTTTTGTTTCAAATTATCCCTTACTTTTTGTTGATATGCTTTATTCATAGCCTTGTATCTCTCCGGATTAGCATCTTTCCATTTACGTTGATTATTCTGTTTAATCTCCTTATCTTTGATGTATTTTGCTTTAATAATGGCTTTTTCGTCTTCAGTCATAATAGTATTAAGAACTTCCATTTTACTTACTTATAGATAATATTATAATCTATAATCAATTTTTATTTATATAGTTTTTCAAAATGAGTACATAATAAATAAAAAAATATAAAAATATAAAAACACAGAAAATATATAAATAAATAAATTATGTACTCGTTTCATCATCGCTTTCTTCATCTTCTTCTTCAAAAATCAAATCATTTTCATTGATATAATCATCAATAATTAAATATGCGAGAGGGGCATATGTCTTTAAAAATCCAAAGTCTTTAAGTTCAAACTCTCCATATGTGTCTTGATATAATTTAATCGCTTTAAATACACCAAAACGTTCAACCAATTTAACAACCTCCGTAGAGCACATTTTATATACAACGTGATAATCAATTGTAGAGTGTTTTTCATCAAATGGGATAACATATTTACCATCGGCATTTTTCTTATATTCTCCATCTAACATATCATCAATAATATCCTTTAGCATAGGTTCCAATTTACTGTTAGCGAGGGAAAAGCATTTTGCCATCTTGTGTAATACAGTTGTGTATATAATAATAATCTCTTATACACCTATCAATTTTTATATTAAAACCTTAAAATCGGGACATATTTATCCTATAAAAATAAAAACAAATTAGGGGCTTAAAGGAAAATGCAAAGGGGTGGTGCAAAGGGGTGGAAAAAAGGGCAAAAAAGGGGTGAAAATGAGGGTTCAAAAACTCCAAGGGATTTTCCAAATATATAAATGTTGCTTGCTCTCTTTGTTTCACCCCTTTTTTCCACCCCTTTTTTCACCCCTTTTTTCACCCCTTTTATTTTTTATAAATATTAAAATGATAGCAAATATAATAAAAAAGAAAAAAAACAAGAGCAGAAAGACAAAGGGGTGGGTTTTCAAATGCAAAGGGGTGGGTTTTTATTCTTCTTCTTTTTTAAAATCTTTACATAAAAGAGTTGTGCTTCCGCGTTTAAAATATTCGCACTTGTGTTTAAGAGAATATTTAATATTCATTTTACAATATTCGCCATCATAACCCTCATACATTACCCACACGTGTGCTACAGTCTTACACTTTTCTTTGATATTAAAACATAACACACGGTCTTTGCCTTCATAACAATGTTTATAATAAAATGTACCAATTTCAAAGCAGGCTTCACGAATAACCTCGGCTTTTTTAATGGGCTTTTCAACAACGGGCTTTTCAACAACGGGCTTTTTAACAACGGGCTTTTTAACAACGGGCTTTTCCTTTTCCGCATCCAAATACTCTTTTCTGTCATCCATCATTTTAAGCGTTAGCATAATCTCTTCGACGGTTTTCACCATTTTATACAGTTTCTGTATATAATATAATCTCTTAATTGCTTATCAATTTTTATTCAAATCTCTTACAATCGGGACATATTTATTCCGCGGGACTTTAAGCATAATTAAGGGATCCAGCCACTCTCTTACGCACTTATTCTTT
>Ga0306897_1000137_pt1 | contig 16315 bp, 15 predicted proteins | sample AntRauMFilla1563_FD_190425 | JGI IMG/M metagenome (GOLD analysis project Ga0306897, IMG submission 190425) | Saline lake microbial communities from Rauer Islands, Antarctica - Metagenome Filla 1 #563 (v2) (version 2) | ecosystem: Environmental > Aquatic > Non-marine Saline and Alkaline > Saline ...
AATTTAAAGTCGGCGTTATGATTCATCCCTATCTCTGAGTAATTAATTTATTCTGTAGTACCAATATTTGACTGTTTTTGAAAAGGCATTTTTCATTTTTGAAACATGGCTCTTTTGTAGGTCTCTTTTGAAATGCCAAATTGAAAGTTGAATTGGTACAAATCATTACTCAACTATCAATTGCATTTTACCACGAGTCGGGGACAGGTGCACTGTAGGGAATCTTTGTGGCAGCATCAAAGGGTATTTAAAGCACACTGCGCCAAGTCGGATGAGGCAGAGCATCGTGTTTTTGCTGCGTGCTGCTGTTTTCTTTGGTGCAGTGTTTTCGAAAGTGTACTTTCGTGAGTCATGTTCGATTGAGTACTCGTCCAAGACACAGATTTTGATTGCGTCCGTTCAAATGGCACTCTTGATTTTCGCAGTGATTGTGTATCATGCCTGCCAGTATATTGTTACTGAAATCATAGAAGGAGCGCACTATGCCAAAATGCCGGACGACAGCGATCTGGAATATGACCTCGAAACAACACTGGAACCCGTCGACAATGTGGGTGCCTTGCGCGTGGCAGAGCCTGGCGTGTCTTCCTCATGCGAGCCATACGAGCACGAAGATGAGCCTGTGCCCGAAGCTGCTCTGCTGGAGGCCATTGTCTTCGTCAACGCCGGGGCTCTCAGAGCATATGTGCGGAAAATACACATCACCGCGGTGTTGATGTGGGGCACATTCTACAGCATGGACATGGGAGTGTATGGTGTCTTGTACTATTTTGTGCAGGGCCTGTTTGTGGGTTGGCTGGTACAGCTGTGGTGCACGCGCGCTCTACATTTGATGACGCGTGGCATTTCAGTCAGTGCCTTGGTGTACATGCTCCTGTGTATTGGAATTCTTGCTGTGAACCATCCGTTGAGCCTACCTGCCGGAGGCAGCGACGTGCTGGCCGTATGTGTCATGCCAGTGATTTTTGGCTGCACCTGGATGCTGTGGGTGGACACGCGCACCATCCTGGAGGACTCGAAAAGCATTTTTGTCACGTGCACCCTGCTCTGTGGCTTGGTGATTGCGACGAGCGACTGGGGCGAGCTGCGCAAGATGTTGGCGAGCACGCGCATGATTTTCGTTTTTTTGCTGGTATGCGAGCCGCTCATCAAGGGCCTGTCACTGAGCGTGTTGGTTGTGTCTGTGCAGACGCAGCAGAAAAAAACGATGATGCTGGTCTTTGTGACCACCTATGCCATGGCAAGCATATACCTGGGCTTCGCAAAGCAGAGCAGCAATATTCTCTTTGTCTGCTCTATTGTCATGACGACTGTCTTGTGCGCCATGCAGCTGGTGGCCGTGATTATAGCAGACGTGCGAGGCGGGGGTCGAGAGGAACCACTCCATGGTCTACGTGGAATGTGAAAAATGTCAAGAGGAATTTCCAAGACACGGCCTGTAAAACTATACCGCATGCTGTGACATTTAAGGCCATGTAGTGACAATGCGATGGAAAAGGATTTGCTGATTTGTAGTCCGCACGACTACTACTCGGTTTTGAATCAAGACAACATTGCCAAACTGTGCATGCGGGACAACCGCCAGTGGATATACTCCCTCATCAATGCAGGCACGGCCGCGCACAACGAGATTGTCATAACAGAGACTTCGGAGTGGCTCCTGTGTCTCGACAAGCACCCGGGCGAAGACACGCGCTATCTTGTCGTGTTTCGCGACCTGGCTCTCAAGACCATTCGTGACCTGCGTGAGAAAGACGTGCCGATGCTGCGCGAGGTGCTGGCCAGCGTGCGCTTACAGGTGCGGCAAAAACACCCCGCGTGGGTGGGGTGTCTCATTTACTTCCACTATTACCCCAGCGTGTACCAGCTGCACGCACACGTTTGCGAAGATCATGGACGCTCGCCGCGGTCGGCGTCATGTCGCTGCCATCACGTGGGGCACGTGTTACGCAATCTGTTGCAGGACAACTTGTGGTACGCGAAGGCGCTGATCCTGACTAACCGTCCGAAAAACGTGTTCCGCTCGCCAGTACGCCTTCCACGCGTTCTGCCAGTGCGCACAGCTATGCGGTGTGAAAATTGATTCCGTTACTTTGCCGCTATATAAGACAAGTCGAGCTGTGTCAAATGTCGTATCCCGGAATCGCGGCGGCCACGGGCACGAGGGTGGACTCGGCTGCAAAGCACACGATGGCGTGCCGGGTGAGTGAGGCCCTCACCATGTGCTGGTGCAACGACACCGTTGATCCGCGCAGCTACATCCACAACCACAAGATGAAGTTCTGCATGCACAAGAACGACCTCGTGCTCAACTGTGGACAGTCGCTCAACGACAGTCATACCATCATGTTCTCGTGCAAGGCTTACCCTGCGGTCGTCAGCAATCTTGCCGAAATGACGTCTGCCGCACGCATGGTTCTCAAGTGGCTGTACCACACCTCGGATAGCGGGCGAAACTTCCTTGTCAACAAGCATTTTATTCGCAGCAATATTGTGCCCATGGTGGAACGCAACCAGGCGCACGTGGCCTTGCGTCTCGACGGCGACCACGAAAAAGATCGCCTGATTTCCGAGCTGAACAACCTGCCTTACTTCACTGCACAGGGCTACTCTCTGGGACTGGCGTACGCAAGCAACCTCTCAGGCGATACGGTCGGCAGCGTGTTGATTGGCGGGATGCAGACAGTGATGAACGGGCATTTTGATTGCCGTGCGGGTCAGCTGATTCAGTGGTACTTTGACTTTGAGCAAGACATGTTTTACCACGAGGACAGGGCGACACACGACGAGGGGCTTATTTCACAGGGCATGCGCAAGAACTACCTGAAGACCACAAAAGTCATTAGTGAAATTCTTGAGGGCGCGGCGAAAGAGCACGAATACGTGAAGCTGGAGCGTGACACCAAACGATTCGAGTACAACTCACGCGAACTGGGAGCCTTGGACGGCATTCCGCGGGGCGGCATAAACGAGCGCAAGAGCAACATTGCCATGCCGAAGCCGTACCTGCTGCGGGTGGACGGGTCGGATCATTATGCGGATCGGGTGCGAGTGTTTGCCAAGTGTATTTCCGGGGGTCGCAAGCACGAGATGATCGACATCATGATGATGACGCAGAGCCTGTAAAAAAATTCAATTTTTGTTGTGTGCGGGGCGTACTCTGATTTTGTGCAAAGATGCAACACGCAAGCAGTGCGGGTGCCGCAACCCGCAAGCGGAAGGTTCCGAATGGCGGCTGCGCTGCACCAAGCAAGGTTGCGCGGTGCAAAGACGATGCTCCTGTCGTCGACAAGGGGGCGCCGGAGATGCCTGGCGAGTGCACCCTCTCGCGTATTGATCGCGTGGTCGACTGGCATGCTCGCAACGACTGTTTGTCTGAGCTGCCCACCTCGTCCTCGTTCGACACGCGCACCCTGCTAGACAGCATTCCGTTTTGCAAAATGCTTGCCAGCATCCGGCCAGCACATCAGGGAGTTGAGATTCCTCTCGTGACGCGCGTGTACGAAGAGCGCTTCATGCGGCAGTGTATTGGGGCACACGAAAAACCCTGCTGTATGGACAACCAGTGCGAGTGTATGATGATCAGCAAGAGCCATCCGTTTGTGGGGGTGCAGTTTGAGATTCCCAACACGGAGCAGGGCAGCAACGGAATGTGCGTGTTGTGTCTCCGCAAAATTACCACGCTGCTGTTTTACCGAACCATTCAAAAAGGCATAACCGTGAACACGCAGATTCAGCGACACGGCAATATATGCAACCAGGCTGACGAGTACCATCCCAGCGTCATGCTGATTTGTCCGCCGAACGGGCCTGTGGCCAGCATGCCGTTGCCTATTGTTGCGCACCAACGCAACCGATACGAAGTTTGTCTGGTGCACGGCGTGTGTTATCTGAAGCAAGTGCGCGTTGGCATGCAGGATTTTCAGTAAGCCTCAACACACAACAACCGCCTCGCGTGTACACGCTGTTTCCAAACGGCCAGTTCGACGCGCAGCGTGTGTTGAGGCACAGCACAGCGGACACATTGCACAGTTTGCAAAACAAGGAGGTGTGCGGCATCATCAACGACTTGCACCGGCGCATGAACAACGGAGAAGACACGCAGGTGGAAATCGACCGATATCTGTTGTATGTGCACTTGGAAATCAGTGGCTGTGCATTGCTGAAGACAGTCCCATGGCAAAATTTTATCCTCAGCGCGGCGCATGTTCCCAGCATGCGGCACATGCCTGACATTGGCAAAGAGATCCGTGATATGCTAATGTTCATGCCGACGCAAACGTCGATTCATAGAGTGTTGCAATACAGCATGCCGTACATCAAGCACAACCGGCTCAATTTTCCATCCTTCGAAGACATCACTGCTCCCGACCTGACGAATATGATCCGGGTGGTAATGGCATGCTGTCTTGGCGTGCTGCGCGCGCATACCAAGCGACCAGTTTTTGAACTGCGAGTGAAGCTCTACTCTTTTTTCCACGAGCTGCTCGCCCGCGGCAGCAGCGCAGATCAATATGTCTTCTGCGTGTCCAATTTGAGTCTGCTGCGGGTGGCCATGATTGAGTATTTCATTATTTTCATGCACAAATACATGCCGGCGGAGAAGCAGGTGCTGTGTCAGCGCTTCGAGTTGAACAACACCACTGACGCTCTCTTTCACAGCTTTTGCATTATTTTTGACGTCTTCCGACAGACCGCCCTGCAAGTGACGGAACTGGACTTTGCAAATATTAACGCCAGGGCCCACATAGCAATCGAAAAGTGCAACCGCGTGACAAAGGGCAAGAACCGGCCGAGCACCTGCCACCTGCAGCAGAAGACAGTTGTGAACACGCCTCAAACGCTGCACCTGGCCATCAACACTGCTGTTTTTGCGCACCCGCTGTATGCGCAAGTGCAGTCCGAGATTCGGGCGCACGCATGGGCAGATATTCATCACGTGCAACAGATTCAAGGCGTGATTGGTGTGAAGAGTTTGCCTTTGAATCTGCTCCGCATGCAAGCACGACATGTGGCGCAAACGTGCAGAATCAACAGCACCTGTATCCAACAGGGCATGTTTCTTTTTGTGTGTTTGCGCTGCGCATGCAACTCGGTAAAGTTCGTGCTCAACAAGAAAATGCGCATCATGTCAGAAGGACAGTGCTGTTGTCCCGAATGCGACGACAGCACCAACGTGGTGCGCATCTGCACCCTGGGACGAATTGTGAAGGTGCGCTCGCAGTTTTTCTATTATTGCTGCTTCTGCTGCAGCACTCACGAATGGAACGCAAACGGGCACGAATTTTCCTCCTGCGACCGAGTCCAGTCGCACACTACTACAGGCAAGGTGCAGACTTGTTGCATGTGCGCTCGTAGCACATCCATCACCCCGTGGTCGGTGCTCGACGACGGTGTAGGTGTCATTCGGGATCTTTTTCTGTGCCCAAAGCACAGGCCGCTCGCACACCAGCAAAAATCAGTGTACAATATACAAAGCCTGCGACTGGCCGTGTTGCACAAAATGAATCGATACAAGGTTTCAGCATTGGAAATAAAGAATTTGTAAAGTTAAATTAAAATATTCTGTCAAAATATATAACTCGCCTCTATTGCCCTGCAATGCCTACGGAGTTGTATGCATATGTTATTGTCAGTTTGGTTTTCTTGCTGATAGCGCGAAATCTGTATGTGGTTATCCAACCCACACTACTAGCCCTTTTCTTCGTCGCAGCAGAAATGAAAATGTGAGATATTTTTTTCAAGCCAAACACCTCTGCACCTGATGCAAACGAGCTGAGCGTGATCGCATTCAATGGAGGGGCCCCAGGGAATCGGTGCCTTTGCACAACGAGTGGAGAACGATATTGCAAGCGTGGTGGACGCCACTCTGGCTCAGTTGACCTCCCCGATGGCCTTGATGTCACCAGAGGGAGCAAAGTTGGAGCCGGTGTCGATGCCAGAGGCAGAGGTCGCTGCTGACACACAGCCCGAATGTGTTCATGAAATTCCACACGACCATGACACCGAGGCAGACGAGCCTCCCGCTGGCCGCAAACGAGTCCTGCGAGCATGCGTCGACAGAACACGCAGAAGAATTCAAGACACATTGGAATGGGAAAATTGTGACGAACAGTCTGGCCGCTTTCTGGCAGTAGCTCAGCAATTTGATGATGCATTTAACAATGAACAATTGGAGGATGCTGAAATGGACCAGGTGTCTGGGTCGGAATCTATGGGCAGCATTACCGAGTCCGATGACGACGAATCTTACGAGTCGTCCTTTGTTACGGATGGCAGTGGTTCGGATGATGACTGCAGCGAAGACGAGTGGACTCCGCAAAAAAAAATCTGTGTGTCGCTGTTGGCAGAAGAGACACCGACAGAGTCTGTGGTTGCAGAAACGCTTGTTATGCCGCCCCAAGGCAGCGATGACCCGCCGGAGGAAAAGACAACATTGCCAGAAGCAGTCGAACCAGCGTTTTTGCACATGGAGGAATTCGGCGAGCGTAGAACAGCTGATGCTTTGTCTGATGCATGTGAATCGGGATCGCCTGCCAGTGTACTGCTATTGACCGGCGCACAGGACGCATCCACCAGTTTTTTGCATGTCGAAGAGTTGAATTCGCCGCCCGGATTTTACAATCTGTGGGTGCTGTAGTGATCTCAAATTGCAGTATAGATCGATTCCACTGGACGACGCTGATGAGCAAAGTCAATTGAGATGTTGTGCTTGAACATCGATGTTTTCAAGTAAGTGGGTGGCAAGGAATGGAGTGGTGGTGCGCTTGGTGTTGCGCTTGGTAAAGGCCTGGTGTCGGCCACGATCGTATGTTCTCCTGCAGCCGTCGGGATTGCGTTTGCTTCCATCGTGTTCAGATTCTGAATCACGAGTGAAAATATGAGCAACACTATGCTGACAAACAAAAGCAAAACAAAGAAAGAGCGCTGATACTCACACCTGGGCATGTGTGGCGTCAGGATCTGTGTAGCGGAATCAAATTCGAAGAACACCTGATTTGCCTTGTACTCTGCAGTGTAATGGCGGCCGATAAGGGCCAGCACCAGAAGTTGGGCCAGGCCATCGTCATCCTCTGCAATCGTGAAATTTATGCCAACAGGCGGAGCTGCGTGCATCGCAACAATGGCCGAGGATTCTCGGACAAACATTTTCATGAGACTTGATGACATGCACGTGTCATGAGAATATGATATCTGCATGTCTGTACGTATGTCAATAAATTTCTGCAAATGTCGCATGAGCGTTTCGCATATTATCAACACTGATTTTGATTCTTGCGCCTCGCTCTTCCCACAGTGTAATATGGCAAAGCAAATCGACACCGCAAGCATGGCCCGCATTGTGATGCAATGTAGAATTCTTTTATAATGTAGAATAAAGAAATAAAACAATCAAATCTGTGTCTCACGGCCTTGCATGCCTGGTGCAAATGACTACTGCACACCAGCACTTTGTCCGCTTGCTCGCTGCTTTTTCCTCGGGTCACATTGGCACTGCAGAGACGTTGCGCCGCTCGTTATGTCGCAACAATGACGAGTCACCTGCGCAGCGCGACCTTTTGACGAGTCTTGAATTCCTCGAGGAGTTTCGCAAACACGTGGACACAACTCTCGACTCGTGTGAACGCAGCGGCTTTTCCGCAATTGCCAAGCTGTGTCGGGATATTGTGAATAGCCCCATATGCACCTTCGACACATTGCATCAGTGGGGTGTGTGTGCTGTCACAGGGCGCACGGTCAACCGCATGCTGCAGATTACCAACGACACGGAGCGCTCCGTAGATGAAAACCTAGCGCTATTTTTGATCAGTCTTTGGAGCGTCAGCCACTTTGAATTGATTGAGGCGGCCCGAGCCGAGGTTGCCGCCGACGATGACGCCAAACACGTGTGTGCCGAGGACCTGGGCGCTTCGTATGCCTCTGCGTTTCAGGTGATTACACAATCACTGCAGTCGACTCTTCTGTCTCTTTCCACGCAGTGATGCGCACAAGAATCACAAAACTGGCAGTGTTCAGCGTGCCGAACAGGGCAAAGATAACATACTCCAACAATATCGCGTGGTACACGTGCTCCAGCAAGGCTGTCACGCAAAACAGGACACATGCTCCTACGTACAATGCGTCTGCCGCAAAGTAAGAACAACGTCGCATCGCTGCATGCTCTATAGAAAGCGCACGTGAAGCAGCATACCGCTGACTGATCCAGACGTGAATGATGAAGAAGCACCCCAAGAACAAGCCCACGCTGGCAAAGTGCCAGTTGTCTACAGGATTGTCAGCAGCATGCGCCAGTCGGTGGTCAAAGCTGATCAGCAGACTCCACCCAGCAGTAGTGGCAACAAGCAGGAATAGAAACAGCATATTGGCGTTGGTATGCGCACCGGGGGGTGCAAGTTCCAAGAACGTAGAGTAGTGTTGAATCAAAATGACAGAAAGTGCCTGTCCAAGAACTTGCGGCAACACTTTCCAGGCGGAGGAGGAATACCGACACATGAGTATTTTTTCGCTGATGTACTCCATACCAAGCCAGCTGAACTCCTCATTTGCAAGCAATGCTGGCGATCCTCGGCACTCGTCTGTAAGGAGAAATAGCGCGGCCAAAAAGAATACGACGTGAGCACCCAAGTACACGCGCATGACTGCATCGAGCATTGAAAGCAAGGCTTGCTTCGCATATACTCTAGAAAAGTCAAAACCGCTGTGTAAGGGCTCGGGACGTGTTCGGGCAAAATGCGCAAGCGAACATATACTCCCCTCCCAGGACGGGTGATGCAGAGCGATATGCTGGTCGAGGATATAGACGCCTTTTACTCTTTGCTGTCCTCCAACACAACTGTCCAGCCGGACGCGGAGACTTTTCCAGCCTCCTCGGTGCACAATCTTGTCGGCACAGCGATGGTGGAAAAACGCTTCCGGATTCTGGATCTGCGGACAATCAGCAGGCTGTTGCCAAATTGTGTGTACGACCAACAGAAATTTGCAGCCATCACTATTCGCATTCATCGACCGAGTTGCACTGTTTTGCTGTTCACCAGCGGCAAGATGGTGCTTACGGGCTGCCGCAGCTACATACAGTGTGTACTTGCGGCGCACGAAGTGGTACGGCTGCTGCGATCTGCATCTCCAGGGTACTTTTTCCGCCTGCGCAACGTGAAAATACAAAACATTGTGGGCAATGTGGACCTCAACCTCGACAACAGAGTTGTGGACCTGGAGCGTTTTCATGCGGACCACAGCATATTTTCGACGTACCAGCGCAACATGTTTCCGGGACTGATTTACCGGCCCGACCACAGCCCTGTCGTGCTGCTCATATTCTCGTCGGGCAAGATAGTGATTACGGGAGGCAAGTCTGTGTACGACGTGTCAGACGGCTGGAAGGCCTTGTGGCCGACGGTACAGAAATATGTCTGCTTGCGCGAGGAGCTCGGCAGACCTGCGCTCAGTGCCGAGGCACCTTGAAATCCAGGATCAGACTCTGTATGCTGCGAGGGACGAGCAAAGGGGCGATTTTTTCTTGCGATTTCAGCAGGCGATGCAATGCGCTGGGCGATGTGACATGAGCGTCTATCTTGTCGCTCACAAGTCCAGCCTGCTGCAGGATCTCCGTGACAAGTTTGCTACAAAACGTGTGTTTGGGGTTGGGCATGGCGCGAGTCCAAAAGAGACACGATGTCATCTGCAAGGAGCTGAAAACCAGACCCAGGTCGTGCAGGTGTTCCGCATGTCCGGTCGCCAGCGTGTGCTGTTGATCGCTACACGGGATCTTGAGGCAAACATAGTTCGGCGACTCGAACGTACGCGTGCGCATGGCAACTTTGCTGCCCATGTAGATGGAGCATGCGCGGTCATCCGCAAACTGCAACTCTACATGACAAAAAGGACGATCGATGCTCGCCACTACTTTGTTTACAAAGCCTTCCGAGTCCGCGGCTGGGTCGTAGAACCACACACGCAACGTTTTCATTATGCAGTCGTGTTGACCATGTTTATATAATAAAGATAAAGTCAGTGCAAATCGTGGGGCGACAGTCCGAGTGTCAGTGCGCTTTTCTCATACATATGCTGACATGTCAACTAACGATTGGGACGTCTCTGCAAGAAGGATGACAAATCGTTGCGGGTGACGGTGGTGGCTGTGCGCTCCTGCTGCGGCAACAGTGCCGATATTTCGGCATTCCGGGACGTCATCAAAGAGTTCTGCATAGCGTCAAGACGAGTTTGCATGGCGTTCAGCTGTGCTGTGACCGGCTGTGCCGAGACACGCAATGCACCCATTTCTTGCACGTTGTTTGAAAGTGCTGAGCGCATGGAGCGGATCTCCGACTTGTGATTCTGCAGTCCGGCGTCGATAGCGTCAATGGCGGCCAGAGAGACAGTTTTGCCCATGGCGGATTTGAGAGAGCGAATCTCCGACTGGTGCTGTTCCAGTCCAGCATCCAGAGATTCGAGGTGGGCGATGACAGAATTGTCGCGTGCCGAAGTCTGTTGCGACGAGTTCATCTTCGATTTCAGAGAATTGACCTCCTGTTTGTGTGCCATCAGGTCTGAGCTCATTCGCTCGAGGTGCGTCATGATTTCAGCTTTTCCCTCGTAGTTGGCGATATGGCTGCCCGCTGCCTTCAACATGCGGATCTCGGCACGGTGGTTATCCAGCCCAGCGGAAATCTGTTGCATTCGCTGCTCGGATGCCAAGCTAACGGAGTTGTTTGTCATGTAGTCGCTGCGCATGTTACGGAGGGCATGCGACTGCTCCTGCAGACCGACACTCATCTCTTTTATGCGCTGGTCTGTTGCCATGTTGGAAGACATCGTGTCGTCGTAATTGCGGCGCATGCCTCGGATGGCCTCCTGATGGTTCTGGAGTCCCGCGTTCATTTTGAGCACACGATCTTGCAGGGAAGCGGACACTGCAATGTTATTGTCGCTCTCGCTTCGCAAAGACGCTATGCTTGCCTTGCAGCGAGATTCAAATGTGGCATGATCTGACATGCGGAGCTCTGCCTGTGAAGCCAGGTGCATAATCTGCTGATCATGTGATTGCACGCGTTCCACATGCCCTCGCATGTGTTGATTCGAATTTTCGATTTCTGTCCTTTGATTCCTCAAGCCAACATCCATTTGCTTCAGGGTATCAGATTGCTGGCCGGAAATTTTCATGACATGCGACATGTCGTGCTCAAGCGAAGAAATTTTTTGTTGTGCCGCACGCAGCACGTCTGCATGATGTCTCAACCCCGACTGCAATTTGTCGCTGTCAATGTTTTGCGCTATGTGGCTCTCGATGGGCACAGACTGCATGGTGTTGGTGTACACCGGGTTGGTGATCGCATGTGCAGGCTGGTCCTTGAACTTGAGTTCACCCTGCAGCGAGTCAATGCGACGCTGCATGTCGTCCAGCTGGCGGATCAAATGCGGGGGCATGGCTTCCGCTCTCACGGTGGGCTGCGTCTCAGCCAGCGTCTTGCCACACATCTCGCTTGCGATGCGAGAGGCTACATCTGCGATTTGATCACTGGACAGAAATACCTGCTTGCTGTCTTGCGCAATGTTGTGAGAGTTCATGAGCGGCTGTATTTGCATATTCACGGTGTGTCCTTGTGCATCGAGATTCACGTGGTACTCTTTGCTGGCGACCGGGAACTCCGCCTGACTATTGGCCAGCATATTGGAAAAATTAATCCCTGGTCGATAGTCAATGACAGATGCATTGCTAAAATCGCGCGCTTTGGTGGAAACAACAGGATTTTCAGTTGCCCCGCGAGAGCCGCGTGTCATTTTCATTCCCTTTGTTGCGAATGACATTGACAAGTGTACCACTGGTGTTAAATATCAGAATTGTCACAAAGTGACGGGGTCTCGCGACAGGGTCGCCTCAAGAAAGAATATCCAAGTCACTGCACTAGCTGCCAGCAACGAGTACATAATGCTTAAATACAGGGCGTCTGTGAGGCCAGTGGAAACCATTCTGTTCAAATAAATTTGGCGTTTATATCTGTAGTGGTTCTGCCGCTCACATTTACATGCCATAATCCAGTTGTATCTCACCTGTGGTCGAGCTTCGCATGACAAAACCACACTGCGTGAAAATTTCTGCTGTGCGGCTGGCATCCACCCTTGTCTCGACAACTCGTGCCACAGCAGTTTTACCTCCCAATTCGACGATAAACATTTCGAGCATTTCACGCACCACATCACGGTGTGCAAGGGAAGACTCCGGATGTATGCTGTACGCCCCCGTCACATGACTTATGTCATTGACGACCCCAACAGACATCACCCCCACAATTTTTCCGTCAACTTGCATGACAACGCCGTATGTTGCATGTTTAATGTTTTGCTCTGCTGCGCCAAAACTGTTGTTCATGACATCTTGCATGCGGGCGGGCTGTAACACCCGCAGCATGCTCACATCGGACTTATACAAAAACATTGCATGACACAAGATGGTGTGTATATACGGCACCAGACTTTGCTGTGAATGTTCGCACATGGAATTTTATTCAAACAAATTTTTAATGTTTTACTAATCACATTGCTCGTCATACCTCGCTGTCCAGCCCTAGTGCCTAGCACACAATTTTTCACAGAATTTCAAGTCTCCGCCCCTGATACTTCCTCCCTCGTGCAGGAACTCTACCAGTTCATTGCCGAGCTGTGTCTGGCTGTGCCTGGTCTGCCTTGCAGCACCGGTCACAACGTCACCATTTCATGACATCTCTACTCATCCCATTGTATGGCAGTTCTTTTCTTGCGACTGATGCCTCCCTTGCGCTCGGGCTTGAAGCGCAGTCGCATCTGGTGGCGCAGGTGCGCGGTGGATTTGCCAGTCATGTCGCTTTCTTGCAGTTCGGCAAAAATATCATCAAAAGGGATATTTTGCGGGGCAAGAAACATGTCGAGCGAATAACCACCGTGCTCTGCGGTCTCATCAGTCAGAAAGTGCGGCGACATTATGTCTTGTTCGATGGCCTTGTCCTCCTGCAATTTCAGTGCCCAGAAAATATTTCGCTTGCCCGTGGTAGTCAGCGTCAGGCCTGGGCATGTCCACAACACTGTGCCGCATTCGGTGACGCCAGACTTGATCATTGCTTCGTCAGAGCATGGCAAGCCCCAAGACTCGTGGACACATGGCCACTCCGCAAGGCCGTTGATTATATGCATGTTGAGCATGGCATTCCAATCCACATTCATGCAACCCACCGTGAGAATATGCTTGGACATGTCAGACGTCGGCCTGTCATCGCGCACGACGATCACACGAAGCGCCTTGGTGGCGATGGCAATGTTGATGAGCTTCAAAGCAAGACCCTTTTCGACGCCGAAAGTGGACTCGAGGTGCGCCCATGAAAAGAACACCTCTGGCAGGGCAGGCGACATGTTGCACAGCACCAGGTCGTTCGACTCAGAGTCTGTAGTGGCATGAGCAAGAGAATCACAATTGCAGGCGAATACCTTGATGTTGTCCTTGACAACGACATTGCAAATCGAAGCTTGTGCCTTGGAGCGCATCATGACAGCATCGGCAGACTCCTCACTCTGCGGCACTCCTGAAAAAACCGACAGCATGCACGAAGCAGGCACTTTTTTGGCCTTTTTGAGTTTGAGACCACGACCGGCAAGCGTCTGGCTGATGTTATTGGACGACAACACAATCGCCATGAGACTGTTGGCGGTCACCATGTCAGCAGCCTTGACACAATGGGACGCGACATGCGCTCCACCCTCTCCCGCTTGCACGGCATGCGAAGATGTCTCCTTGAGGGCCTCCATTCCCTCCTGGCGCAGAAAAAGAGAAATGCAGGTGCCATTCTCAATCACTGTAGTTGCGTCAATCAAAACATCCGAACCAGGCAGCATCATCTGCGACACCCTCTCTCCCCTGTCCCTGTTGGTGGCGCCTTTTTCGAATGGATAAAAGCGTGTGTTTGCATTCTCGTCCAGGTCGTAAAGCGTCTTGGTCTCCACATTGCTCTTCTTGGGGCCTGCTGTGAAAGGCACGTTGGAGAAGCCGGGAGGACCCACTGCCAAGACAACAAAACTGAAGTGCACCCAATCCCTTCCTGAGCTCATCTCGGAAAACTTCTCTGCGCTCAAAGGCGCATCTTTGAGCATCATCACCAGCATCTCGACATCCGGCTGCACCAACGAATTGATCTTGCCAGGACGCCATGAGAGGGGGATTGCTGAGAGCAGCGTCGACCACTCCTTGAAGTTTGCCGGTGTCTCGTACAGGCGCACGGCACGAGCCGCAACCTTATTACCATGCATGGCTGCGTGTATGCCGGCAGCATCCGGAGCTTGTGCCGTGGGCGCAGCATACGCCGCGGGCGAAGAGGGAGGCGAAGTGGGCTCAGGTGATGCCATACTTGCTTGCACAAACGTCCAGCTCGACACACACAAGCTCGTTTGGTATTGTTTGTGATAAAAAAATGCGAATTCAAAAATGCAATTAATTTTATTTAAGGCTTTATTCTTCGGACCCAGCTACACTCCTTCGCGGGAAGGGTGCCATGCTCAGTCCGCGTCGTTTTGGCCTGGACGCATGGAGACTCAAAGCTCAGGCACTCATCAGCACCAGTTCAAAGCAGCCGGCAGTGGTGTCTGTCTTGGTCAGTGCCATTGTACTACTTGGACCCAAGGAATTTTTTGTGCGCTTCGGGGCAACCAAGGAGCATTTGCTGGGTCTGAGTCAGGACGATCGCAAGAAGCTTTTCACGGGCCCAAAACGAGTCCCCACGCCAGTAGCTTTGTCGTGTCTTCAAATTGGCTGGGACTTTCACAACAGCGTGAAGAATTATCCGAAACATGCGGTGGAGACACGCCGCAAGATGTTTGAAAAGCTTCAGGAGACACTTGCATACGACGATATCGCGGGGTTTCAGGTCATTGATCAGGTGGCAGACATCAATTCTCTGGTCGATCTCATTATCAAGATTGAATCTTGGACAAAACCAATGGAAGCCATGCTGGGAGTGGGATCGAAGGAAGAAAAGCTCGAAATGATGGGATGCATGTACGAATGCGAGCCCACGCAGGCCGAGGAAACAGAGAAATTGGCCACGGACATGATCAATGGCGCCACGGAAGTCGGCATCTCGTGTTTGAATTTGGTGAGAGGATGTATCGATTTGTTGAAACCGACACCCGCGCCGCCGCCGGCAAAAGAAAGAACGTGGGAAGAGATATTAGTTGAGTTTGTTCCTGTGGCGACGAAGCTGGTGGTTTGGATCTGGTTGATGATGCACGTCGGCTTGGCGTGGCTTCGTGGACTCTACGTTTCACTCACAATCATTCCAGACAACAGGGATGAGACGGCGATGGCCAACATTGAATTGTACAAGAATGCACCCACGAGCAACATGGAATTGCCTTTGCTGGTGTATGTCTTGTTTCTCAGCATCTGGCAGTCTGAGGTCACCTACTGGACACGAACACTCCTTGTGTGTTCGCTGAGCCTGCACATGGCGCACAGTATGCCCTTGCACAGAATGCACATGCGCTTTGCACTGGAGGAAAAGAAGCAAGCTTACGCGACGCGATGTATCATGTGTTTGGTTATAATCGTTTACGTGTGCGAGGTGAGTGCTACGGTCCTCAACCGTGTCTGGATACGGACAATCCATACAAGAAATAATGTGCGGAATGTTCACAGGCCTTTCTTCTCACAGGCCTGCGCACTGTGTGCCATGCCGAATTTTTTCCAGAAGCGCCTCCCACCGTGCTTATACCTGCTCATCAACGTAGCCATTTTTGCGGTGATGTTTCTCTTGTCGCTGCATCCAGATTACAACACGAAAAATGTCAATTTCAGCAGCATGGTTTCCCTGTACGCCGCACGGATGTTCTGCATCATCGTCATATTCAGCCACCTCGCAATGTACATGACAACTGTGACGTGGGAGTCAGTGTTTCTTGAATCACTCTTCATGGAATATTGTATGTGTCACCATAAGGTGTTGGTGTACTACCTCCTTGCCTGTGCCCGCGACATACTCTTGTCCAGGTTATAATAAAGAGGATACCACAATTTCTGTATCTGATTCTTGGCACAATTTGCTCCATGCCGCGTCAATGCGTGCTGTAGTTGCCATGTCAGTGTACTTTGAAAATGTCATTAGGTCCCATACCAATTTGTTGCTATGAAGATATATGTCCAATTCTGCTTTTGTTTTCAATTGCTGGATAGTCGAGTCTGTTGCGTAAGACAATATGGATTTTTTCTGAGAGTCCCTGAGTTCAGTTTGCGTGTCCAGAATAGTGCGCAACTTTTCCCTGTCAATTGTTTCTTGGTATAGTTCAAGGGTCTCTGGCA
>Ga0306897_1000139_pt1 | contig 16235 bp, 20 predicted proteins | sample AntRauMFilla1563_FD_190425 | JGI IMG/M metagenome (GOLD analysis project Ga0306897, IMG submission 190425) | Saline lake microbial communities from Rauer Islands, Antarctica - Metagenome Filla 1 #563 (v2) (version 2) | ecosystem: Environmental > Aquatic > Non-marine Saline and Alkaline > Saline ...
GCTATTGATCGCATTGCCGGCAAAGGCATCAAGTACGCACACAGCTCACGGGCTTATCAAAATGTACCCAGCGACACGATAGACGCGCTGTGGGCAGACATCACGGAGCGTGACCGCCAGCGCAGCATTCAATCAGCAAACACCACGCTCGTGATCTCTAAAGAACTGGGTGTCGACGAGATGAAACTGCGTTCGCAGTGTGAGTATCACGCAAAAAGACGGGCAGGCAGAACGCCGGTGGCCGATCGCCAGCCAGAAACGCCAGAGCTTGTCCGGGTTTTTCTGACAATGCCGTCCGCCAGCTCGGCGCCGTTCGTGGGGTATTACTGATGCAACAGTCCTTGTTTGTTCAGGATCCGCCAGCGGAGCACCAGGTTGTGAAGCCCGCCAGCCGTAACGTGCTACTGGAGCGGTTAACGCTGCAGGCCATGAAGCTGTATGTCGACGATTACAGTTTTGCATTTAAGCCAGAAACAAGGTTTGGCGCGCTAACAATTGCGCAGATGACCGCATGCAGTGCCAGCGGCCCGTTCTGCATTGCGGTGGTACCGCTGCGGGTGCCGAGCATTGCCGAGCTTTACACAGCATTAGATTCACTGGCAGCGGATGGTGAGCTGGTACGCGAAAAGCTGTATCACGGCACAACGGGTCCAGGTGGTGGCGATTACCAGGGCTACTCCTACATGTACAAAATTACGGGGGCATCATGAACATCAAAAGAATCGATGAGATTGAAGACATGATCGCACGGGGACAGATGAACGCAGCCCAAGTGTTTACGCAAATGAAACAGGTGTGCCAGGACAGTTATTCGGAAATTCCGAATAGCTCTGAGTCTGTTGGCATAGCGCAATCATACAACCGTGGCCATGGCATGACTCAGTGTGTGTTTACAGCTAAAGCGGTACCGGTGGGTTCGAAGCTATACACCCAACCGGCCAGTTGTCCGGAAATTCCGGATAGCTTAGAGGATGAAGGTTATCCCAACTGCGACACCTGCGGCGCAGCTATGAGTTACATGCCTTGGCACTACGCAAGCCAGACAGATCGGCACCTGCATAGCTGTGATAGTTGCTGGCCCAAAGTTAACCCTGCCAGCCGCCAGGCGCTTGAGGGTGAGCGTGACCCAGTGATGGAAGTGGAGTGCGAATGTGGTGATTTTTACCGGGCGAACAGTTTTGGCGCTGGCTTTATTGCCGGCACTGGAATGTGTGAGAACTGTGCGGCAATAACCTGTACCCACCCTGCCAAAGAAGCAAAAGGAAGAATTGAGGGCGATAAATCCGGTTACGGAAGAATCGCTGATCCGGCACTTGAGGGTGAGGCAAGCAACTACCGCCCAACACTCGGCCAGCGCAAGGCCGCACAAGTTGGCCAAACCATCGGCGTGCTGGCGCAGAATAAGGAAGGTAGAGTTTGTGCGGTTACGGATCTTGGGCGGTGTACTTGGCTTAGCGAGGATGTGACTGGGGCGGGTGTATGCCTTTGCGGCGAGGTTAAATGGCAAGATTGCCCGCTGCATGGATCAAAGCAGGAGCAAAGCGAATGAGCACTCCCGAGATTATATATCTAATCCCCGGCGAAGACATCGAGGGCTACCCCGAAATGGTGTGGTGCGAATCAAGCGCCCCGTCAGATCACTGTGACCCGGAGGAAGCGGTGAAGTATGTGCGGGCTGATACGCTGCCTGTTGTCACCGATAACGGCAAAGTAAATGTGGGGCTGATTGCAGAGAATGAGCGATTGCAGGTACGGGTGTCTGAACTTGAAGCCGAAGAAGAGGGCGCAAAAGAGGCGTTTGGGGTGATTGTCGATAAAATGAAAGACCTTCGAAGCCGAAACCTACAGATTGAAAAAACGATTCACCGGCAAGTGATCGAAATATCAAGGCTGTACAGAAGCGGGGCGAGACCTCTGCGCAACGATGCCGACAAGGTTGGAGGTGATAATGACTAACTACACGCTAACCCTAACCGCTCGCCAAGCCGCCGAAATCAGTCACGCTTGCGAAATACTGGCTCGATTGAGAATGGCTCAACTGGATATGGCGCTGCGCGAGTTGCCGCTTGAGAGTTATCTGGATTACGACTTGCAGCGGGCTATAGAGCATCAAATCACTCCGCACTTGAAACAAGACCGCAGGCGAGGCGATGAAATAGCCTGGGACTTGTACCAGGTAATCCGGCACCGGCTGGCATGGGATGCGGCAATCGAAGAGGGGCAGATTGAGAAAGGCGAGCGGCGCAAATGGCCGGAAATGATGGGCGTTTGTTTTGACGAGCCGATGCAGCGGGGCAGTCAGCCGTTGGCACGAATTAAGGGGTGCGGATAATGGAGCTAACTCTACAGCCCAGAATCATCAGAGCCGGGCAGGCGCCGGCCTATTGCGGCATGGGCCGAGATATTTTTGCAAAAGAAATTCGCCCATTTGTCAGTGAAATAGACGTTGGCCAGCAGGGCATTGGATTCTGCAGGCTTGAATTGGACGCTGCACTGGACGAGTATATTTCTCGGCGAGGGCGTGCTCCGGCCCAAAAATGGAGCAATACACTATGTCAAAAATCAGCGGTCTCACCTTTCGGGGTGGTATCTGGCACATCGACAAGCAAGTTAACGGACAAAGATTACGCGAAAGCACTGGATCGGGCAGTCGGGTAGAAGCTGAAAGGCATCTGATTCGGCGGCTTGAGGAAATCCGCCAGGCTTCGGTTTACGGTGTGAGGCCGAACCGAAGCTGGCGAGAAGCAGCATTAAAATATGCGCAGGACCACGCACACAAACGCAGTATAAAGCGTGACGTTCAGGACTTGAAGGCGCTGGACCCGTTTATCGGTAAGCTGGCGATTGATCGAGTGCATGCAGGCACGATGCAGGCATTCATCAATGCCAGGCGGGCGGATGGCTCAAAATCTGCAACGGTGAATCGGGCGCTGGCAGTGACCAGGCGGATATTGCGCTTATCGGCTGAGCTGTGGCGCGATGAGTACGGCCTGACGTGGCTGGAAACGGCACCCATGATTCCGGCTGTGAACTGGAGTGATGCCCGGGCACCGGCGCCCATTACCTGGGCAGAGCAGGGCAGGTTGCTTCAGCAGCTGCCGGAGCACATCCGATCGATGGCCGAGTTCTCATTGCACACCGGTTGTCGGGAAAGTGAGGTTTGTGCGCTGCAGTGGGAGTGGGAAGTGGTTCTGCCTGACAACGGGTTCGGCTTCATCTTGCCCGCCAGCTTAACGAAGAACGGCTGTGAACGGCTGGTGGTACTAAATGCAACGGCGCGAGCCGTAGTAAACCGCCAGCGAGACATTCACGAAGATCGGGTGTTTACGTTTGCGGGCAAGCCGGTGGCGTCGATTTACAACAACGCATGGCGTAAGGGCAGGGCAAAGGCAGGGCTGGATCACGTTCGCGGGCACGACCTGCGCCACACGTTCGGGCGGCGACTGCGAGCTGCAGGAGTCAACGAAGAGGCCAGGGCGGAACTGCTGGGCCACAAGAGGGGCTCAATCACAACGCACTATTCGTCGGCAGAAGTGTCGGAGCTGGTCAGAGCGGTGGAGTTGATCGCAGAAAAGCGTGGGGCAGATTCGGATGGCGTGGCAGTGGTCAAATTCAGACACTCCCGCAAAACTCCCACTGTAAAAAACAAGGGCCTACAACAGTCGCTGTAAGCCCTTGTAAAATCTGGTAGCAAGGAGTGGAATCGAACCACCGACCCCAGCATTATGAGTGCTGCCAGCTAATATAACTTACTGATTTATATAGCACTGGATTGTACGCTCTCGCCCACTAATGTCTATAAGTGCTTAACGGTGTTTATGGGAGTCCCGCAAAACTCCCACACGAATAAAAAAGGATGTGGCTTTAACTCGTCTTTTTTAGTCTCAAGGCAGGCTTAGGCCCCTGCCATGTCAAGGTGATTAGCTAATTTGCGAAACCGCTTTAGAATCATGCTTATAGGTTAAATTGAGGCGCAGTTAGCGCATGGTATACGCATGAGCGCAATCAATGGGTTAGAGGCTGTATATTACAACGGCATTTCTGCCGACCCCGAAACCCGGTAACCACTGCTATCAATAGTGTGAGTAGCCTTTGTTATTAGCCATTCCTGATTAACTCCCGGGCGCAAGCCTGTGAGCTGCAAGCGGGCTTCTGCAATCACGTCTGTCCGGCCTGGCATTGAAAAAGTAATGCTGGATTTACCCCGGGCCTTTCCGTTGAGTTCAGATTTCGCAGCTGCCTGAGCTTCTGCTGCGCTCTTGTAACTGTGGCGCAAAGCTTTGATGGGTTCGCCCTCGCCAGCTGTCACGGTTTTTTCTTCAGCAGCATCTTGGTCGTACCAGGTGGCGGTGACGCTTTGGTAGCTTTCGCGCTCCTGAATAGTGAGGGACCAATCTGTTAGCTCATTGGCGTTTACCGTTACGGTGGGTAGTGGCTGTCCGGACACGGTTTCAGACATCGCTTTGCGTGCTACCAGCAATTTTCCATTGGCAGGTTTTGCAAAGGCGTCGTAGTTTTTTACGACACGGGTGAGCAGGTTGATGTCGGATTCGCCCACCTGGTCATAGTGGGGTAGCACTTGGGCGGCCAGATCGGCTGGCGTGGATGGGTCCAGACCATGCTCCTGCGCGATAGTTGATACCAATTCGCCAAGCGTTAAACCTGAATCCCATGACCGCCATTTTTGAGTTTGGACGGCAGATTTTCCGGCTGGACTTTTTGTTTGGGGTGCCGCTTTGGCTCGAATCATCATGACCCCAGGCGGGCCAGACAGCTCGACCTCGTCAACGATGTAGAGCCCCATTTTTACTGCTTGCTGGTCGTAACCAATCCACACTTCCAGCTCTGCGCCAGTATTGGGTATTAATATTGGCAGTAGCGGGTCGTTGTCCGCCAGCGTGATCGACAGACTATCTGATTGGATACCCGCGTTGTCGTTGATGGTCAGCGACCGGAAGCGCTCACGAATTACGGCGGTAATGTCGCTGCTGTTCGCAGTGATCCGAAATTCCGGCGTTAATCCCACAAGCGAACCCCGTTCTGCTTTTCAGGTTCCGGCATGGTAGGCAAGTTAACGGCGATACCCGATGGCAGCATGGCGCCATTATCCGCCAGCCCAGGGTTGGCGTTTAGAAGCAGTTCAACAATGCGACCGCCTTGCCTGCCGTAATGCCGCCACGCTATGTAATCAACGGTGTCACCGGCTTTTGTCGTGTATTTAAATGCCATCGCCGTACTTCCTCAGCTGCAATCGGAACGTTTGCTTTAGCGGTGCCCCGCCGCGAGTGAACGTAGACTGGCCCTCTTCCACTCGCTCAATAACCCAGCGGCCATGAACAAATCCTCGGCCATCAACCATTATTAGTGGTTGCATGCGACCCGCCTCGCTTCTCATTTCGCTAAGCTGACCAGCACCGGCTCGATGGGCGGGGTAAACAGCGCCGCTGAGGTTAATGGTTTCAGCACCGGGACCGACAGCCTGAAGCGCTGGGATCTGGCCAATCCGGTCTTGCGAGGCCCAGCGGTATTCGCTGGTTCGGGAAAGCTCTTGATATGCTGCGGTATCCACACTGAAGGCGAATGAGCCGAGCTTCATCATTACGTCTGCCATGGTCAGGCTCCTGCGGGCTGGTCATAAAGGGCCCCAGACTCTGACTCTCGGCGCTGCTGCTGGACAATGCGGGCAACGCGGCGTGCCAAGTCTTCAGGGTCTTCACCGGCATTTTGGCTGATGCTTATTTGGAATGTGTCGCCGGCGCGCTGGTTGCTGGTTCGGTTGTTGGTCGTGCTTTGTGCTGAAGCGGCCTCGCGGGAGGGGTCGGCGATAGTGGATGACTGCTGCGCTTCGGCGCGGGCAATAACGGCACCTGGACTGCGACCCATAGATGACCGGGTCGTGACCTGCTCGCTTTCAGATTGCTGGTCATCATCGCCACCAAAGCCAAAAAAGCCCGCAACCTTATCTGCGGCTTTGCCTACCCACTCCAGTTTGCTGCTAACCCAGTCCACAGCCTTCTTGGTCATGTTGATGACGTTATCCCAGATTCCGCCAATGAAGTCGGTGATGCCGCTCCAGTTGTTCACGATCAAACCGAGAGGCGTCCAGCCAAGAACCGTTTTTACGCCCTCTATCGCGCTGCTGAAAATGCTCTTCACGCCATCCCAAAGTCCGGAGAAAAAACCTTTAATGGGCTCCCAGTATTGGTAAATCAGAAAGGCCGCGCCGGCGATTGCCATTACTATGATGCCGATCGGATTGGCGGTTAGGGCTAGACCAATGGCCTTTATACCCGCTGCCACCATAGGCATAGCTGTTGCCATCGATCCCAAAGCGCCTACGAGCTTTATTGAGCTGATAATTAAAGGAGCGAATTTCAGCCCAACCATTATGATCGCCAGATTATCGAAGCCGCCCACGAGGCTTGCCAGCTTTCCAGTAAGCCGGCCCACGGCCATTAACGCTTGCCCAATACCTGTAGCCGCCTTGATGATTGAAGGCAGAGCCGCTTCTGTTTTTTCAGCAATTGTCTTTGCCCATACGGAAATGCTTTCGCGATTTTCGATCACAAAAGCAGTGAAGCGATTAAAGAACTTCGACATAACCGGCATCAGCTCGGCACCAACAAGCTTCCCGACGCCACCCATAGCAGTCTGCATGTTGGTCATTTCGTCGGTGAATTTCTCCGCCGCTGCCAGGTCTTTATCGCCCAGCACGTAGCCCAGCTCTTCAGCGCGCTTGCGCAGGCGTTGGATTTCCTCGGACGACGTTTGTGCAATCAGGCCCATTTTTAGGCCTGCACGGCTAAAGGCGGCGGAAGCCATGGCGTTGCGCTCTGATGCGTCGGTTGATTCGCGCATTGACTGTATGTAGATCTCGAAAGCCTGCTCTGTGGACTCGGTCGCCTTGAGCGTTTCGTAAAGGGCGGGGTTCATTTCTTTGAGCTGGGTTGCCAGGGCGCCGCTACCCCGGGTTTTTAGCTCGCCCAGGCGCTTACCGAAAGCTGATAGCGATTGATTAAAGGTGCCCTGGGCAACGCCTGAGCGCTCAGCTGCAAACTGGTACTCCTGGAAAGACTGGGCGTTAAACCCTATTGAGCGAGATGTTTTTGCAACCTCATCGCCCGCTGTGGCTACTTTGCTGGTTAACCCGACCGCCGCAGTGCCTAGGCCAATCGCCGCGAAGGAGGCATTTCGTAGCGTGCCAACGGATTTCCCAACCTGGCCCGTGAAGCTTGAGTAGGCTCCGGATACCCGCGCCCGGGCTCTTTCGACCCTTAACAGTTGATCCTGAGTTCGCCGCAGCCTTTCCATCTGCCCGGTTAGATCGCCGTACTCTTGGCGCAGGCCGTCGACGCTCTTACCCATTCGGCCAAAGGTGCCAATGGATTTTCCAAGCGTTTTTTGGCGCCGCTCAACCGTTCGGATGGACTCACCCACCTCGCCGAGCCGTTTCTTGGTCGATGTGAGCCCCTTGGTCAGGGTGCGGCCAACGCCGCCGCCGATGGTAATCGTTGCATTAAGCCGCTTATTTGCCATCGTGTTTCGGTAATCCGTCTATCCACCAGAATAACTGGCTGGTTCTTAATGCGGTGATATCCGCCAGCGACCAGCCGGTGTGGGACGCGAGAGCCAGCACGCCACTTCGTAAGTCTTCAGCTCTTACTCGGTAAAAACCTCAAGGGCGCCTTGCAGCCGGCGGTAGTTGCGCATTGTCATGGCCTTGATCTGTTCCGGCGCAAGGCTGCACAGGTTTGCCATTAGCGTAACTTCACGGTAAGCCTCACTGGCCTTGATCGCCTGCACGTCCAGTTGATCCTGCACTGTCGGCTCACGCATGGTGACCCGGCTTGTCTGGGTTCCATCCAGGTCGATGGGCGTGGCCAGATCTATCAAGAAGCCGTCGCTGGTTTCAGTCAGGTAATCGGGATTTTTTTGCTCAGACATGGGTATTGCTTTCCAGTGTTGGGTGGTGGCTTGAGGCGTTAAATGCCCAGGGCCGAGCGGATTTCCGCCAGCCGGTCAGTGCCGTTAATGGTGCGAATCATGTTGCGCACATCGATTTCGTGCACCAGCTGGCCGTCGTGCTCAAGACTGTAGTAATTCAGACGGACAGTGACAGCCATGGGTGCCATTTGGCCCGGTTGCCAGGTGCCAGAGTCGATCACAGTGATCTTGCCGCGCATCTTGTGGATGACAGATTTAACGGTGCCATCCACAGATTCCAGCGCACCACGGGCCGTGAAAGGGATTTCATTGCCTTCAGCGACACCGAACTGGCTCAGGATTTCGCGGTCGTAAGCGATCAGGTTGAAGCTCGTTTCCAGTGGCTCCATTCCCATATCAATCGCTTCGGCGGCGTCCATGCCGCCGGCGCGGAAATCCTCAGTCTGAACCGTCAACACCGGGGGCGTGTAGTCCTGCAGCTGGCCGGCATAACCGCGACCGTCAACAAACAGGTTGATGTTCTTGAGTACGTCGCGAGCAGCCATTATTCAAACACCTCTGTGATGTAGTCGTTTACCAGCATGGAGCGGAATGTGATGTGCTCGGCGGGGTACGGCGGCGTGAACTCAAAGTTGAAGAACACCTTGCCTAGCTGAATGTTTGCCGGGGTGTTCAGGTCTGAATCGGGCCAGCATCGGCCACCGAGCAGGGCGCCTTGGCCGACGAGTGAGGCGATGTATGCGTTCACGCCGTCGGTGACATCCTCAACGTAGGTTTTCGTAATGTTCCGGTCCACGGCCCACATGTGAGCGCGCTGAATTGAATCATTAATCATGTCCGCGGTGCGGCGAACGGACAGAAACATCCACTTGGTGTCATCGGTCAGTGATCGGTTGCCCCACAGGCGGTAACCGTCCTGGCGGATGATGGTGGCAATGCCCCCCTCGTTCAGAAGGTTGGCGCGGGAGTTGGTGTCGCCCAACTTGAAATCGACAGGCCGGGACGTGCCGACAATGCCGTTCACTGGTTTGTTCGAAGGCGACCACCAGAAGCCCAGGTCGTTGTCGATCTTGGCAATGATGCCAGCAACACGTGCTGAGCCGGGCTCGGCGGCGTAACTGCCATCGGGCTGGATGACGGTGGGCCAGGGGTCGATCAGATACACCCGGTCACTGCCAAAGTCTTGCGCGTACTGCTGTGCGGCGTCATCGGTGGTGTTCGGGCCGTCGGCAATAATGATGGCGCGTAGACGCTCGGCAATGCCCAGCAGCTCGGCGACAACCGCGTTACGCTGGCCAGTCTGACGCTGATGGGTGAAGCCTGGAGCACACAGTATGCGCGGGGAGAAGCCAACAACCGATTCGCCCGCCAGCAAGGCCTGAACACCTTCCATCTGGCCGCTCACGGAGTTGGCTCCTCCGATCACGTTGGCCACCGTTGCGGATTCGTCCGCGCCTTCCTCTACCCGGATGACGATGACAACGGCACCCACCTGGTCGAAGATGCCGTCCATGGCCTTGGGCAAGGTGCCAGAAGATCCCAGGCGGGCCGCTTCGGTGCGGGAGCCTGCAATCAAGGTTGGCCGGTTAAGCGGGAAAGGCTCATCTGCGCCGCCTGTCAGGTTGGTAAATTCCCGCGCCCGCATAACGCCGGAACCGTCACTGCCATCGGACAAGGTTGCGGTGATTGGCCCATCAAATCCGCCACTTATCGCGCTTACAACCTCACTGGCCTTCGTTGTAATTCCGGATTCGTCAGCGTCCAAATAAACGGTAGTGTCATTGCCTGAAACCAACAGCCAAACCCCCTGGACCCCTGAACCTTCGTCGTTAATGACAAAGGCCACCCGAGCTCGGTTACCGTCAGTGCCTGCGGTGGTGGCTGTGAACGTGATACCGGTGTTGCTTGGAACGTTTCCAAGGGTCAAGGTCGCAGCAGTCGCGCCCTCAGCATCTGGCGCGGTGCCAACGATGCCGATGACGCCAGAGCGTACGGTCTGAATGGGGCGGGGGCCGGTATCAATTTCGAGTACCTCGACCCCGTGGAGAAATTTACTCATTGCGGTGCCTCGCCTGATCGTGTTTTATCGTAAGCTTAGGATGAAACGATCAGGTCTCTGACTCCGCTGGCAGTGGTTCCTTATTCCTGCGTGTCAGGCCATGAAAAAGTAGGAAGAAGCCCGATCAACTCCGCAGCGGTCGGGCTGTCTGCTGATCCATCACCAACGTGATCGAGGAGCTTATAGCAGAGCGCCCATACATCGTCCCGCCATTCAACGCCTGCCTGGCCTTCGGCGGCAAACTTCGGGTTTGTGCTGGTCGCGTAGGTGCACATGGACAAAATGCCATCGTAATTGCGCTGCTGGGCGGTTTTGTCCATGTGTTTTTGAGCAATGGAGGTGAGGTACCGACGCATATCTTCCGGCAGCATGTCCGCCGGCTCAGACTTCGGCTCAGGATCTGGAGCGGATTCCTCGACAGGTTCATTGACCAGATCCCAACCTTCGCCGGTGTAGATGGCGCGTTTACCCTCCGGGATGGCAGGCGGCGGGATCTCAACGCAGCCAGCTGGGATCAGCCAAACGCCAGGCTCCAGCGGTGACTGGTCAGATTCATCCAGAGTGATAGCGCCCCGGAGCATGTTATGTGCATCGATCTGATAGACAGTTTTCGTATTCATGATGATCCTCAGTACTTGATGCAGTAAAGAACAGTAAGGCTGCGCGGGCGGGTTTCAGCGCCACCTGACGGGCTCACGGTGACTGGGTGGGCGTGCTCGCCGGCTGAATTTATCGTAAGCGGGTGCTCGTGCTCCCCCGCAGGCGAGATGTTGTTGACGCTCCCCAACCTTAGAGCTGCATTGCCAATGTCGTTAGCTCTGATGTGATTTCCAGAATCTTGATTCTCGCCGGTTATAACTTTGGATTGGTGCGCATGATAACCGGCGTTTGTGGCCTTACCACTGTGCGCGTGAAGGCCAGCACTACCAGAACTAGCTGAGTGGCCGTGCGATCGCAACGAATCAGCCTCTTTAGCGCCCACGTTTCGATCTGGAGAAGCGCCCCTCAGAAACTCATTTTGAGAATCTGGCAAGTTGAAAGTGCTGACGCCGTCGCCGGCGCCGCCTACCGTTCCAATCGCGGCGAAGAGATCGGAGTAGGCGATTCGGCTGACGGCCGCGCCATTACACTTCAAGTATCCGGTAGGCGCTGTCGACGTCATAAACGGTATAAGCGCCCCCGCCGGAACGCCAACCATTCGGGTTTTCTTGGGCGTCATGGCCTTGATGTCATCCTCGCCGTCCCAAGCCTCTTGATCGTCGGCAATCTCGATCACACCTTTCACGGTTTCCGAGGCTGGGGGGTTCGTGAACGTCAGATCGCCAAAGTTCAGGCTGGTTGCGTCCAGGGTTTCGAGAACCACATCGACCGCCAGAAGGAGAGAAGATCCGGCGTTCTTCTCAGCAACCCAGCCACTGCCGGAGGGCTGCGAGAAAACCGCGAACAGGACGCCGGCATCCGTGAACAGGCCGAATTCGCCTACCTGGTAGTCGTCCGAGGATTCATCCTTCAGCACCACGTTAATTGTGTCATCGGCAACCACTTCGCCGGAGATCGTGTCGATGCGCTTGAACTCATTGGTCAGCGCGGCCTGAGTGGCGCTCGGGGTGTACTGTCCGGAGCCCAGGGCAATCCCGGCAATGGTGACCGGCGCGGTGCCGCTATTCTCGGCGTTAACCAGTGCCTGGCGGCCAGCGTCGGTGATGGTAATGGTCATTGACATGTTCAGGCCTCAGTCAGAGTCAGTCGTTTGTAAGTCAGCGTCCGGGCTACCGCCTGCAAGCCGATCCCGCCAGTGGCGGAAAGGCCGGCGGTCAATGTGAAATGCGACCGCACCGGCTTGGTTCGGTTGATCTCGTTGATGATGTCCGCCTGGAATCCGGAATCGCCCGGGGCGTTCGCTCCCAGGGTCAGCTTAACGTCGAAGGTGTGCGGCGTGCCTTTTGGTGATGTTTGCCACCACTCACGCAGCGTGACGCTTGAACCGAAAGCCGATACGGCGCTTCTGACCGCCTGAGCGGTACCTTTCTTGCGCTGGATGGCGATAGCGTCACGGATTCGCTGGCGCTTTATGGCCTCGCTCCAGTACGGCTTCCAGGCATCGAGTGACAGTGACCATGCCAGGTACGGCAGTAGATCTACCGGACAGGTGCGCGGATTCCACAGATCACGAATGGTGACTGGAACCACTGCCAGCCGGGAGGTCGCCGACTCCATGCCCAGCTCATGGGGTGTGGCATTGCTGGGGAGCAGTGTGTCGTCACTCATCCACACCCCCGTCGGTGAGTGTGATAGTTGTGCAGAAGGCCGCTTCGGTTTTGTCGACCGAGATATTCGCGTTCGGGGAGGTCAGCTCCACCCTCTGCACGCCGGGACGGTGCAGGGCGGCATAAATGCCGGACAGGGTGACATCCACGCCCAGGCGGTGACCGTCCGCGACATACGTGTTGATTGCAGCCTGGGCTTGCGAGAGCACTTCCTCGTTACCCGGGCCACTGTAGAAATATAGGGTTGCTTCGATGCTGTAACTGATGATCGTTGCGCCCTGAACGGTCACATGGTCAGTCAGAGGGCGAACAGACTCTCTGGTCAGCGCCGTGTTCACGGCAGACACCAGATCGGAGCTTGCCGAACCATTACCGACGCGAGAGAGGACGGTGATGGTCACATCGCCGGGGCTTGGGCTGATTGCACTGGTATCGAGGACGGCGCCATCGGCACTGATCGCATGGAAGATATAAGCGCCTTCTGGCCCTGCGGTGCTGAAGCCTTCTGGAGAAAGCTGGATTCGGCGGCGGAAGTCGGTGTCAGACTCATACGTCGGCGGTACCGGAGGGATCGCGGCGGCGTCACCGTCATCGATGAGCAGTCGCGGAACGTTCAGCAGAGCGCCTAGGTTGTCCAGGTCCGCGCCAGCGGCATAAGGCAACATGACGGCGCGGCTGGCTTCGTTGACCCGTTGACGGATCAGGACTTCACGGAAGGCTGCCACTTGCAGAATTTTGTACGCCGGGTCGCTTTCGGTCATGGCGGTGAAAGACTCATCCCGGGCTTGCAGATCCGCCAGCATGCTCTGAAAGATTTGTTCAAAGCTGATTTCTTCAACAACATCGGGTGCGGGCAGTTTTGAAATATCAATCGCGGTAAAGGTGCTCATGTGACCCTGATCCCGTCCAGTGTGATGATTTCGCCTTCGGGCAGATATTCGCCGGTGATTTCCAGGTCAATTTTTCCGGGTCCGGCGCTTATCGAGGCGACTTTAGTGACCCTGATGCGAGGCTCCCAGCGGATCAGAGCCTCTGCCGTGGCTGCGTAGATTTCCAGCAATGTTTCGCGGTTCATGGGCGCATCCACCAGGCTGTAAAGTCTGGAGCCGTATTCACGACGCATGACTCGAGAGCCGATCGGGGTTGTCAGGATATCCCGGATGGATTGACGCAGGTGCTCAAGGCCCTGCAGTGGTTTGCCGGTGACTGAATCGGTTCCTCTCATGCAGGCTATACTCAGCAATTTTGACTAAACGGGCCGCTGGCAGTGGTTTTGCTAGTTTGGTGAACCGGTATTGCCACCAGAGTCGCCTGGGTGGGTATGAGATTTGAGGCTTACGCCATCGGCGGTGATGTCGCCGGAAGTCACTTGCATGTTGCCCTGGATCGATACGCCACCCCCACCCGATCCGGGGCCGGCACTGAGGGGCCCTGCCAGCGTCAATGAGCCTGTGATGGTCACATCACCGGTGATGTTAACTGTGGGGGCGGAAATGTCGGCGGAACTGCCAGCGGTGGCTTTGATGGCGTCGGACACCGTGGCCGTTAGGCTCCCTGCAATTTCTGCGGTCACGTCACCTGATGCTGCGTTGATCGTTATCTCGGTACCGCTGGCCGTGCTGACTGTGTACGTGCCCGCCGTGGCGTTGTACTCGATGAAGGTGCCATCGGGGTAGGTTACCCGATCGGTGCTGCTCTGGCGGTCGTAGTCTTTAGTGGTGCCGTCTTGATAGGCGATGCGGTGCAGGGTTTTCCGGGTTGCCGGGCAGGGAAAGTGGTTGCTGTTTATGCTGCCCAAAACCAGGGCCTGATTCGTTTCGCCGCTCGGTGACAACATGATGACCTGCTCGCCGGGTTCTGGTGCCCACCAGTCCGAATCCGGGCCAGCTCGCTGAGTGCGCCATTTTAACCAGTCGGTCAGTATCCCGCCGGAGCGAACCCTGACTTTGGCCGACTGCTCGTCGAGCTGCTCAATGGTTCCAAGCCGGATCAGGTTGGCCAGGCGCCGTTCGATGTCAGACAGTGTGAAGTTGTTCATTTTCAGCTCCAGATTTTGTGCATTCACTGAATTTGTATTTTCCCAACAGCTTCTGCCGCAGCCCGTATGTGTCTGCGTGTTCAGCGTGAGCCACCCAAGAAGCCACGGTTCTGTTGATCTGTTCCAGCGTGATTTCCCCCTGGGCGTACATGCGCTGAAATCTTTTCATGCTGTGGTGCATTCTGCGGATAGAGCTTTTACGTAAGCGGCGGTGCGTGGGCCAAATGTGGTAGCCGACAAAATCCAGGCCCCGGCCGTGCTTTAGCGAAACGGGAAAAATCTGCGTCTTGGCGTTGGTTTGCAGTCGCAGCTGGGCCCACAGAAAAGCCTGAATTTCGTCCAGGGCCCAGGCCAGATACTCTTTGTCGTGATGAATGATGATGAAATCATCCATATATCTCGCAAAATGACAGGCTTTCAGTACGTGCTTCACAAACTTATCAAGCTCGTGCAAGTAAACGTTTGCCCACAGCTGGCTCGTTAGGTTGCCGATGGGTATACCGCAGCGTAGCGAATCATGAATGCCTACTGTCGAGCCCATGATCTCAAAGCACAGCTCCAGCGTCGGCTCGCACGCAATGTGCTTGTTTAGTAAACGCTGCAGGATCGCGTGATCGATGCTTGCAAAGTACTTGCCTATATCGGCTTTGAGCGCGTAAACCTGGCCGTGCTCGCGCTGCACTTTGCGCAGCATGCCCTGCACCGTATCTGCTGCTCTATGCATGCCCCGGCCTGGGCGGCAAGCGTAACTTTGGTCAATGAACCGGCCTTCCCAGATCGGCTCAATCGTCGATATAAGCGAATGCTGCAGCACTCGGTCACGAAAAGGCAGGCTAGCAACGGTGCGGCGCTTTGGCTCATACACCGGAAACATGTGGTATTTGCCTGTCTCGTAATTCCCCCAAGCCAAATCACGCTGCAACTTGAAAAGATTGCGCTCTAAACTTTGTTCAAAAATCTGCACGGGCTTGCGGTCTCGCTTGCCTCGCCGGGCGCGGCAATAGGACGCATGAAGTACGCCAAAATCTTGTATTGCCGGAAATAAATTCTTGTGGGTTTTCATGTGATCGCCAGTGGCGACGGGCGCGAACGTTCACGGTTTATCGCTACCAGAACGCGCCCATCTATTCAGTGTTTCGGCAAGTGCCGGGGAATAAGCGTCCTTTTAAGAGATGCACTGTCGGCAAGCCCAGTAGGCTGGCCGCTTCTCGCGGTTCTCAAGAGCGGGGCGAAACCCGATGTTCGTGTTCGAGTTCGAGCGCGGGTTGTTCAAGTTGAGCGCGAACACACCAGCGTCGGCCGCGTTGTTCCAGTTGCCGCCACGATACGGGAGCCTTTTTAACGCCTATCCCTTACTGCTCTTTTGCTGCGCAAATCGCTTTTCTTGCAGCTTTTTCTTTTCCTCGCTGTGGATTCGTGCGTTTTCGGCTTTGATCCAGCCGCCGATCATCTTGCCAATTTCATCGTTCAGACCGGCCCAGTGCTCGTATTTGCGGGGCGGCAAAAGCCCCCATTCGTGAGCCTTTCTGACCTTTTGGCGCAACATTTCGTGACACACGTCTGCCTTCTGCATCGTGTCTTTTTTGTGAAACTTTTTATTGCACACTACCACTTGCTCTAAAAGATCCCAGCTGTGATCGCGCAACGCCCGGCCAAAGGCGGGCTTCTCAGATTTCGGGAACTGGCCGGTGGCCAGATGGCAGTACGTGATCATCGCGTCGATTTTAGTGATGATCTGCAGCTCAGAGGGCGCCACCTCCGCTTTTGTAAGCCTTACTGATGAACGAGTCATAAAACCTCAAACTACCTGCTGCGCTATCGCACAGCAGACAGGGCACAAGAAACAGAGTGTCAGAGCACGAAAGCGGGGCGAAACCCGATGCTCGCGTCCGAGAGCGAGCGCGGGCGGTTCAAGCTGAGCGCGAAC